>Ga0184629_10000803_pt1 | contig 13442 bp, 12 predicted proteins | sample PLM4_32_b1_FD_133158 | JGI IMG/M metagenome (GOLD analysis project Ga0184629, IMG submission 133158) | Groundwater sediment microbial communities from an aquifer in East River, Colorado, USA - PLM4_32_b1 | ecosystem: Environmental > Terrestrial > Soil > Riparian zone | place: USA: East River... | reverse complement strand
CTTCGTGCTCGTAGACTGACGCCCCGTTTTTTCTTGCCACCCACCGACGGGCCCCGTATCGTTCGGGTCGGATAGTTTATCTTTCGTTTCGATAATGAGTTATTACCGTAGGTTGAACCAGTTGCTAGCCGTGGGAGCGGGGGTTTCGTGCCTTTGGGCCCACGTCGCGATGGCCGCGCCTCCGCTGGTGGTTCGTTCGGTCCGCCACTCGGTCCAGGCAGGACAGACCCGGGTGGTCCTGGACCTCACGGGGCGGTCGGGTTTCACGGTGGACTACGTCGCCGATTCGTCCGCGGTCTCCATCGTGGTGCCGGGAGCATCGCTCGACCGCTCGGTGCGCGACGCGGTCGTGGCGGACAACGGGGTGCGCGACATCCGGGCCAGTGCGGACGACACGCGGGCCGAGATCGTCGTCGGGGTCGAGCGCGGCGTCGCCTGGAAGGAGTTCTCGCTTCCCGCCGGGGACGGGAAGCCGTTTCGCATCGTCGTCGACTTCGCGGGAGCCGTCGCGGCGCCGCCCGCGGTCGCCGCTACCGACCGGGGGTCCGGCGAAGAAGCGGATTCGGTGTCTGGCAGTACCACCGCCGTCGCGCCTCCCAGCCCGCAGGTGTTGGCGTCGCGACCGTTCGTGGTTGCCATCGACGCGGGCCACGGGGTTCATGACACCGGGGCCATCGGCAAGTACGCCCTGGTCGAAAAGAAGCTCAACCTCGATCTGGCCCGCCGCGTGGCCGCGATCCTCGACCGGCAGCCGGGAGTCGACGCCGTCCTCACGCGCGACTCCGACGTCTTCCTCACGCTGGAGCGGCGCAATCAGGTCGCCGAAGAGAAGCACGCCGATGTGTTCGTCAGCATTCACTTGAACTCGGCGCCGAGCAGCTCGGCCCGTGGCGCCGAGATCTACTTCGTCGCTCCGGCGGGGGCCCAGCGCGCCGCCAGCCGGGCACTCGCGAGCGGCGAGGCGGCGCAGGACTTCGGACTCGACCCGGGCGACGACGGCGACATCGTTCACATGCTCCTCGACGTGAACCAGCAGACCGTGCTCGCCCGCAGCGAGCTGCTCGCGGAGTCGATCCTGGAATCGGTCCGCGACCGCCGGCTGCTGCCCACGCGCACGGTGAAGCAGAAGTCGTTTTCGGTGCTCCGCACCATCACGATGCCGTCGGTGCTGGTGGAGGCGGGGTTCATCTCGAACGCGTCGGACGCCAGGCTCGTGCGCGACGCCGCCGGTCGCGAGACCATGGCGCGCGCGGTGGCGGACGGGGTGCTGGAGTTCTTCCGCCTGCACCCGCCGCAGCGAAACGCCCAGGAGAGCGCGGTCATCCACCGCGTGCAGCGCGGCGACACGCTGTGGACGATCTCTCGGCTCTACCAGACCTCGGTGGACCGGTTGCGCCAGCTCAACAGCCTGGGCACTCGCAGCAGCCTGCGCGTGGGTCAGGAACTCGTCGTGCGCACGAACTAGCGCTCGCGCGACGGGCCATCGCCGATGAAACTCGCGCGCGCGGTTACCCACAACTTCGGTGCCAAGGTGCTCGCAGTGGTGGTGGCGCTGCTGGTGTGGTTCAACGCCAGCGGGCAGGAGGAGGTCGTGCGCGTGCGCACGGCGGCGCTGGTCCTCGAGGGGCTTCCGGATTCGCTCGCGATCGCGAACGCAGTGCCGGTGTCGGCGCAGGTGCGAATCACCGCCTCGCGCCGCCAGGTCGTCACGGTGGGTTTTCGCAAGCTCGAGGTCGTGGTCGACCTGGCGGGTCTGGGCCCCGGACGGCAACGGGTGCCGCTGACGAGCCAGCACGTGCGCGGAGCGGGGAGCTTCGCGCCGGGCAGCATGCAGGTGATCTCGCCCTCGACTTTGGAAATCGATCTCGAGCCGATGGCGACGCGCCGCGTGCAGGTGTCGCTGGCCGCCGAGGGGATGCTGCCTGCCGACGTGGTCCTGCTCGACGGCGGCGTCAGCATCGACCCGGCCTGGATCACGGTGCGCGGGCCGGCGTCCGCGGTCGAGCGCATCCGGCACGTGAGCACGGATCCGGTGGACCTCGCACGCGTTCGCAGCTCGGACACGCGCAGCGTGGCGGTCGACTGCGGCGTCCCCGCGGTGGTGTGCGACCCGGCCCGCGTGGACGTGACCTTGCGCGTGAGCCCGCGCGGTGAACGAGTGCTGGCCAACGTGCCGCCCACCGTCCTCTTGGATTCGGCCGATATCGACGCCGAGGTTACTCCCGCCACCGTGTCGTTGACGCTCAAGGGGCCGTCCGCGGTGCTGGACACGCTGTCGTCGGGAGACGTTTCGGTCCTGATCGAGCTGAGCGGGCGCAAGCCCGCCACCTACCGCCTTTGTCCCAGCGTGATCCTCCCGTCCGGGGTCGAGTTGGCGCGGATCAGCGCCGACACGCTCGATGTACGCGTGTTTCGTTCGGGGCGCTGACCCTCACCGCCGCCTCGCGACGGCGAGCGCGCTTGACAGGCCGCTCGGGCGCCCCTAATGTTGCATGTCCCGACCGACGGCGATGCGATGCGACTAACCGACCTGTTCGTTCCCCAGACCGTCGTGACCGACCTGCCGCCCCTCACCAAGGAGGCGCTCCTCGAGGCGGTCGTGGACGACTTCGACCGGAAGGGGTTCGTCGCGGATCGTGCCACCACGCTCGGCGACCTGCTCGCCCGGGAACGCGTGATGAGCACCGGCGTGGGCAACGGAGTCGCGATCCCGCACGCGTACACCGACGGGGTCGACCGCCTGGTAGCCGGTGTGTACCGCACGGTGGCGGGTGTGGCCTTCGGAGCCCCGGACGAGGCGGACGTCGACGTGTTGTTCGTCGTGCTCGGCCCGAAGGAAAAGCGGCAGGAACACATACGTGTCCTGGCGAAGATTTCACGTCTATTGAACCACGCCGAGTTTCGCGACGATATCCGGCGCGCGGGTGATTCCGCGGGCGTGATCGCTGTGTTGAAGCGTTTCGGCGATCGGTAAGAGACAGAGCTTTCCCTATGAATCAACCCGCAGGTGTCCGGCGACGATGGCTCGCGGCGACGATCGCGTACATCGCGCTGATCTTCTTCGTATCGTCGCGGCCCTATCTGCACGCCCCGGGGCCGGAGTTCGACCTGAAGGACAAGCTCGCCCACGCGTTGGAGTACGGAGTGCTGACCTTCCTGCTGTGGCGCGCGCTTGCCCCGGCGCTGGCGCGCGACCGCCTCACGGCGGCGCTGGCGCTGGTCGCGATGGTGGCGGTGCTGGCGTCGGCGGACGAGCTGTTCCAGGGCACCATTCCGGGACGACTCACGGATCTGCACGACTGGTTCGCGGACCTGACCGGCGCGGCCGTCGCGGCGACCGCGTGTCTGGTGCACGCATCCCGGGCGGTGCGGGTTCGCGTCGCGGCGGAATGACGACCATGAAATACGCGCGACCCCGGGGAACCCACGACGTGACGCCGGTCGAGATCGACCGCTGGCGCGCGGTGGAGAGCGCCTTCGCGGGGGTGTTCGATCGCTTCGGTTACCGCGGCATCCGCACCCCGATTTTCGAGTCGACCGAGTTGTTTGTCCGCGCGGTGGGGGAGCAGTCGGACATTGTTAGCAAGGAGATGTACACGTTTACCGATCGTGGGGGGCGCAGCCTCACCCTCCGCCCCGAGAACACGGCGTCCGTCATCCGCGCTTACCTCGAGAACGGCATGCACCGGTGGGGCGGCGTGCAGCGGCTGTGGTACCTCGGTCCCATGTTCCGCTACGATCGCCCGCAAGCCGGACGCTACCGGCAGTTCCACCAGGTCGGGGCCGAGGCGCTGGGCAGTGCGAGCCCGGCGCTCGACGCGGAGGTCATGCAGGTGGTGGTCGAAGCGCTCGCGGCCCTCGGTCTCTCCGGGATCGACCTCCGGCTCAACTCCGTGGGCAGTGAACGTTCGCGCGAGCGCTACCGCGGCGTCCTGCTGGAGTCGATTCGCGCGCTCGCGAGCGAGCTTGCGCCCGAGGCGATGGAGCGCTACGCGCACAACCCACTGCGCATTTTCGACTCCAAGGAATACGGCGAGAAGTTCAAGCGCCGGTTGCCCCTGATCTCGGACCACCTGGTCGACGAGGACGCGGGGCACTTCGGCCGCGTGCAAGAGACGCTTGCGGCGCTGGGTATTCCGTTCGTCGTGGATCCCTACCTCGTGCGCGGGCTCGACTACTACACGCGCACCGTATTCGAAGTTTACTGCGGGGGGCGTGGCGCGCAGGACGCCATCTGCGGCGGCGGGCGCTACGACACGCTGGTCGAGCAGTGCGGCGGGCCGCCGACGCCCGCGATCGGGTTCAGCGCCGGGCTCGAGCGAATCGTCGATGCGCTCCCGGCGGACAGTCCCGCCGCGCGCGGAGGCGAATCCACCGACTACTATGTGGTGTGCGTCGGCGAGGCCGCGGAGGCGAAGGCGCTGGTGGCGGCGCGCACGCTGCGCGCCACCGGCGGCGCGCAGGTGGACCTGTCGGGACGATCGCGCAAGACCCAGCTCGAGGCGGCGGCGAAACTGAAGGCGCGGGTGGCGGTCGTGGTCGACGCGGCAACGCCGGGCGAAGTCGAATGGCACGACCTGGGGACGCGCACGCACACGCGCATTCCCGACGCACAGCTGGCGACGCACGCCGGCGCCGCGGCGTCGGGGCGAGGAGAGTCGCGGTGAGCAGCGAGGGATACTGGTTGCCGTTCGACCGTTCGCACACGTGCGGCGAACTCGGTCACGACGCGGCGGGGACCACCGTCCGTCTCATGGGCTGGGTCGCGCGGCTGCGCGACCTCGGCGGCGTCCATTTCATCGACCTGCGCGATCGCTACGGGCACGTGCAGGTCGTGGTCGACGCGTCGAACGACGCGCTCGGTGCCGTCACCGCGACGCTGCGCATGGAGGACGTCATCGCGGTGGAGGGCACGGTACGCGTGCGACCGAAGGACATGGTGCGAGCGGATTCGTCCACCGGCGCGATCGAGGTGGCGGCGTCCCGGGTGGTGGTGCTGAATCGGTCGCAGGTGCTTCCGTTCACCATCACCGACGACGTCAAGGCCAGCGAGGAGTTGCGGCTGAAGTACCGCTACCTGGACCTGCGCCGGCGCCCGCTCAAGGAGAATCTCGAGCTGCGCCACCGCGTGGTGCTGGCCATCCGCAATTTTCTCTCGGAGCGCGGATTCCTGGAGATCGAGACGCCGATGCTGGTGCGCGCCACCCCCGAGGGTGCGCGCGACTATCTGGTGCCCAGCCGGCTGCACCCGGGCTGCTTCTACGCGCTCCCCCAGAGCCCGCAGCTCTACAAGCAGATCCTGATGGTGTCCGGCTTCGACAAGTATTTTCAGATCGCGCGCTGCCTGCGCGACGAGGACCTGCGCGCCGACCGTCAGCCGGAGCACACCCAGATCGACATCGAGATGAGTTTCCCGCGCGAGGACCACGTGTTCGAGCTGGTCGAGGGGATGATGGGCGAAGTGTTCCGCGTTGGCCGCGGCGTCGCGCTCCCGCCGACGTTCCCGCGCCTCGCGTACCGCGACGCGATCGAGCGCTACGGCACGGACAAGCCGGACCTGCGGCTGGGGATGGAGATTCGGTTGCTCTCGGCGTACTTCGAGGGAACCGAATTCCGGGTCGTGCGGGAGGCGCTTGCCTCCGGCCGTCACGTGCACGGCTTCGTGGTCACAGGTGGAGCAAGACTCGCGAAGAAGGACGTCGACGAGCTGGAGTCGCTCGCCAAGGCGGGGGGCGCGGGCGGACTCCTGAGCCTGCGACGCGCCGATGGCCGCCTGACCGGGGTGGCTGCCAGGTTCCTCGGCCAGCCAGTCGAGGCACGGATCATCGCCGGATGCGCCATGGAGGAGGGCGACCTGCTGCTCGCGCTGGTGGGCGAGGTGCCCGCGATTTCCACCATCCTCGGGCGGCTGCGGACCGACGTCGGCCGCCGGCTCGGGCTCGACCGCACCGACCGCTTCGAATTCGTGTGGGTCAACGAGTTCCCGCTGTTCGAGCGCGACGAGGAACGGGGCGGATACGTGCCCTGCCACCACCTCTTCTCGATGCCGTTCGAGGAAGACGTCGCGTTCCTCGAATCGGACCCGTTGCGGGTGCGCGCCCACCTCTACGACCTGGTGTGCAACGGGATGGAGCTCGCGTCCGGGAGCATTCGCATCCACAATCGCGAGCTGCAGGAACGGGTGATGGCGGTGACGGGCATCACGAAGGCGGACGCCGCGCGCCGATTCGGCTTTCTCCTCGACGCGCTGGAATTCGGTGCACCCCCCCACGGCGGCATAGCACCGGGCGTCGACCGGCTGTTGATGACCCTGGTGGGGGCCCCGTCGATCCGCGACGTGATCGCGTTTCCGAAGACGCAGAAGGCGACCTCGCTGATGGACGACGCGCCTTCCGAGGTGGACCCCGACCAGATTCGCGAGCTCCACCTCGAGATTCGACGGCCGGCGGGGGAGACTCCGTAGCTGCCGTGGGTGGCATCGGCGGAGCTGGCCCCCCCGGCTCGATCGCCCCTTGACAGTGCCGTCTCGAGGTTGCTAGGGTTTCAGCGTTTCCGTTTCTCCCAACCCCCACCATATGAATATGAACGTGCGTTACGAGCTTCGCGCTCGGTTCTTCATGCTTGCCGCGAGTGCGGCGACGGTGTTGCTCCTGGGCTGCACCCAGGTCGCGCCGTGCAACGTCTCGCCCGTCGAGATCGAGGAACTGAAAGAGGACCTGACCCTGGTCGACAAGGACCTGGCCGGGGTCCAGGACCGCGTGAAGCACCTGACCGAGGACCTGGCCGCGAAGCAGGCCGACCTGGAGACGAAGAAACCCAAGCCGGACGAGCTCCGCCGCCGGTTCGAGCTGCTCAAGCAGGGCAGCGGCCGCACGGAGAAGAAACCCGCCGAGCCGAAGGCGCCCACCGCGAAGAAGGAGTCCTCGTAGTCGATGCGCCGGGTGGCGAGCATGAGCATCGTGGGTGCGATTGCCGTGGGCGGGTTCGCCGGTCTGTGTGGTTGCAGCAAGACCACGGGTCGCACCGTCGACGTGAAGGCGGGCGAGTACTACTCGGAGGACGAGTTCCAGGCGCTGACCAATTCCGAGAAGTCCGCGTACTGCCGGGCGCTCGAGGCGGAGCGTAACCGGGTGCAGGGCGACGTCGAGGCGCGACAGACGGAGCTGGCCGAGGCACGCAAGCGCGTCGAGGCGCTGCGCAATCAGATCACGCCGGTGGAGAAAGAAGTGCTGCGCACGGACGCCGAGATTCGGACGCTGACGCAGCAGATCAACGCGCTCGAGCAGCTGCCGAAGGAATACACGGTCAAGGAGCTCGACTGTCTTTCGATCATCGCGGAGCGCGACGAGATCTACGCCGACTGGACCAAATGGCCCCGAATTTACCGGGCCAATCTCGACAAGATCGAAGACCCGGTCTGGATCTATCCCAACATGACGCTGGTGATTCCGCGCGAGCTGCCTTCCGAGCACGTGGTCCTGCCCCTCGAAACGCTAGAGACGATAGCCGGTTACTGGGAAGTGTACGGCGATCCGACCGCGTGGGTGCGCCTGTACGAGGCGAACAAGGACAAGGTCCAGGACCCGACCAACCTGGAGCCCGGGATCGTGCTCACCATCCCGCGCTAGCTGCTTGGCGCGGTCGCTCTTTCTGGCCTATAGTTTGAGACGGCTCCCCCGGGAAGGGGTCCATGGTCGAAGGCTGGTCGGTCGTGGGCCGAAGCGGTTTGGCGGCAGGAGGTGCGTGACGATTGAAGACCAATCGGAGGGTGCTGTCGTTCCACGGCGTCGACTCTCTCAAGTTATTCGGCGCCCGCGATAGTCTCCTCCAGATCGTGGACCGGAGTTTCCCCGGTGTCGTCGTGGTCCGGGGCGACGACATCATTCTCAACGGCAGCCGGGATCAGATCGACCGGCTGACCGAGTTCTTCCGCGAAATCATCGATATCGCGCGCAATGGACGCGCGCTCAGCGAACAGGACTTCACCTATTTGCTCGGACGCAACGGCGCCCGCGCTACTACGCCCCCGGCGGTCGAGTACGCGGCGCTGGAGCGCGACGTCGTCGTCACCACGCGCAAGGGGCTGTCGATCTCGCCGCGTACCGCAGGTCAGAAGCATTACCTGGACGCGATCCGAACCCATGACATCGCGTTCGGAATCGGCCCGGCCGGCACCGGCAAGACCTACCTCGCGGTGGCGGTCGCGGTGGCGGCGCTGCGCATCGGCGCGATCGAGCGCATCTTCCTGGTTCGCCCCGTGGTCGAGGCGGGCGAGAGCCTCGGCTTCCTCCCCGGGGACTTTCAGGCCAAGCTGGATCCGTACGTGCGCCCGATCGTCGACGCGCTGGGCGAGATGCTGGGGTACGACCGCATCCCCAAGATGATGGAGAACGGCACCATCGAAATCGCACCGCTCGCGTACATGCGCGGGCGCACCCTCAACGACGCGTACGTGATTCTGGACGAGGCCCAGAACACCACCGAGATGCAGATGAAGATGTTCCTCACGCGCCTGGGGCGCAACGCCAAGGCGGTGGTCAACGGCGACGTGACCCAGATCGACCTCGACCCGCCCTCGCGCTCCGGCCTGCTGGCGGCCGAGCGGATCTTGCGCGGGGTCGAGGGCATCGCCTTCGTCCACCTGACCCAGGACGACGTGGTCCGGCACAAGCTGGTGCAGCGGATCATCAGCGCGTTCGAGGCGCGCGACCGCGAGAGCGACCCCTCTCCATGAACAATCCTCTCACCCGCCTGCTCCGAGTTCGCAACCGCACTGCCGCCGGTGAGGGCAGCGAGCGTCGCCGGGCCGCCGGGGTGCGACTATTGCTGGGGCTGGTGTTCACGCTCGCCGTGGTGGTCTTGCTGCCGCCGGTGCGCGGGCGCGTTTCGCCCGGCTTCCACGCCGGCGAGGTCGCCGATCGCGACGTCGTCGCCCCCCATTCGTTTCGCATCCCGCTATCCCGCGACGAGCTGCAAGTCGCCAAGGCGCGCGCGGCCCTGTCGGTGTCGCCGGTGTTCCAGCGCCGCCGCGACGTCGAGCGGGACCTCGCCGCCGACCTTGCCGCGCTGCTCGACACGGTTTCGGCGGCGGTGTACGCGCGCGGCCTCGACGACGACACGCGGGCGGAGCGCGCGGCGCCGTGGCTCCCCGGGATTTCGCGCGACCAGCTCCGCGTTGCCCTGGCCCCCGACGGGTTTTCCGCCATGCGTTCCGAGATTCGCGAGTGCCAGCGCGACCTGTTCGCGCGCGGGGTGGTCGACAACGCCTCGGTGCTGCGGCGGAACGATTTCCGCGACATCGTCGTGGTCGAAGGCGGCGGCGAGCAGCGCCGCCGCGCGGCGGACGTGATCGACCAGCGCCAACTCGACGAGGTGGTGCGTTCCGAGGCGCGCGCGCGCTTCGCCAACGCGTCCGCGCGGGGAAGGGTCTTCTTCGAACTGGTGCGCGGGCACGTGCTCCCGAACCTGGTCTTCGACGTCGACGAAACCAATCAGCGGCGGGAGGCCGCGTCGGCGGCGGTGAAGACGTACTTCGAGGTGGCGGGCGGCGAGCGCCTGGTCGCGCAGAACGAGCGCGTAACCAAGGAGCAGGAGGCGGCGCTGCGCGCGCTGGAGGAGGCGCGGGCCGCCCGCGGCCCCGACCGCTCGCGGCAGGCAGTCGCGGGCGTGTTCGCGGCGCAAGTGTTGCGGGTGGGGTTGCTGTGCATTTTGTTCGGCGTCTACCTGGCGGTGTTCAACCGCTCCGTCTACGCCAGTTTTCCGCACCTCGCGGCGGTGTTCGCCGTCCTGCTCGTGTACCTCGCCGTGGTTGCGGTGCTGGTTCGTTTCGGGTGGAGCGCCTATCTGGCCCCGGTCGCCTTCGCGGCGGTGATGCTGGCGGCGCTGTTCGATTTCCGGCTGGGGCTGGCGACCAGCGCGTTCGCGGCGGCGCTGCTCCCGCTGGCCACCCCGATCGGCGTCGGGCCCGCGTTTGTCGCGTGGGTAGCGGGCACGGCCGGGGTGGCGGGCATCGAGCGCATGCGCGCGCGCAGCCGCGGGTACTCGGTGTTCCTGTTCGTGGCCGGCGCCTACGCGCTCGGCGCGGTCGCGGTCGAGGGCGGGTCGCGGGCCGGCTGGCACGCGATTCCCGCGCAGGCGTTCTGGGGCGCGGTCAACGGGCTGTTCACCGCCGTGGCGACGGTGTTTCTGCTGCCGGTGTTCGAGCAGGTCTTCAACCGCACCTCGCGCTTTACGCTGCTCGAGCTGACCGACCTCAACAAGCCGATCCTGAAGCGGCTCAACATGGAGGCGCAGGGCACCTACCACCATTCGATGCTGCTGGGGAACCTGGTGGACGCCATCGCCACCGAGATCGGCGCCGACGCGCTGCGCGCCCGCGTGATGGCGTACTATCACGACATCGGAAAGATCTTCAAGCCGGAGTACTTCGCGGAGAACCAGGAGCCCGGGTTCAACAAGCACGAGAAGATCACCGCGCAGATGAGTGCTTTGATCCTGGTTTCGCACGTCAAGGACGGCGTCGAGCTCGCGCGCCAGGAAAAGCTCCCGGAGGTGATCGTGGAAGGCATCCGCGAACACCACGGCACCACCGTGATGGCCTACTTCTATCAGAAGGCGCTCGAAACCGATTCGCACGCCAGCGTCAACCGGGACGACTTTCGCTACCCGGGTCCGCGGCCGCGCTCGCGCGAGGCGGCGACCCTGATGTGCGCTGACACGGTGGAGGCGGCGGTGCGATCGCTGCGGGATCCGACGTCGGCGCAGATTCGCGCGATGGTATCGCGGCTGGTGGACGCGCGCGCGGCGGAGGGCGAGCTGGACGACAGCGGCATCACGCTGCACGAGCTCGCCGTGGTCCGCGAACGGTTGATTTCGATGCTGACCAGTGTCTACCACCAACGGGTGGCCTACCCCGGGCAGGACGCCCCGGCCCGCGACGACGACAGGACGATTCGTGAGAGTCTCGCTGAATCGGGCTGACGGCCGCGCGCCCGGGTGGATCGATCGCGCGTGGACCGCGCGTGTGCGCCGGGCAGCGGCTCTGCTCCCACCCGCGCGGGCGTCGATCAACCTGGTGATCGTGGACGACCGCGCGATCCGCCGGCTCAACCGGCGCTACCGGGGCAAGGATCGGCCCACCGACGTGTTGTCGTTTTCCTACCGGGAGCCCGGAAAGCGGGTGGCGGCGGCGGACCCCATCGGCGACGTCGTGGTTTCGTACCAGACGCTCTCGCGCGACGCCCGCCGGCTCGGGGTGGAGGCGCGCGACCTCGCGGTGCGCATCGTCGTGCACGGTTTCCTGCACGTGCTGGGGTACGACCACGAAGACGACGCCGGTGCGGCCCGGATGGAGCGCCGCGAACGATTCGTTCTCAAACAGATTCTCCCTGCGCGCGCGGTGCGCGAATTGTTCCCGGGACGATGAGACGGGTATGGACGCCGGACTGATAGTCATCCTGTACGCGACGTCGGTGGTATTCCTCTCCGCCTACTGCGCGGCGCTCACCGCGCTGGGCGTGCTGTCGGTCCGCGGCCCGGAACACGACGACGGCGCGGGCGTGGACTGGCTGGCGGAAAGAGCGACCAGTGACCCCGTGCACACCGGGGTCGCGCTGGGGATCGGCCGCGCCCTGGCCGTGATGCTGGTGGTGGTCTCGGCGGTGGCGCTGGTGCACGACGCCGGCCCGCTCGGCTCCGGGGTATTCGCGGCGGCGTCGATCCTGCTGCCCGGGTTCGCCGCCCGCGCCCTCGCGCTGGAAGGCGCGGAGACACTGCTGCGCGCCGTCGGTTTCGTCGTCATTCCCACCGTGTACGCGCTGCGCCCGGTGGCCGTGGCGGCGACGCGTCTGCTGGGCCGCGCGTCGCCCGCGCTGCCGCGCCTGTTCGCGTTCGAGGTGATTCCGCTCGCGGAGAAGATCAGCCTGCTCGGGAGCCGGCCGGGGCGCGACGGCGAGGTGCCCGAGGACGCCGAGCATCGCATCATCTCCAGCATTGCCGACTTCGGCGAAACGCGCGTGCGCGAGGTCATGATCCCGCGCATCGACATCATCGCCATCGACGTCGCGATGGAGCGCGAAGACGCGCTGGCCGTGATCGTGGAGGCCGGCCACTCGCGCATCCCCGTATACGAGCGCTCGATCGACCGGGTCATCGGCACCCTGCACACGCAGGACCTACTGGTGAAAGTGCTCGGCGGGGAGGAGTTCTCGATCCGCACCCTCGCGCGCGAGGCGTTCTTCGTGCCCGAAAGCAAGCGCATCACCGACCTCCTCACCGAGTTCAAGGTCCGGCGCCAGCACCTCGCCATCGTCGTGGACGAGTACGGCGGCACGGCCGGCATCATCACGCTCGAAGATGTGATCGAGGAACTGGTCGGCGACATCCGCGACGAGTTCGACTCGGAAGAGGAACTGGTGCGCCGCCTGGACCGCGATACTGCCGTGGTCAGCGGGAGGGTCCGCATCGAGGAGCTCAACGATGTCCTCGGCCTGTCGCTCGCCGAGGACGTGGCGGACACGCTGGCCGGGCTGCTCTACCACCAGATCGGGCGCGTGCCGCGCGTCGGCGACCGCTGGGCGGACGGGACGGTGGCGTTCGAGATCCAGTCGGTCGAGCGCCAGCGCATCGTGCGCGTGCTGGTGCGGGGTCTCGCCTCGGTCGAGCCGGTCACCCGCGAAGACGGCTGACGCGATGGTCGCTCGCGCGCGCCGAGCGACGGAGAATCTCGCCCGTTCGCCGCGTTCGCTCAACTCCCGCTTGCCACGAGTTCACACCCTCTCCTACGATGCCGCCCTATGGAGCGGACACGCATCGAGGATGTCGGGCGCGCGCGCGCGTTGATCGAATCCGGCGACCTGGCCGGGCTCGACGGGTTCCTGGCCCCCTTGCACCCGGCCGACATCGCCGACATCCTGCAGGAGCTCGAAACCGCGCAGCAGATCCTCGTGCTCAAGCGGTTGCACACCCAGCGCGCCGCGGAAGTGCTGACCGAACTCGACGACAAGGCCGGCCACGCCGTGCTGCAGCTGTTGAGCGATCGCGAGGTCGTTTCGCTGCTCGAGGAGTTGCCCTCCGACGACGCCGCGGACCTGATGTCCACGCTCTCGCCCGAGAAGACCGAGCGGGTCGAAGCACTCCTTCCCAGCGGAGACCGGGCCGAAATCCACGAATTGCTCGAGTTCGGCGCCGACACGGCGGGCGGGCTCATGCAGGTCGAGCGCGTGTCGGTGCGCGAGGACGCGACCGTCCAGGACGCCATCGACGTGGTGCGGGCCGTGGCGGCGCAAGTCGAGAGCCCGCAGCGGGTCTACGTGGTGAACGATTCCGGCCAGCTGGTGGGGTTTCTCGGGATACTGGACCTGGTGCTGCGCGCGCCGGATGCCCGTGTGCGCGACGTGATGGAGCGCAACGTGGTGAGCGTTCCGGTCGACCTGGACCAGGAG
>Ga0184629_10000799_pt1 | contig 13536 bp, 11 predicted proteins | sample PLM4_32_b1_FD_133158 | JGI IMG/M metagenome (GOLD analysis project Ga0184629, IMG submission 133158) | Groundwater sediment microbial communities from an aquifer in East River, Colorado, USA - PLM4_32_b1 | ecosystem: Environmental > Terrestrial > Soil > Riparian zone | place: USA: East River... | reverse complement strand
GTGCGGATAATAGGACTCGAACCTACACGCCTTGCGGCACCAGATCCTAAGTCTGGCATGTCTACCAATTTCACCATATCCGCGTAATTGTGGGTGCAAAGATAATCATAACTTCCAATTTTCAAAACATTTTTTAAAAAAATATTCATACTATTTTTTGTATTTTTGATTCTTAAAAAAAAATGATTCCATGGAAGAAATAAAATCATACGTTTCGGAACACAAAGATCGCTTTATCAACGAGTTAATAGACTTATTAAAGATTCCATCTGTAAGTGCAGACACTGCATATTCTCAAGATGTTCTTGATACTGCCGAGGCTGTTAAGACAAGTTTAGTGAAAGCAGGGTGTGATTTTGTCGAAATTTGCGAAACTGCAGGCTATCCTATTGTATACGGAGAGAAAACAATCGACCCAAAATTGCCAACTATTTTGGTTTATGGACATTATGATGTGCAACCCGCAGATCCATTAGAATTATGGACCTCTCCCCCTTTTGAACCCGTTATTAAGAAAACAGAAATTCATCCCGAAGGAGCGATTTTCGCACGCGGTTCTTGTGATGACAAGGGCCAGATGTACATGCATGTAAAAGCTTTTGAATACATGATACAAAGCAATACTTTGCCTTGCAACGTAAAATTCATGATTGAAGGCGAAGAGGAAGTGGGTAGCGTCAACCTAAAAATCTTTGTGGAAAACAATACCGAGAAGCTAAAAAACGATGTGATTTTGATTTCGGATACCGGAATGATTTCCAATCAACAACCCTCTATCACCACGGGACTTCGTGGGCTAAGTTATGTAGAAGTAGAAGTTACGGGTCCTAATCGTGACTTACACTCAGGTTTATATGGTGGAGCGGTTGCTAATCCTATTAATGTTTTAGCCAAAATGATTGCTTCCTTACATGACGAAAACAATCACATTACTATTCCTGGTTTTTATGATAATGTAGAAGAACTGTCTCTTGAAGAAAGAGCCGAAATGGCCAAAGCCCCTTTTAATCTTGATAATTACAAGAAAGCTTTAGACTTAAATGACATTTATGGCGAAAAAGGATATGTGACCAACGAAAGAAACTCGATTCGTCCTACGCTGGATGTCAATGGAATCTGGGGAGGTTATACAGGAGAAGGTGCAAAAACCGTTATTGCAAGCAAGGCTTTCGCCAAAATCTCAATGCGTTTAGTCCCAAACCAAGACTGGGAAGTCATAACCGAGTTGTTCACCAAACATTTCATCAGCATTGCTCCGGCTGGAGTTACCGTAAAAGTAATACCACATCACGGCGGTCAAGGTTACGTGACCCCAATAGACAGCATCGGTTACAAAGCGGCGAACATGGCGTACACCGAAACCTTTGGCATTCCTGCGATTCCTGTTCGCTCCGGAGGAAGTATTCCTATCGTTGCCTTGTTCGAAAAAGAACTAAAAAGCAAAACCATATTAATGGGATTTGGTCTTGACAGTGATGCCATTCATTCGCCAAACGAACATTTCGGGATTTTTAATTACCTAAAAGGGATTGAAACCATTCCGTTATTTTACAAATATTTTGTGGAGTTGAGTAAATAAGACTTCTCTAAAAATAACTAAATCCGTTCTTGTGAGCGGATTTTTTTATGCCTATTCCCAAAAAAGACATTTGTGATTAGGAGCTATTTCCTGCTGTACGCTATATCTTTTTTTAGTAAACTTGACGAGTTTTAAAAACCCGTCAAGTTTACTAAAAAAAGGATGCCGCTTCCATCAGGGCTACGGCTTTTGTTTTTCATAAGATATTCAATTTTCATAACTAATCCTATTTGCTGATTACAAAAACATTAAAAAAACTTGTTGATTATCTTCTTTATTCTACGTTTGTAGAATAATATCTATTTTTGTAGAGCAAGATCATTTTATGAAACACCTTCTTATTCCTTTACTACTTTTGTTAGTCCTTATAGGATGCAAATCCATTCCAATCAATCAAAAGATAAACAAGAAAAGAGTGGGACTTTGGATTGAGCAATACGAACTTAATAGCACTCAATATAAATCGATTGGAAAATACAAAAACGGCGATCCCATAAAAAAATGGCAGTATTATACCAATAACAAAATCAACAAAAAAGAAATTTATAGAAAAGATCGATGTAGCATTACCTTTTATTATCCCAACGGAACCATTCAATCCAAAGGAAAAACAAAACTAGTGGTCACAGGTCCAGAAATGCATTGGTTTTATTACGGAAATTGGAAATACTATAATGAGAACGGAAAACTCATTTCTACCAAGAAATATGAAAATGGCGAATTTGTTTCGGAAGTAAAAAATAATTAACTTGTTCTACAAAATTTTTAATAAACTATACTCTTTACAATAATCAAAAATTATAAATGAAAAAAAATATTTTACTACTTAACCTATTATTTATTGCTCAAATAGCAATATGCCAATCCAATCCTAAAGAATATACCTCTTTAATTAGAAAAGCAGATTCCTGCTATAATACAAAAACATATACACCCTCAAGAGATTATTTTACAGAAGCATTTAAAATCGAGCATACAAATCCGAAACATTTATACAATGGAGCCTGTGCCGCGGCTTTGGCAAATGACACTGGCAAAGCATTTAATTGGCTTAACTTATCTATAGATAATGGATATGAAAATATAACACATTTGAAAATAGACAGTGATTTAGCTGCTTTACATTCTAAAAATGAATGGGAAAAACTGATTATAAAGCTGGAGAAAAAAATTGAAATTCTTGGTGTTAATTATGACAAACCGCTGCAAAAAGAATTACTTTCTATCTATGAGGAAGATCAGAGTATGAGAATAAAATTTATGTCGATTTATAAAAATCCAACTTCAGACAGAAACAAAATAGACAGTATCGGAAAAATAATGAATTATAAAGACAGTTTAAATTTAATTAAAGTCTCTAAAATATTAGATACTAAAGGCTGGGTTGGTAAAGATATTGTAGGTGAAGAGGCAAATAAAACATTATTTCTTGTAATTCAGCATGCCGACTTACAAACACAGCAAAAATATCTTCCAATGATGAGAGAAGCCGTTAAAAAAGGCAATGCAAGTGGCGCCAGTTTAGCACTAATGGAAGACAGAGTTGCATTAAGAGAAGGTAGAAAACAAATTTATGGAAGTCAAATTGGAAGAGACAAAGAAACAAAAATGTATTATGTATCCCCTCTTGAAGACCCAGACAATGTTGATAGCAGAAGAACCAAAGTTGGGCTACAACCCTTAGCGGATTATGTAAGTCAATGGCAAATAATATGGAATGTAGAACAATATATAAAAGATCTGCCATCACTTGAAATTAAAGAAAAAACAAACAAATAAAACCAAATGCAACTATCCAATTCCGAAGAGCAATTAATGGAACATCTTTGGCAACTCGAGAAAGCCTTTATGAAAGACTTACTTGATGCGTATCCAAAACCAAAACCAGCCACAACAACGGTTGCCACTTTGCTAAAGAGAATGATTGACAAGAAATTTGTTGCTTACAACGAATTTGGAAATTCCCGAGAATATTATCCATTAGTCAAAAAAACAGATTATTTCTCTAAACACGTAAACGGATTGATTAGCAATTTCTTTAACAATTCGGCTTCGCAATTTGCTTCTTTCTTTACCACTGAAACGAATTTATCGGCATCGGAATTGGAAGAACTAAAAAAAATTATAGACAGTGAAATCCGAAAAAAGAAAAAATGATTCAATTTTTTATTCAATCAACACTAAGCTTGTTTTTGCTTTTAACGGTGTATCATTTATTTCTTGAAAAAGAAAGAATGCATCAGTTCAAAAGGTTTTACTTATTGTTCAGTCTTGTATTTTCATTTGTAATTCCATTTGTCACTATAGAAATAGCATCTGAAATCATACAACCTGCTGTGAATACCGGTAATCTGCTGTTTGCACAAGGAAGTTCTCAAACAATAGAAGAAACAAATTATACCACTTATTTCCTTTGGGCTATTTATACATTAATTACACTGTTATGTAGTATTCGATTCATTAGAAATATTCTGAAAATTACCTCTAAAACAAAAACAAATGCCATAATAGATTACTATGGTGCAAAACTAGTTTTAGTACCAGAAAAAAACTTGCCTCATACTTTTCTAAATTACATTTTCATCAATGAAACCGATTATAAAAATAGAAATATAGAAGCCGAATTATACACCCATGAACTTACACACGTAACTCAAAAACACAGTCATGATATATTGTTAATAGAACTCTTGAAAACGATATTTTGGTTTAACCCTATTTTTATTTTTTGTAAAAAGGCGATTCAGCTCAACCATGAATTTCTAGCCGATGAAGTTGTAGTTTGTTCCTATAATGACATTCCATTTTATCAAACCTTATTACTATCCAAAGCAAATAGGAAACAACTTCTTTGTTTGGTTAGTAATCTGAATTATTTGGTAACTAAAAAAAGGCTTCTTATGATGGCAAAAACCAGATCACAAACCACTGTAATTCTAAAAAAAATAGTTTTAATTCCTGTTTTTGCTATGCTTTTCTATAGCATTTCTTTTAAAACAGTGGCTATGGAAAATCCATCATCACACTCAATCCAAACAAAAAGTCGAGATTCTAAAAATAAATTAACAAAAACGAATACCGTTTTACAAAAAGAATTGCTTCAAAACTCAACTGCATTAAACACTCCCATTACAACAAAAGATAAAACCATAGAAAATCCAACATTAGATTCTATCGCTCTAAAAACTAATTCTGTAATGGAGACAACGCAACCTGAATTCCCAGGAGGCATTGTTGCTTTTTATACATTTATTGGTGCCAATTTTAAAGTTCCTGCCGAATTAAAAGGTAGCGGAAAAGTAGTTTTAACTTTTATGATAGAGAAAGACGGAAGCCTATCCGAATTTGAAATCCTAAAAGACATTGGTTTTGGTACTGGAGAAGAAGTTATTCGAGTATTAAAACATTCACCAAAATGGATTCCCGGGAAAAAAAACAATGAATACGTAAGAGTGAAATACAGCTTTCCCATTCAGGTTGAACCGGCTAAACAATAGTGTTTAAACAGTAAATCCGCATCTTTCGATGCGGATTTACCTAAAAAATAAAAAAAATCTAAAAAAAAAACGCTAATTGAAAACTTTACCTGGATTATAACCAACATAAGGCATTTCCTGTTCGTTGAATACAACACCATAATCTTCCAACTCTTTCAAAATAGGCAAATACACTTCTTTACGTATCGGCAATTGCACTCCTGGAGTGGTGATTTTACCGTTGAGGATAAGCAGGGTCGCCATTGCAACAGGCAAGCCCACCGTTTTGGCCATAGCGGTATAGGTTTGGTCCTCGCCAATACATACCATTTTTGAATCTAATTGCTTTTCTTCGCCATGAATTTTATACCCAAATTTGTGGTACATAACAATCATATCTTTATCCTCTGGCTGTAAAGCCCAGCTATCACTCAATATTTTTTCTAGGATTTGTGCAGGAGTAGCGTCTTTTAACCCTACTTTTTTCTCGCGATTGAATAAATCCAATTCCAAAAGCTTGTCCCACATAATGTCATCCTGATCAATTTTTAGAATCAAACGCATCTTAATCTCAACAGAATCTGTTGGATGATATGGCAAGAATGAATTCACAAATTGTCTGTAACTCATGTTTTCTGAGCCTTCCATAACATAACTGTCATCCGTCATTCCCAATTGCACAAACATATTCCAAGCTTTAGAGAAACCTACTCTTCGAATCGTGCCTCTATATAAGGTAAGCACATCATCAAGACCATAAACACTTCTGTACTTTAAAGAGTCTCTATTGGAGTACGCTTCAAACTTACCATAGCCTTCCACTTCAAGAAACTCGGTTCTACGAAACAAGTTCACATACGGAATGTATTTATAGGCTCCCTCTTGAATGAATTTGGCCGCTCCGCCTTGACCGGCTAGAACCACATTTCTTGGTGCCCAAGTAAATTTATAATTCCAAAGATTATCATCAGATTCTGGTGCTACAAGACCTCCACAAAAAGATTCAAACAAAAGCATTTCACCTCCTTTTTCTCTAATTTCATCAATGGCTTTCATGGCACTCATGTGATCAATTCCCGGATCGAGGCCAATTTCGTTCATTAAAATCAAGTTGTTTTCTTTGGCTGCCTTATCCAATTCTTGCATTTCATCACTGATATAGGAAGCTGTAACAAGGTGTTTTTTGTATACAATACAATCCCTTGCCACCTCTATATGGAGATGGGCGGGCAACATCGAAATAACGATATCCGCTTTCTGTATGGCTTCTTTTCTTTGATTTTCGTCAAAAATATTTAAAGCTATCGGTGTTGCATTAGGGTGGTTGTTTGTCTTTTGTTTCGCTAAAGCCAAAGACAAATCACCTATAATAAGGTGTAAATCTTCTGAAGCCGATTTATTTAAAAGATATTGTATCAAAGAAGAAGCTGATCTTCCTGCTCCAATAATTAGAATAGTTCTCATAATTGTATAAATATAACACAAACATACAATATTGTTGCATTTATAACAAATAGATTTTCGAAAAAAATACAAAAGAATAATGCAATGAAACCAAATTACTTTTAAAAACGTGCTTTTATTTAATGAATCCGTTAAAAGTATCTGATAAAATACTTTTAGATTAACAAGATAAGAAATACTTTTGTATATAAACTAAAAAGTCAAAATGGATAAAAAAATAATATCTACCGGAGCAATTTTTGGAATGATCGCAATTATATTAGGTGCTTTTGGTGCACATGCCTTAAAAAAGGTTCTCCCTATAGACCAACTTACCACTTTTGAAACTGGTGTACGGTATCAAATGTACCATGCTCTTTTTTTATTGTTTATAGGTACAACAAATCACATTAGTCAGAAAGCCAAAAAAAGCATCCACTATTTGACAATTTTGGGAGTTATATTCTTTTCTGGCTCCATTTATCTTTTGGCGACCAAAGGCCTAACGTCTATAGATTTTAAAATATTTGGATTTTTAACACCTCTAGGAGGATTATTTCTTATTGCAGCTTGGTTTTTATTGTTATTTGACACTATTTTACCCAAAAAAAAGAAAATTAAAATTTAATGTGGTTATAAAATAAAATTATACTTTTGCAGTAAATAAACAACACTCACAAAATAATATTTTTTATGGACACTAACGCCTTTTTTACGCAATCGATTTCGTTAAAAGAATTAGGGATTGAAAATGCAACTATTCATTATCAATTAACGCCTAATGAGTTACATGATATTACCATTCAATCCGGACAGGGAGTAGAAAATTCTACTGGAGCATTAGCTATAAATACAGGTGAGTTTACGGGAAGATCTCCTCAAGATCGTTTTATTGTTAAGGACAGTATTACTGAAGATAAAGTATGGTGGGGGAAAGTGAATATTCCTTTTGAACCGGCAACCTTTGATGCATTATATAAAAAAGTAACGACTTATCTTTCAAACAAAGAAATTTTCGTAAGAGACTCTTATGTTTGTGCTGACCCAAATTATAGATTGAATGTTCGTGTGGTTACCGAAACAGCTTGGGCAAATTTATTTTGTCACAATATGTTTTTAAGATTAGAAAAAGAAGAATTGGCAAACTTTACACCAGAATGGACAGTATTATGTGTACCAAGCTTCATGGCAGATCCGGCAATTGACGGAACACGTCAAGCTAATTTTGCAATACTTGATTTTACAAAAAAGATTGCCTTAATAGGAGGAACAGGATATACAGGAGAAATGAAAAAAGGAATTTTTTCAGCTTTGAATTTCATTCTGCCTGTTTTCAAGAATACATTACCGATGCATTGTAGTGCGAATGTGGGCGAAGATGGAGATACTGCCATATTTTTCGGTTTATCCGGAACAGGAAAAACAACTTTATCTGCAGATCCTGAAAGAAAACTTATTGGAGACGATGAGCACGGTTGGACAAATGAAAACACCGTTTTCAATTTTGAAGGTGGGTGTTATGCCAAAGTAATCAACCTTACGGAAGAGAATGAACCAGACATTTTTAGAGCCATCAAAAAAGGAGCTATTCTAGAGAATGTGGTATTCAAAAAAGGAACAAATGAAGTAGATTTTCAAGATGTTTCCATTACACAAAACACAAGAGTAAGTTACCCTATTGACCATATTGACAACATCCAACCTGGTTCAATTGGAAAAAACCCAAAAAATATATTTTTCTTAACTGCAGATGCCTACGGTATTTTGCCTCCAATTTCAAGATTGACTCCTGGACAAGCGGCTTACCATTTTATTTCTGGTTATACGGCAAAAGTAGCCGGTACAGAAGCTGGCGTTACAGAACCACAGCCTAATTTCTCAGCTTGTTTTGGCGCTCCATTTATGCCTTTACATCCTACTAAGTATGCTGAAATGCTAAGCAAAAAAATGAAAGATGCCAACGTAAAAGTTTGGCTTATTAATACAGGATGGACTGGCGGTCCTTACGGAATTGGAAGTCGTATGAAATTAAAATACACCCGTACCATGATTACTGCTGCATTAAAAGGAGAATTAGACAATGTTGACTACGTAAATCACAATGTATTTGGAATTGCCATCCCGCAAACTTGTCCAAATGTTCCTAGTGAAATACTTAACCCAAGAAACACTTGGGAAAATCCTGAACAATATGATTTAAAAGCAACCGAATTAGCTGGAAAATTCAAAGCTAATTTTGCAAAATTTGAAGAATTTGCCAATGCCGAAATAATGGCAGGTGCACCAATCGCTTAGTTAATTTTAATTCAATACTTAAAAGAGCTGTTCTTAATCGAACAGCTCTTTTTTTGTTTATAAAGTATCAAAAAAAGTCTAACCAAAAACAAATCAACATTTTAAGATATAATTAATTTTTTTGGTATTAAATTTGCGCCATCAATCAAAAATCAATCAATCATGTTAAAACAATTTTTTATCCTCTGCTCAGGTGCAGACAAAAACCTTCTTGATGGCTGCTCAGATGGCGAACAAACCAAATTTGTTGGTATTGGCGCCACCGTTTTTTTTACTGCCGTTATGGCTTTCATAGCCAGCGCCTATGCACTTTTCACCGTTTTCGACAGTGTTTATCCCGCGATACTTTTTGGACTGGTTTGGAGTTTGCTTATTTTCAATCTCGATCGTTTTATTGTTTCTACCATTAGAAAAAGAGACCGTTTTGGCAGTGAAATAATGCAGGCAACGCCCCGAATACTATTGGCCATTATCATCGCTATCGTGATTTCGAAACCCTTGGAAATTAAAATTTTCGAGAAAGAAATCAATACTGTTTTATTGAAAGAGAAAAATGCCATGGCCTTGAATAACAAAAAAGAAGTGGCCAATTATTTCAAATCGGATTTAGACAAAAATAAAACCGAAATTACGAGTCTAAAAGCAGAAATCACCAATAAAGAAAAAGAAGTCAATACGCTTTACGAAACCTATATCAAAGAAGCAGAAGGAACTGCCGGAACTAAAAAATTAGGAAAAGGACCTGTTTTTAAAGAAAAAATAGCCAAACACAATTTGGCCTCCTCAGAACTGGATACCATCAGAAAAAACAATTTGACTAAAATTGCGGTTTTAGAAAAAACTTCCAAAACAATGCAAACCGATTTAGACAAAAAAGTAACCGAAACACAGCCCATTATTGATGGATTTGATGGTTTGATGGCACGAATCAATGCCTTGAATAAATTGCCATGGCTTCCCTCCTTCTTTATTATGCTGTTATTTTTAGCCATTGAAACTTCTCCAATTATCGCCAAATTATTATCCCCAAAAGGAGAATATGATTTTAAATTGGAAGACATAGAAACTGCGCTAAAAGCCACAATTGAACAGGATAAATACCAGCGCAATTTATTAGTGAAAACAAGCGCAGCTATGCATGATAAAGTCTATGCAGATATAGCCGAAGACAAAAGACTATACGATTTACAAAGAAAAAACACAGTCGAACTATTAGAACAACAATCCAATAATTTTGTAGAAAAGCAGTTGAAAACATTATAAAAAAAGTTCCGCCACGAATTGAATGGTTAGCCAAAAATTGAAATGAAATTTAGCCACACATTTCGTGGCAGAACCAAAAAAAGAGGCAATTACGCCTCTTTTTTTATATTACTATTTCAACCAACGATCTAACGTTTTCATTATTTTTTCCTGATCTTCTTTTGGAAAATTTTTCACTCTCGTAGCGTGACTGCCTCCCGGAAGAACCATCTTCAAAGCATCCAAGTTAGGATTTGGAGTTGGAGCACAGGATCCCCAAGTGTCAAAACCCCCATAAATATAAAGAATTTTATCTCCCTTCGTTTCTACATATTTACGGACCTTCTTTATGTATTTTGGATTATACGTAATCGCAACCTCTTTTGGCGCAAATCGTGAATTAGAAGTGTTTTTTACCGTTTTCAACAAATCACTTACGGGTCCAAAATCAAAACCATAATATCCTAATTCACTCAGATGCTGATAATAAGAGGGTAATAACTCAAAATATTTTTGATCATCATAAGTACTAATTCCCACTATCTTATTCAAATAATCAAATAATGCTGCAGGACTGGCTCCTTCAACAGGAATATCTTCACATTTTCCTCCCCATTGCCAAAAAGAAAATGGAAATTCTAAAGTTCCATATTCTAAGGCTTCATCAATAGAAACCTCAGTAAAAGTCATTTTTTCTTTATCGGCATACTCTTGAATTTCCTTCAAAAGAGCTTCTCTATTTTGCAATAACGCTCTCTGGAAATGAGTGACTTTTGCTCTGCATTCGGGCGTACCAACAATTTTTACATGTTCCACAGTCCTTGGATCCTCTTGGGTATTAATCAACGGCGCTACATAAGGCATGGCTACATCTACATCATTGGGATATTTTGATTTATAAATTAAAGTCGTTTCCCCTCCTTTACTTATTCCTGTCGAAATCCATTTTCCTTTATACAATTCTTTTAATTTGACAGTTATGTTGTGATAGTCCGCAATCGCCTGATCATTGGTTAAATACTGCCATTGAACTGGATTCGGTCTCGATTTTCCATAAAAACGATATTCCACAATAATCTGGTTAGCATTTAATAGTCTACTTGCTTCATTTTTTACATAACGCGCAGCATATCCCTCGGTTTCAATTACCATTGGGCTATTATAGTCTGCATGTGATAGATAAATAAAATGCTTAAAGAATCCTTTTTCTGGATGTTTATGGTCCAAAGGCTCCTCTAGAATCAACTGATACGATTCAGTGTAACCATCCAGATTTTTCATTGTCGTAATTTCAACATGGGGAAATAATACCGTTAATTTTTTTTGCAAATCGGTTTTAACGTTAGTTTCAGTTTGCGCCAAACCTGAATAAGTACAAAAAACAATGAATAGCAGGAATAAGATACTTTTTATCTTTTTCATTATATATAGGATTAAATTATTTTTTAAAAATACAATCTCAAACTTCCTAAAAACGATACTTTATTAACCTTAAATTGTAATATTTTACCTGATACGGATTCAAAAGTATATAAAAAAAATAAATAGTTTAATTTTATTGAAAATCTAGCCCTAAAATGAACACTATTCAACTCATTTCCGATTCTTTTATAGAAAATAAATGCAATTTCAAACAACTTATTGAACGTCTAAAAGAAGGTTTTGCGAACCCATCCATACAGGTTCCAATGCGTCACCACCATGATTATCCAAATCCTCCAGAAGATAAAGACTCCACTTTATTGTTAATACCCGCCTTTAATCCAGGAGTGAACGCTGGTGTGAAAATAGTAACGGTAAGTCCCAATAATGGCAAATATAATCTTCCGGCCATACAAGGAACCTATATTTATCTGGATGCCCATAAGGGTAATATTAAAGCCATTTTGGATGCAAAATCGCTAACCACAAAAAGAACATCGTGTACCTCTGCATTGGCTAGCAGTTATCTTTCCAGAGAAGATTCCTCGTCGTTATTAATGATTGGAACTGGAGCTTTGGCAAAAAATTTAATCCAAGCGCATGCCAGTGTAAGACCTATCACAAAAGTATACGTATGGGGCAGATCATTGGAAAAGGCACAAGCCGTATGCAATGAACTTTCTGGTGCATCTTATACTTGCACCGCTATTACAACCATAGAAGATAAAATTTCCGAAGTTGACATTATATCCTGCGCTACTTTATCAGCTACTCCTTTAGTCTTTGGGAAATGGTTGAAAGAAGGACAACATCTAGATTTAGTGGGCGCCTATAAAAAGGATATGAGAGAAGCTGATGACGAAGCGGTACTAAAATCATCCGTATTCTTGGATACCTATCAAGGCGGATTAAAAGAAAGCGGCGATATTGTAATCCCATTAAATACAGGGATTATAACCATAAATACCATTAAAGCCGATCTATTTGAATTGTGCAGCGGTGTAAAAAAAGGAAGAACTTCAGAAAAAGAAATTACCTATTTTAAATCGGTTGGGCATGCTTTGGAAGATCTAGTGGCGGCCTCCTATTTTTATAATGAATTCACAAATAATCTGTTTTAACTCTCATTAAAACAACATAAAATAAATAATTCTATAACCTTTAGAGACATGAAAAACGGAATAGGCGGATCTACCGCACAAATTGAATTGGACAAAATAGCGAATCGAACCCAAGGCGTTCAACCTATTAAGCTAGAAGAATACCAAGATCGAATAAAAAAAGCGGCTCAATTAATGCAAAACCAAGACATTAAAGCTGCTTATATTAATGCAGGAACCAACTTGTATTATTTTACGGGAACCAAATGGAACGCTTCCGAAAGGATGGTCGGCGCTTTATTGTATCCTGATGGAAGTTTGGAATATATTGTACCCAAATTTGAAGAGGGTACTTTCAAAAAATATCAAAAAATAGAAGCCCCTATAAATTGTTGGGAAGAGCATGAATCTCCTTATGTATTACTGGGGAATTTATTAAAAAATAAAAACATTACCAAAGGAACCATTGCACTGGATGAATCAGCAGCCTACTTTTTAATAGATGGTGTTTCTAAAACAAGTCCTGCTTACAACTTTATAAACGCACAACCGATAACAACAGGATGTCGAATCCAGAAATCGGCTAATGAAATTGCAATTATTCAAAGAGCTAAAGACATTACTATGGAAGTACACCGAGCCGTGGCGCGAATTCTACGCCCCGGAATTAGTGTAAAAGAAGTAACCGGATTTATAAATGATGCGCACATCAAAGCGGGAGCCACAGCAGGTTCTTATTTTTGCATCGTTTTATTTTCTGATGATTCTCAATATCCGCATGGCGTGACTGTTCCTCAAAATTTAAAAGAAAACGACATTGTTTTGGTGGATACGGGTTGCCAATTGGAAGGCTATATCTCGGACATTACCAGAACGTATGTTTATGGAACACCGACACAAAGACACCGAGAAATTTGGAATCTTGAAAAACAAACGCAACAAGCAGCCTTTGATGCCGCTCAAATTGGCGCTACTTGCG
>Ga0184629_10000798_pt1 | contig 13538 bp, 5 predicted proteins | sample PLM4_32_b1_FD_133158 | JGI IMG/M metagenome (GOLD analysis project Ga0184629, IMG submission 133158) | Groundwater sediment microbial communities from an aquifer in East River, Colorado, USA - PLM4_32_b1 | ecosystem: Environmental > Terrestrial > Soil > Riparian zone | place: USA: East River... | reverse complement strand
TGAAATGCCGTCTATAAATGTCCCGTAGTAGCCCGGAGGGCTTTAATTTGAATAACCCTGAGTGCAACTCAGGGCCAGAAAAATACTTCATTTCACAACCCGCCTAGGCGGGTTGAATTTTGAAACCCTTAGCTATGAAACACTAAATATGAATCATAATCAACCAGCCGACAATCAAGGATTGTAATTTTGAAAATCTTTACAACAAATATCGTTCATCAAATTCTATCCCATTCTCAATTAGCAATCGCTTGTATTCTTCATAAAAGGTTTCTGACTTATGATGTTCCTTTTGGTTTTTAATGTAGTTAATTATCATATCCCTTTCTCTTACCGAATAAGTAAATGCTCCATACCCATCTTGCCAACCCTCAAATTCCGGGAACTTGCCACCTTCTTTCATCCATAAACTACTGGATACTTTTATACTTTTGATATAATCGGCCAACGACACTGAAGGGTGAAGATCTGATAAAATATGAATGTGATCTTCTATTCCGTTAATGCGATATAGTTTACAGTTATTATTTTTTATCACACCCGAGATATATTTATACAATTCTTCACATTATCCTTCTGCAATTGTTTTTGTTCCAAAAACAAGCTGATAAAAAATTTGACGATGGCTGCTCATTGTTTAAAAATTTTAATTCATTGAAATTAGTACAACTCAATCATGACGATTCAAAATTATGCTTAGTTGCTGAATAAAATTACATTTAACCCGTTGGGGTTAGTATATATATTAAGGTTGATTACCACCGGTTTTACCGGTGGTAATCACATTAAAGCCCCTTCGGGCTTTTTCTCCGGCGCTTCTTAATATGAATTCGCTCATTATAAATTTTATTTTGGGTGATATTATTTTATCCCCTTTCGCATCGGATGAACCGGCTAGCATTCGGTCATATACTCTCTCGTATTCTTCGAATTCACTTGCTCTTCCCGGACTCACATCGGTCTTCCACCACTATGTCGACCACTTCACAGTAATTGGACAACTGGCTTGCCGCGCGTATGAATATGACCCAGAGCCTGGAAGGAGTTGTAAGTATAAGAGATCGTGATACTCGCTTAAAAAATTATCGATGTAAATCAGTAGGTATCTATTGACCAAGACAGAAAATTATCCGATTACGGACACCTTCGTTCATTTGTGATCGTATTATAAAAATAGATCCATCCCCCAACCCTTTGGAAAAGCACATATCGGACTGGCACTGATATTGGGAACCCTAATCAACAATATCAACGATGCTTAAAAATTATGTTAAAATAGCCTTGCGCAACATCATGCGGAATAAGGTGTATTCTGCCATCAATATTTTCGGACTTTCGCTTGGCGTGGCGTGCTGCTTATTGCTGGCAATGTACATTCAGGATGAAATGAGTTACGATAAACATCATGCTCAAAAAGAAGATTTATATCGCATCATCACCCAAATTCATGGAAAGGATGGATTGGATAAAATAGCCTCGTGCTCCCCACCCATTGCCATGGCGATGCGCGATGAAATTCCTGAAGTACAAAACGCTGCCCGGCTGTTAAATCCCCCCGGTGTGGCGCAAAATCTTATTAAATATGAGAACAACACGTTTTATGAATCAGATGGTTTTCTCGGTGACTCCACGATTTTTGATCTTTTGACTTATGCTTTTATTGAAGGTTCTCCAGCAAAGGCTTTAACAGAACCTAATGCCGTTGTCATTACCGGAACGTTGGCACAAAAACTATTTGGAAAAGAACCTGCACTGAACAAAGTGATTTCCATTAGTCAAAGTGGCCCTATGAGAGACTTTAAAATTACCGGGGTTATCGAGGGCAATTCAAAAAGCTTTGTCAAGCCGAATTTTATTGTATCGATGATGAGTTCGGGATGGGGTGAATACGTCCGGTCGGCTGAAGCACAAGGTGAATGGGCCGGCCAGAATTTTATGCCTTCTTATGTAAAGCTTGTTCCGGGCCATGTTGTAGAAGAGGTTACAAAAAAGATGAATGAAGTGCTGGTGAAGTACGGATCGGAAGATATGAAAGCCTTAGGGCTTTCAAAAACATTATCCCTGGAACCAGTGCAGCATATTTACCTGAAGTCTGATATTGGAAGAAGCCCTAGAATCACCTACATCTATATTATTGCTTCCATTGCAATTTTTATTCTTTTACTCGCCTGCATCAACTTCATGAATTTATCGACTGCAAAAGCGACGAAACGTGCCGCCGAGATCGGCATCCGGAAAGTGTTGGGTGCGTTTCGCAGTTCGTTGATCTCCCAGATTCTGGGCGAGGCTTTTGTATTGGTGATGATAGCGATCGTCTTAAGTATTGTGCTCCTTCAATTGGCCCTCCCTTTTTTCAACGAGCTTACGGATAAGAGCATTTCTTTTGGTGCCGGAAATGTAGGTTATTTTGCCGCCGCTTTACTCTTTATTTCCATTATCACCGGCTTGTTAGCCGGGAGTTATCCCGCTTTCTACCTATCATCGTTTCAACCCGCAGCGGTATTGAAGGGGAAGTTTTCATTAAACAATACCGCAGGTTTATTGCGACAAGCGTTAGTAGTTTTTCAGTTTATGATAGCCATAGCGTTAGTGTGTGGCATGTTCATCATCGGAAAACAATTGAAATTTATGGAGGAGCAAAATCTGGGCTTTAATCCGGAGGCAAAGGTTGTTTTACCGTTACGTACAGCGACCGCTCAGGAAAATTATCCGGGGTTGCAAAAAGAGCTGAGTCGTAATCACAATGTAATAAGTGTTTCTTCTGCCCGTTATATGCCGGGCTCGATCATCTGGAATGATTTTGCATTATATGAATCCGGAAGTGATATGAATAATGCAAAATTTCATCGGGTCAATACGGTAGACTATGGATATCTTGAACTCTTAGGGATACCTATAATCGCGGGAAGATCGTTTATAGACAACCGCGAAACGGAAGGCCAGCGCAAAATAATCATCAATCGTTCGTCTGCCAACGCATTCGGTTTTACACCGGAGAAAGCCGTTGGGCAAAATCTTTATTTCGAATGGCAAGGTGAAAAAATGGCTTTCGAGGTTATTGGTGTAATGGAAGATTACCATCAGACCTCCTTAAAAGAAAAAATATATCCATTAGTGTACCAAATGCCCGGTGCTAAGCAAAACCTTGAATATGCCATTCTGAATATTAATACACACGATGTAAAAGCTACTATAAGGTCAATCGAAAAAACCTGGAAGACTTTAATTGACGACACACCTTTTGAATATTCTTTCCTGGACGAAAACATTCATCAGCAATACCTGGAGGATCAAAAAGTTTCAAAGATTATAACAAGTTTCACCCTGATCGCCATGCTTATTTCCTGCCTGGGTTTATATGGCCTTTCTACGTACATGGCCGAAAGACGCTTCAAGGAAATCGGTGTAAGAAAAGTAATGGGTGCAAGTGTTAACCAAATTGTTGGGTTAATGTCGAAAGAATTTGTAAGGCTGGTCATCATTGCATTTGTGATCTCGGTGCCCATCGCATGGTATGCTATGAATAAATGGTTAGGTGGATTTGCTTACAAGATTTCAATTGATGCCATGGTATTCTTATACGCTGGTGCCGCCGCGTTGACCATTGCATTATTAACTGTGAGCTTTGAATCGTTGAAAGCAGCCTCGACGAATCCAGCGAAAGCGTTGCGGAATGAGTAGGCATCATCTTAAGTATCAAGCAGGACAATGTAGCATCAGCTAACTGCAAACAGTATTTTGGGAGAAAATGATTTCCAAGGACGATGTGGTCTTTACCTCGCACAGCTCCTTGCTCTTAAATAACTCTATTTCACTCGATTGTTATAAATACCCTTCTAGATTGGGACAAATACACTCTCCCCAATTATGGCTATACCTCTAGTTTTATAGACAAAGTCCAAAATCAATAAATCTGGATAGCTTAAATTCCATTCAAACAGCGTAGTGTGCGCATGTGTGCGCAAACAGGTGCAAAATATTTCAATTTATGCTTAAGAAATCCTTTCAAAATCATTACATTCGATTGAATGACCTGAAAATACTTATTAACCAACTAACAAACTTAAAGCCTTTATGAAGGAAACCCTCAAATAAAATCCCCCTCCACATGGGTACTAGGCTGCCTGTTGTGGATTTCCGCTCGGCGGAATTGAACGTTAAATTTTTATTAAACCCAACCATTCTATGAAGCAACGATACCAAATTTTAACCGTCTTGCTATTTTTTGTGCTGACGAGCGTAACCGCTTTGGCGCAAAAAACTGTGTCCGGTACGGTTTCTGACCCTGAGGGCAAAGGAATGCCCGGAGTCAACGTAATCGTGAAAGGTACATCCTCCGGAACGACCACCGATACAAATGGTCTATACAATATATCCATGAGTGAGGGATCAAATACGCTTGTTTTCTCATTTATTGGCTATTCCACACAAGAGGCGGAGGTAGGAACCAGGACCACTGTGGACATTGCAATGACGGAGGACGTCAGTCAGTTAAATGAAGTTGTTGTTACTGCTCTTGGTATTGAGCGGAACACAAAAGCGTTACAATCCTCTGTAACACAGATTAGCGGAGACAACTTTACACAGGCCCGCGAAAACAACCTGGCTAATGCGCTTGCCGGCAGGGTGGCAGGTGTTAGTGTGAACAAGATCGCTTCCGGACCGGCAGGATCAACGCGTGTAGTAATACGTGGTGCTAAAACGCTTGGATCAACATTTAATCAGCCTCTTTACGTTGTTGATGGGATCCCAATGGATAATACCAACTTTGGACAATCAGGTGTTTGGGGTGGAGCTGATCAGGGTGATGGTGTAAATAGTATCAGTCCCGATGATATTCAGTCCACCACTGTACTTAAGGGAGCAACTGCTGCCGCTCTTTATGGATCAAGGGCTGCAAACGGGGTAATTCTTGTCACCACGAAAAAAGGCTCTTCCAGAAAGGGTCTTGGTATTGAGTTCAACTCCAACTTTGTTTTTGAAAAAATCAATGATGTTACTGATTTTCAGCATAGCAATGGTAATGGAGGTTTAGTAGGTCCTACATTGGATACGCAAGTTGCTAAAACCCCTGATAATCTTACAGAACATTGGGGCAACTGGTGGGGTCTTCAGGGATGGGGTCCAAAATTTGACGGCAGTTCGGTGGTGCAGTTTGATGGTGTCTCCAGACCATATTCGTATAAGGGTGACAACTTTTCTCGCTTTTTTGAGACCGGAACTTCGTTTACGAATAGCCTCGCTTTTACAGGCGGAAGTGAAACACAAAACTTTCGCTTTTCAATTTCTAATTTGAATAGTAAGGGCATTATTCCAAATTCAGGTTTTGACAGATTGAATCTCTCGTTAGCAACCAATTCAAAATTTGGAAAGAAACTTACGCTAACGGCCAAGGTGATGTATTCCCATGAGGATGCTAAAAACAGACCTAATGTTTCAGACTCACCGGGAAATGCTTCTCTGGCTGTTTATTACACTCCTGGAGACGTAGATATTAATGACCTTAAGGGCGACCCTAATAAGCTTGGCGGTGTGCCCAGCCTACAGGATCAACAAGATAACGGCATAACTATTTTTGATGGTAAGTCTCCTGGAGAAGAAATGCAGGTTTCAAACAACCTTTGGACACAGAATCCTTGGTGGGTAGCCTATCAATTTAGAAATGATGACGTGCGCGACCGCGTTATCGCTTCAGGCCAGTTGCGGTACGATATTACCGACTTCCTGTATGCACAGGTAAAAGGCGGTATGGACCAGTATACCAAAAAGGGAACACAATTAACACCCGAAGGTACCGGTTATCAGCGTGGGGGAAATATGACGGAATATGAAAACCGCAGCCAGGAGATTAACCTCGAATACATCGTTGGTTTTAACAAGACCTTTGGAGAGATTAATGTAAACGCGTTCGTGGGTGGTAACCAAATGCGTGCCAAAGGAGAGTATCTTGCTGCCAACGGGAATGGCTTCAACGTACCGTTTTTCGCTGCCATCAACAATGCAGCGCAACGTAATTTTAGCTACGGCATTTCTGAAACAGGTATAAATTCATTATTTGGTTCGGCTGAAGTTTCCTACAAAAACTACGTATACCTGACAGCCACGGCTCGCAAAGACTGGTTCTCCGTTTTAAATCCTAATGCTAATAACATTATTTATCCTTCCGTTGGCGCCAGTTTCGTATTCTCTGATGCTTTTACTGGTTTGCCTAGCTGGTTAAGCTTTGGTAAAGTTAGAGCGTCATGGGGACAGGTTGGTAATGCCAGTTCTGTGGGTGCTTATAGCATCAACAACACCTACTCGCTCGGTACTGCCCACCTTGACAGGCCTACGGCAAATTTCTCATCTGGTGGAAATCTCCCCAACCCGAATCTTAAACCCTTTACCTCTACTGAACTTGAATTTGGTTTTGATGTCAGGTTATTTGATAACCGGCTGGGTCTTGACTTGGCTTACTATGACCAGGCAACTACTGACGACATACTTAATGCAAACATATCGCGAGCCTCCGGCTATACTTCAACTTCCGTGAACTTGGGTGAGATCACGAATAACGGGATTGAAGTACTGTTAACGGGTACACCCATAAGAGGTGCCATCACCTGGGATGTTTCGCTTAACTTTGCAAAGAATAACAGCAACGTGAAGGCGCTTATCGAAGGCCAGGATAGATTGGCGGGTGATGAACCCAGGACAAGAACCGTCAGAATTCAACATATTGTTGGATATCCTTATGGAATGATTACAGGACTGAAACAAATGACGTCTCCAGATGGTCAGCTTGTTTTTAATGCAGACGGAGCGCCTCTCACGGATGGTAAGTACCAGATACTTGGAAAGGGTGTGCCCGATTTTACAGGGGGTATAACCAACACGCTTAGCTTTAAACAGTTCAGCCTTGCTTTCCTGGTTGATTTCAGATCCGGTGGCGAAATTTATTCGGGTACAAACGTACGGATGACGCAAGCGGGATTCACTAAACAAACCCTGCAGGGACGTGAAGGCGAAGCTCCGTTAATCGTTACAGGCGTTACTGATTCTAATGACGATGGAACCTACGAGCCATTCACCAAGACCCTTACTCCTGGTGAGGCTGCCAATTACTGGGGTAATTTAGGTGATAGGGCACAGGAAAATTTTATCTATGACGCCTCTTTCATCAAACTGAGATCGCTTACGTTTGGATATTCTCTGCCGAAGTCATTACTCTCAAAGACGCCTTTTCAGACTCTATCGCTCTCGTTTGTTGGACGGAACCTGGCTATATTATTTAAGAATACGCCTAATATTGATCCGGAATCAAATTACGCCAGTGGTAACTCCCAGGGTCTGGACTACTTTGGTGTACCGCCAACACGCACTTATGGCTTCAACTTAAGGGCAACATTCTAAACATAAAAAACAAAAGAAAATGAAGCTTATAAATAAATTATTGCTGTCCGCGCTACTTTCGGGTGTCTTGGTGACCTCGTGCGATACGGACTCGCTACACGATATGAATATCAATCCCCAAGCTGTTAGTGAAGTTAATCTTAATTTCTTTTTCACAGGATGTGAACTTGGAGCAGCATCTGGCGGGGATGCCGGTGACAATCGGTATATTGACTGGCGCACCAATATTGGCATGTGTTCATATGCCATACAGCAGCTTGCTAACGCGGGCGGTGGAATAGCTCCGGGCGAGAAATACGTATCTGATGGATCTACCTTTGAGTCTAATGACGCTCCCTTTGAATTTATGTATGGTACAGAATTAAAACACCTTGCTGAGATTATTAAGCAGACTGGACCAGGTGGCTATGACGAAGGAAATAAGGTTAACCTAAGAAGTGCATCCCGCATTTTAAGGGCGTTTCTCTTTCAGCGGTTGACGGATTACTATGGTAGCATACCTTATTTTGAGGCACTCCAGGCCAATTCAGGGGGGACTTTCTTTCCAGCTTACGATAAGCAAAAGGATGTTTACGCTGATCTGTTTAGGGAACTAGATGAGGCAAGTGCTGCCCTGAGTGCATCCAATCCGGATGACGGCTTTGCAACTGCTGACATTATCTATAATGGCGATATTGCCAAGTGGAAAAAATTTGGTTATTCGCTCATGCTCCGTATGGCTATGCGGGTTTCCAACGTTGATCCAGCTTCTGCCGCTACTAACGTAGGTAAGGCTGTAACGGGTGGAGTGTTCACCAGCAATGCCGACAACGTTTGGGTGCCTATGGCCATTGGACCTAGTGAATGGAACAACCAAAACGGGATTTCCCGCGCATTTTATCCCGGCGATGGAGGCCAACCTTCCTTTTTGAGCAAGACGTTTGTGGACTGGCTAAAAGGGACTAATCTGGCAGATGTATCGGATGATGATCCAAGGCTTATGATCATAAGCGGAGGAATTGCAGAATGGTCTCCTACAACTTGGACGGTTACAAATGGTAATCCTCTCGAACAAAAGGGTATGCCCAATGGCCATACCCAGTCAACTCTTGATATCTTAGAAGGAACTACCGTAGATCAGGTGGCAACCTATTCAAGGATGAATTTCCTTATGTTGCAAGATGATGAGCCCTACATGCTCATGAACTATGGTGAAGTTGAGTTAATGCTCGCTGAAGCTGCAGAAAGAGGTATCGGTGGAGTTTCCGGCGCACAAGCGCACTATAATGCTGGTGTAAAAGCATCGATGCAGATGTACACTCCTTACGATGCTTCCCTTACGGTTTCTGATGCAGCGGTAACTAGTTATCTGGCAACATATCCGTATGGTGGACCCAAGCCTGCGTTGGAAATGATTGGTGAACAGTACTGGGTCAACCATTTCTTGAACTGGTGGGAAGCGTGGTCTAATTGGAGGAGAGCTGACTTTCCAACTTTGACTCCTGTTAATTTCCCCGGGAATTCAACAGGTGGTACCATTCCTGTGCGGCTCAATTATCCCAATGCTGAAGTAGGTGGTAATCCTAATTTTGAGGCTGGTTCTACCAAGCCCAACGTCTGGACAACCAAGCTTTGGTGGGACGGCGGTCCTGAATAGTTGATTATCTGAATTTTTAGAAAACGATTCTTAAAGGCCCTTGAAAAATTTCAAGGGCCTTTTTTATAACGGTATACAAACCATCCGCAAAAGAACACCGTCAGTGCAAGATACGTTTATCAACTGGTCCAAATACTTTTTGGAATAATAGAAAGCCGAACAATGCGCTGATTACTTTATTTTTTGAAACACAAGTACCTTGGCATTATTACGGGCAATGATTATCCTTTCGGATTTACCTGATTGGATCAAAGCAGCATCTCTCACTTCTCCTTCAACATGGAGTCCGGCATTTTGACGATATACAAATGACTTATTTGGTCCACCTTTTAGGTACACTCCCCGGCTTGCATCATGACGGCCTACCTGTGGTTTCATCGCATAAAAATTTCCTCCTAGCCAAATATCTTTTATTCCATCTCCATCAAAATCGTCAGTCACAATACCAAATACAGGAGATACCTGGGCTTCAATCGGCAATGCTACAAGTGAATAGGTATTTCCATCATTCCACAGAATGGCACTTTCCAAATAATTGACTTCATACGGAATAGATCGCTTTCGGACTTCGGGCGAGAACAACGAATCATATGTTTTAGATGCATAATCTCCATATCTCAAAATTGACTTCCGTAAAGCTGGCAGTTGAGAAGTGAGTTCTGTCTTCGTCGCAAAAGGATAAGCGAGGTCATCCAGCGGTGGGTACCAGTTAATGATGAACTCACTTTTGCCGTTATCATCAAAATCATTTACAAACATAGTCACCGGCTTTGAAGAGGATGCTTTGAACTTTGTGTTCAGTCCCCAGTTCCCTAGAATAAAATCAATATCCCCATCGTAATCCAAATCCGTTGACTCGATTCTATTCCACCATCCGTTGCTATTGGGAATGGTGATATTATTTTCAATTACACCGTTATCATTTTTAAAAATATTGATGGCCATCCAGTCACCTACAACGACCAGATCTTTGTCTCCATCCGAATCAGCATCAGCCCATGTGGCATCCGTAACCATGCCTACATTACCCAGCGAAGGCAGCGCAACATTCATCCAGTTTCCATTGTAGTTATTGAGCAGGTAACTTTGCGGAGGCAATCCATAATTTCCGGGAACAGCCCTGGCACCCAGAAACACATCGATGTCCCCGTCTTGGTCATAGTCTTCTGCTTCAAGTGTCGAAAAATTCCCAACAATGGGTGGCACACCCTTTAGCTCCCGGGAAAAATTACCGCTCCCGTCATTTTTATAGAATCGAATGGTGAAATTAATTCTATCTGTTGCCGGTTGATTTCCACCGGAACCGATCATTAAATCAAGATCCCCATCCCCATCGTGATCAAAAAGGGCGCCGCATGTTCCTTCAAAACCTTTATCCTTTACAAATGCAGCGTTAGCTTTAAAATTGAAAGTGCCGTCGGCTTTCTGAATGAATAATTTATCAGGATCGCCGGCAGCACCCAATAGAATAAAGTCATCAAGCTTATCCCGATTTACATCGCCGGTCACTATGCGTGGTCCCTCCGTTGAAAGCATGCGGGTTAGAAGTATTTCGTCATTAAAATCATTATGTTGGTTTTCATAATGCCTTGCATCACCCCGGATTACCTGTTTGCTCATTTCTTCAAATTCAGGAACATTCTTTTTTTCAGAAACAATTTCAACAACGGAAGCGTCGGAGTAGTGCAGCATCATTGTTCTATCCACCTTAATATTGGCTATCACTTGCACTTTTAAATCTGGCCAGATCACCTTTAACGTATCGATCGTTTCGGCTTCTCCTAAGCCGAATAACAGGGAGGGCTCAATACTGCTTTCAAATCCCCTTGTATTAAAATTTTGTAAAACCTTGATTTCATTCTTAATCCTAATTGTCACCTGGGCACCAATTCCAAACGGGTTTTGTGCATATCCTGTAAATTTGACTTTCAAAAAATGATTGTCAGATTTCTTATCTGTTTCATTCCTATATATAAAGCTGGGTGAGTTAATATTATTAACCACTAAATCGAGATCACCATCGTTGTCTAAATCTCCATAAGCAGAACCATTACTAAAGGATGGTTCCGCGAGGCCTAGCGCATCGGCACGATCCTGAAACATCAACCGCCCGGTATTTTGAAAGGCGTAATTCTTCAGTGGATTAGAAGGCATGTAGGAGATGAAGTCACGATAATCAAATTTGCCTTTTTGGGAAACGATTTCATTCCGCTTTTGGTCGTCGGCAAGGAATTCCCGGAAATCCATTGACATGATGTCCTTTTGAATTCCATTGCTTACAAATATGTCTTTGTTACCATCATTTTCGAAATCAAAGATTAACGCGCCCCAGCTCCAATCCGTTGCCGCTACCCCTGAGAGAAGCGCTATTTCCTGGAAGTAGCCTGTCCCATCATTCAGGTGCAGGCAATTCTGGGTCATTTGATAATGAAAATTGGCCCGGTATTTAGTGTCTTCCAGATGATAGGGATCGAACGTGATCGTAGCCTTCAGCCGGTAGTTATCGGCAGGCAGCATATCTGTTGTAAATATTTCCATGCTTCCATCATTGTCAATATCAGCGATATCGGCACCCATACTGGATGTTGAACAATAATTGATGCGGTTTATCAATTCTTCGGAAAATTTGCCATTCCCTTTGTTGATATATAAGTAATCTCTTTCCCAAAAGTCATTGCTGATATAAATATCAGGTAGATGATCATTGGTCAGATCACTGATGGCTACCCCTAGTCCAAATCCGATCTCACTACTATAAATACCAGCTTCAAGGGTTACATCCCGAAAAACACCACCATCATTTCTCATCAATTTGTTGCCACCTTCAAAGGCTATTTCCCGAACTTTCTTATAGAGTTCTATTTTAGCGGGATCTTTAAAGCTGTTATTGAGAATATAACAATCAAGGTCTCCGTCCAGGTCATAATCAAAAAATGCAGCATGGGTAGTGTAACCGCCATTACTTAAATTGTATTCCTTGGCTTTTTCGGAAAAGGTTAGATTGCCGTTATTAATGAATAATTCATTTCCCCGTTGTGCCCCGTCAACGTCGCCGGAATTACAAACATAAATATCCAATAATCCGTCAGCATTAACGTCAGCCATAGTCACTCCAGTACACCAGGCTTTGGTGCCCGCAGCACCCGCCTTTTCGGTGATGTCCTCAAAGACAAAATTCCCTTTGTTCAAATAGAGTTTATTATCTTTTTGATTCGCCGTAAAATAAAGATCAGGAAGGGAATCATTGTTAATGTCACCGATGGCTATCCCTCCGCCATTATAAAAATTCCTATAGGTGAGAATATTAAAATTCTCTCCATCAACCACCTCGTTGACAAAATCAACGCCAGTGTCTTGCGGTTTCAATAAAGTGAACAGCTGAGACGTATCTGAGGATTTCGCAAGGTCCGATTGCTTGATTGATTCTTTATTACAACTTAATAAACTGATAAAAACGAACAGTGAAGTTGGGCAACTAAATCTCATGGGATTCCTGGTGAATACGGATTAAAACATGGTAAGTAAGCTAATAAAAAATCCGATCATATATCAACTCCATTTCTAAGAAACGGACGACGCGTTGATCGTGCTTAAATGAAAAAGTTAATATCAATTTTCCGGAAGAAACAAACCATCGCCGTTGGACCCCATATAAGCACCCCATAGCGGAGGCTTTTTAATTCGGATAGGCGTATCAATACGTTTGATTCTCATGCCCAAAAAGGCCAGCAAATCGGAGTGATGATAATATTGACAATGAACAATATCAAGATATCCATCGTCATCGAGGTCCCCGATCCACGGTGTTGAAAAAATGTTTTTGAACCCTTTCGTCTGATCAATGAGCTGAATGGATCTCTTCTCAAAATCAATAGCCATAAGTTTATTTTCAATATCGACAGGTGATTTTCCCGTGAATCCTAAGGCACAATCAAATTCATTGATACTGATGATCGCTTCATCACGTCCATCTTTATTCAAGTCATAAACGACCGGAGATGAGTACCCTGTACATCCTATCGAATCCATATAGGCTATTCGCCCATCTTTGCCATCCAACATCACTTGTAAAGAACCTGTACTGTTGGGCCACTGACCTTTGCTGGCAAACGTGAAGAAATCGGGAACATCATCTCCTGTAAAATATCCCACCGCAAAACTGTTACTGCATTCTGTATTCTTTATTGTCTGCCCCCACAGTAATTTCTGGTCCTTCCCATCTATAGCGAATATAGAACTGCCATGAGAAATGGCCACAATGTCAAAAAATCCATCCTGGGAAATATCCGCTAATACAGGAGGGGCAATAAATCCGTGTCCTTTTTCGGAGGCAATAATTTTAGCATTCGACAATTTTTTTTCCATCAGATCAGAAAGGTCAGCCATGAACAAATGGCCATCTATAGTTTCTCCACCGGTCCCGAAAATAAGAGTGTATTCCTCACTGCCAGGCTGGGCAAAACATAACGGCGACATGTAGGATTCCTTTCCATCCGGCATTGTATCGGCC
>Ga0184629_10000797_pt1 | contig 13551 bp, 8 predicted proteins | sample PLM4_32_b1_FD_133158 | JGI IMG/M metagenome (GOLD analysis project Ga0184629, IMG submission 133158) | Groundwater sediment microbial communities from an aquifer in East River, Colorado, USA - PLM4_32_b1 | ecosystem: Environmental > Terrestrial > Soil > Riparian zone | place: USA: East River... | reverse complement strand
GAGATCCCTTGGGCCTTCCGAGTTTTCGGCTGTGCTCCCACCAGGTCCGATAACCCTCGGTGGAAATCACGAACCGGATTTTGTCGTATGAGACTGTGACGGATCCCCTAATAGGACGCAGATACGTACAACTCCGAAGGGGAGGCCCAACGCGATCTGTCCACTGCGGTGGACAGCCGCATGGTTCGCGCACAACGCTGAACCTCGGCAGCGCCGAGGACCCCCAGCGCTCGCGCGTCATCCGGTTCTACGGCGCCTCTCCGGCAGCCGATGACACCTTCCAGTCAGCTCGCTACTGCATGCGGCGTAGGCCCGGCCGTGCTCTCGACAGCGGGCAGTCGCGCCGAACTGCGCCCGTAGCGGCCGCGCCGGTCCTTGACACGGCGAGCCGCCGCTCAAGCGAGCGCGCGATTACACGATCTACGAGGCGAGTCGGAGCCCGAACGGGATCGAAGGTGCCGTGGCGCCGGACAGCGTGCGTCATCGGGACGGCTGATTCAGAAGGAGCCAGTAGAGCCCCAGCTTCCCTACGGCCTCGACAAACTTGTCGAATTCGACCGGCTTTACGATGTAGCTGTTGACCCCTAGCTGGTAGCTATTGACCACGTCGCAGTCCTCTCGCGACGACGTCAGGACGACGACAGGGATCGCCTGCGTCCGCGCATCGCCTTTCATCCGCCGCAGCACCTCCATGCCGTCGACCTTTGGCATCTTGAGGTCGAGGAGCACGACCTTTGGCCCCAGGGAAGGTCCGCGGCCCGCGTACTCACCCTCGGCGAAGAGGAAGTCCAGGGCCTGCGCTCCGTCGGTGACATGGTGCAGGCGATTCGCGAGGTTCTGCTTCTTGAGAGCTCGAACCGCTAGCTCCGCGTCATCCGCGGAGTCCTCGACCAGCAGGATCTCCACCACGTCCATCTTATGCATCGGTGGCCTCCCCCCTCGGCAGCGTGAATCGGAAACAGGCTCCCTCCCCCACCTTCCCCTCGCCCCAGGCGCGGCCGCCGTGGCGGGCGACGATGCGCTGGACCAGCGCGAGCCCCACGCCGGTGCCCTCGAACTCCGCCGCGGAGTGCAGGCGCTGGAAGACGCCGAACAGCCGTCCGGCATAGCGCATGTCAAAGCCGACGCCGTTGTCGCGCACCGTGTACTCGCTCTCGACCGCGTCGGCGCGGCCGGTGACCTCGATGACCGCGGGATTGCGGCCTGCGGTGTACTTAATCGCGTTGCCGATCAGGTTGCTGAGGACCTGATGCAGCATGGGCGCGTCGCCGACCGCGGGTGGAAGATCGCCGAGGTGGAAGTCGATGCTGCGCCCGTTCGCGTCGGCGGCAAGCTCGTCGAACGCAGCGCGCGCCTGTCGTCTCATGTCGAGAGGCGCTCGCGCCAGCTCCTTGCGGCCGACGCGGGAGAACATCAACAGGTCGTCGATGAGCTGTCCCATGCGCACCGTGTTCTGCCGCACGACCCCGAGCAGACGCCGGCCCTCCTCGCTGATCTCCGACGCGTGCTCCTCGACAAGGAGCCTGGAGAAACCGTCGATGGCCCGCAGCGGCGCACGCAGGTCGTGGGACACCGAGTACGAGAACGCCTCGAGGTTCTGGTTCGCCTCGCGGAGCCGCTCCTCCGCGAGCCTCTGCTCCGTGACGTCGCGCGCGGTCGCATAGAGCACAGATGCTCCGGCTGCCGGCGCTGGCGTGTGCCAGGAAAGCCAGCGATAGGAGCCATCCTTGCACCGGTAGCGATTCTCGAACGAGAGCACGGTCGCACCCTCCGCGAGACCCTGCGCGGCGTCGAGCGTCGCCTGCTGGTCCTCGGGGTGGATGAAGTCGAGGTAGGGCCGCGCCATCAACTCCTCCCGCGACCAGCCGAGGGTGCGCTCCCACTGGGGGTTGAGACGCTTGAAGTAGCCGTCCAGGTCGGCGATCACCATCAGGTCGAGCGAGGCGTTGAAGTAGCGGTCGCGCTCCTCCTGTGTACGTCGCAGCTCGGTGATGTCAAACGTTGTCGTCCGGGAGGCGACGAAGCCACCCGCTTCGTCGAGGACCGGCGCGGAGTTGAGGAGCACGGAGAGCGGCGAGCCGTCTTTGCGCGCGAACTCGACCTCGACCCCGGCCAGCGGCTTGCCGGTGCGATAGGCGACCGCCTCCTTGAGGAGGCGCTCCACGCTCGCCGACGTGTAGAGCGCCATCCACGACCTGCCAATGATCTCCTCCTTCGCGTACCCGAGCCACCGGCATTCAGTCGCGTTGATGTTCACGACGGTCTCGTCGGCGCCCACTGAGTGGTAGCCGCATGGAGCGTTGTCGTAGAGGCCCTGCAGCTCCGCTGTCCGCTCGCGCACCCTCGACTCGAGAGTGCGATTGGCGACCACGAGGCTTTCGGCCATCCGGTTGAAGGCGCGGGCAAGGTCGACGAGCTCCCCGGCACCGCGGATTTCGGCGCGGTGGGCCAGATCGCCGCCGCTGATCGCGGTGGCGGCGGCCCCGAGGCTGGCGAGCGGTCGAGCGACCGAGCGCGCCACCAGGACGCAGCCGACGGTCATCGCGGCCGCGCAGATGGCGATGGCGGCGAGAATCCAGGCCACGAGGCGGGGGAGGGATGCGAGCGCCTCGCTACGGTCGAGCTTGACGGTCAGTCCCCATCCCATGCCGGCCAGCGATTCCGTCGCGGCGAAGGTCGGGACACCGCGATAGTCCACGACCTGAGTGAACGTACCGGCACCCTCGAGCGAGCGCCGCGAGACGGCCCGGGCAGGGACGATGCTCAGCGCTCCCTGGGTCAGGTAGCGGAGAGGGAAAAGGTAGATTGGATCCCCGTCCGCGTTCCTCCGGATGAACGTGGTCTCGCCGGTCCTCCCCAGGCCGGCGGTGTCGGTAGCGAACTCTAACAGGTCACGGGCGGTCGAGATCACGAGGATCACGCCCTGAACCAATCCGTTTCGCACCAGCGGGCTCGCGAGGCAGAGGCGCAGCTTGCCATCCCCACCGGGGAGAAGCGTCTCGGCCGTCGTGCGTGTCAGGCCGCTCCGCGAGCAATCGGTCAACTCCGCCGCCTGGGGGAGCGGCTCGCCGCTCAACGCGACGAGATGGAGCGACGGCGAGAGGATGGCGACGCTCTCGTAATCAACGACCTCCGAACGGAGAAGTTCGAGGTCGTTCGTCAGTGCCCAGAGGTTCTCCGGAGAGGACGCGGTGAGCTCGCGATCCAGGAGGTCGCGCAGCAGCGTCCGGGTGGAGAGGGCCGACACGCTCTCGAGGCTCCTGCGATGCAGGGCCTCCACCCCCTTGCGCCGGACGGCGGCAAGCGACGAGAGTCGGCCCATCGTCTCCTGGCTAAGAGCCTTCTCGGTGGCGCTGTAGGCCGCGAGGCCCAGCAGGACGAGGGGCAGGACTGCCGCCGGGAGGAGGAGCAGGAGGATTTGCGTTGCGAAGCGCCGTGGGCGCCGGCCGGGCATCCCAACTCGAGTCATGGTGCCCTCCTCTCTGGTGGCAACAGCGTGCCTGCCCGAACGTATCGTCGACCTCCCATGGAATCAAGCGTTTCCCCCCAGGCCTGGCTTTTCCGGCCGCCTTGACAGGTGGGGGTCCCCACCCTAGTTTTGGTGATGCCCGGGTCCACTCGGCCCCGCCACGTTCCGCAACGCGGCAGCGACGGGACTCTGAAACACACCGGGCGCCGGCCCTCACGCCTGCCCGAGGCGCCGGACAGACCACGGATGGTGAGGTCCGAGGTCCGGACCGACTGACGCCGCCTTGGGGTCGAGGCCAGCGAGCGCGTCGACCGGAGTCCTGGAGGGAGCGATGGTGGAAAAGCCGATTCGCGTGCTGCATCTGGAAGACAATCCGAACGACGCCGAGTTGGTACGCCGCACGCTCAAGGCGGAAGGCCTCACCTGCACGATCGACCTCGTGTCGACGGAACCTGAGTTCGCCGCGGCGCTCGCGCTGGGTTCCCTCGAGCTGATCCTGTCGGACTACTCATTGCCGATGTTCGACGGACTCGCGGCGCTCAGCATGGCGTCGGCGCAATGTCCGGACGTGCCCTTCCTTCTCGTGTCGGGGACCATCGGGGAGGACGCCGCGATCGAGAGCCTGCGGAACGGCGCGACGGATTACGTGCTGAAGCTCAAGCTCTCTCGCCTCGGACCGGCGGTGCGCCGCGCGCTGCGCGAGGCCGAGGAGCGCCGCCAGCGACGCCAAGCGACCGAGGCACTGCACAACAAGCAGCAGTTTCTGATGGCGATGCTCGAGAGCCTGGACACGGGTATCGTCGCCTGCGACGCGGTCGGGGATCTGACCCTGGTCAACCGGGCCATGCGCGAGATCCATGGGCCCCCCCCGTGTGCGTTCCCGGCCGAGCGCTGGGCGAAGTGGTTCGGCTTCTACGACCAGGAGGGCGAGGCGCCGCTCGCCATGGAGGATCTGCCGCTCTATCGGGCGTTCCAGGGCGAGATCGTCCACAACACGGAGCTGCAGATACGTCGTCATGGAGCGACGCCCCGCACCGCGCTCGTCAACGGACGTCCCGTCGTGGACATCGACGGGCGGAGAATCGGCGCCGTTGTCGCCGTACACGACCTCACGGAAAAGAACGCCCTCGAGGCGCAGCTGCGCAGCGCTCAGCGCATGGAGACGATCGGGCGCCTCGCCGCGGGGGTCGCCCACGATTTCAACAACCTCCTCAGCGTCATCCTCTCGTACGGCGAGATGGTGCGGAGAGAGGTCGAGAACAACCCGGCGCTGGCGCGGAAGGTCGATCAGATCCGCAAGGCGACGGAGCGCGCCGCCTCCCTCACGCGCCAGCTTCTCACCGTGAGCAGGCAGCCTGCTCCCTCGTCCCAGGTGCTCGACCTGCGGGACGTGATCGCGGAGATCGAGAAGATTCTCCAGCGGCTCGTCGGCGAGGATGTCGAGCTCGTGCTGCGCTCACCCGAGACCGCCTGTCTCGTAAGGGTGGACCCCGGTCAGGTGGAGCAGGTGGTGATGAACCTCGCCGTGAACGCGCGCGACGCGATGCCTCGCGGCGGGCGTCTCACCATCGAGATGAGCCACGTCCAGGCGGACACGGATTTGAGTGCTCGCCATCCGAGCGCCACGAGCAGCGACTACATCCAGTTGTCCGTAGCGGACACGGGCACGGGCATCCCCGAGGAGGCCCGCGCCCAGATCTTCGAGCCGTTCTTCACCACCAAGGGACCCGGGGTCGGGACGGGACTCGGGCTGTCGATCGTCTACGGCATCGTGAAGCAGCACAAGGGAGTAATCGAGGTGGACGGCAAGCCGGGGGAGGGCGCGGTCTTCCGGATCTACCTGCCGCGGGTTGAGCATTCCGGCGCAGCACCCGGCCAGTCAAAGGTCGCTGCCTCCCCCTACGGTAGCGAGACGATCCTGGTCGTCGAGGACGACCCCGAGACGCGTGAGGTCCTCCGCGCAGGGCTTGCGCAGTACGGCTACTCCGTCGTAGCCGCAGCCGACGGGGTCGAGGCCGAGCGGCTGGCGGAACACCATCGCGGGCGCCTTGGGCTGCTCCTTTGCGAGGTCGTCCTTCCCCGCCCCAGCGGACGGCCGCTGGCTGAACGGTTGCGCGCGCAGGACGCGCGGATGAAGGTCCTCTTCACGTCCGTCTACCCCCAGGAGGTGATCACCCGGCACGGGTTTCTCGCTCACGGGGAGGCCTTCGTGCAGAAGCCCTTGGCGCTGACCACGATGGCGCGCAAGATCCGCGAGGTGCTGGGACAGCCCTCGGCAGAGGTCGCCTCCGCGGTTGGCCCGCACGGCGGGTAGGTGATGGGGACGACGAGAGTCGTCCCTGGCCCAGTTCACTCGTGTCAGCCGACGTGCCGCAAGATCACCAATCTAGCCCAGTGCGCGGCTCCGTCGACTTGCAGTCCGCGACAAGAACGTGCTATTGATTTACATCCCTGCCTGGGTGGCGCCTGGCGCGCAGAGGTCGATCTGTACCCCGGGACTCTCGACGCAGGGGAAGTTCCTACCCCAGCGCCGAGCCCAACAAGCGAACGCGGCCTCAGCTTCTGACCGCAGCAGCGAACCCCACGAGCGCCCCTGATTCGTGGATTTCGCCCGTGGGCAGAGACATTCAGGCCGCTCGTGTTCGGGGACGATCCTCCTCGGCGCCGTCGCTCCAGGAGGGGATCAGCATTACGAGTCTCATCCTCGGAAGTTCGCAGCAGATTCAGGAGCTGCTCGCCGCCTGCGCCTCCCGAAAACCTCATCGGCCGCACTAGGCTTGTGTTTCCGGGACCTGCCCAGCATACTCCCGCCACCCTGTTTCGACTAGATCCAGCACCCAAGGGAGGCGTGGATGTCCGTGCTCCTGGCTATTTTCCTCATGCTGCGTGGCGTGGTCCGGGGCCGGGCCGCGCTGGCGTTGGAGAACCTGGCCCTCCGCCAGCAGCTTGCAGTCCTCCGGCGGAGTGTCAAGCGACCCCGGCTCCGGCCTCGCGACCGGATCTTTTGGCTGCTCCTGAAGCGGTACTGGGGAGGCTGGCGCTCCCACCTGATTCTGGTGAAGCCCGAAACGGTGGTGCAGTGGCACCGACGCGGCTTCAAGCTGTTCTGGCGATGGAAGTCCCGTACCGGCGGCCGGCCGAAAACCAGCCTGGAGGTCATGGCTCTGATTCGGCAGATGGCCCGGGAGAACCCAACCTGGGGAGCGCCCCGGATTCAATCCGAACTTGCGCTGCTCGGTCATCGGATCGCCGAGTCGACCGTCGCCCGCTATCTGCCCCGCCGACCCGCGGGACCGCCATCCCAGACCTGGCGCACCTTCCTGCGGAACCACCTGTGCTCCACCGCGGCCTGCGACTTCTTCGTCGTCCCCACCGTCACCTTCCGGCTGCTCTATTGCTTCGTGGTCCTGGCCCACGAGCGCCGGCGCATCGTCCACTTCAATGTCACGTTCCACCCATCGGCCGTGTGGACGGCTCAGCAGATCGTCGAAGCCTTCCCGGCTGATGGGGACGAGCCGAAGCACCTCCTTCGAGATCGAGATTCGATCTACGGTGAGGAGTTCCATCGCCGCGTGCAACGGATGGGAATCGAGCAGGTTGTCACCGCTCGACGATCGCCGTGGCAGAATCCCTACGGGGAACGAGTGATCGGCTCCGTCCGGCGCGAGTGCACCGACCGCGTCATCGTGTTCGGTGAGCAGCACCTCCGGAAGATTCTTCTGAGCTACCAGACCTACTACAACGAAGCGCGGACGCACCTATCGTTGGAGCGGAACTCGCCTGTTCCGCGAAGCGTCGAGCCGCCTTCGATGGGACAGGTCGTGGCGATCCCACAGGTCGGGGGGCTTCATCACCGGTACGCCCGCGCCGCCTGAAGCAGCAGCCATCCGGGTGTTGGCCGATTTCTCCCCCGCACTCGTACGCGTGGGGGCTTCTCGGCACGCTCGGCCTTCGCGATTCCAAGACGCGACATTCGCCACTGGAGAGGCCGCTGCCTCAACAACGCCATGTCGACTGTTCGGCGCGGGTTCCTCTGGACCCCTGGAGCAGGGACGGATGGAGTTTTCGGGAGGGACACCAAGGATGATCGGAGCACTGGGCTCCTACACGCAGTACTTGAGGCCGCACCGGACGGGCGGTGCGACCTCCCTCACCATGCCACGCCGCGAATCCACAACATTCAAGGCCCCTTTCGGTCAGTCCCCGTCACCAACCCCGGCGGGCTGTGGTTATCCCCGCAATGGGGCTTGATCCGGTGCGCGAAGCATTTTCACAAGATTGGACCTCCTGCGATCCGCAGCAGCTGCCGCGACGCTTCACGAGAGCGAGTATGCCCGTTCCGACTGGCGGGGCGCAACGGTGAGCGAGAACGGCGTCCGCGTCGAGTACGAGGTCCACTTCAAGCGGGACCGTCGGGCGCGGAAGGTCGTCCGGCAGGGGCCACCGCCCGCACCAGCGCCAGACGCCGTCCCGCGGATCGCCCGCCTGCTCGCCCTCGCGTGGAAGTGGGAGGGGATGGTCCGGCGCGGCGAGGTCAAGGACTATGCGGAGGTCGCAAGGCTGAGCGGCCTCACAAAAGGGCGCGTTACCCAAGTCTGCAGCCTCACTCTCCTCGCCACCGACCTTCAGGATTCAATCCTCGATTCCCCACCCCAGCGTGTGCTGCCTTCTGAACATGCACTCCGCAGCGTGCTCGCCAGCGTCCGGTGGAACGATCAGCGCTCGGGCTAACGGTAGCACGGCGCTGATCGCGTTCCCGGCGTCGTCCCGCCGTGGACCTCGTCCAGGTGCCAAGCACCGCGATCCAGATCGACGGTTAACTCTTCAACAGTTCCTCACGTTCAAGCACCCGACGCACATCCTCGAAGACTGCGCTTATCTTGCCCTTCGGGAATCGAATCTGACCAAGTCCCTCGATGTTGCTGAACTCCGTACATCCCTCCTCAAGCAGGACGATCGCCTTCGAGAACCCGAACCTCCCTTGAAAGAGGCCTGCCTCGTGAACCACGTTCTCGCGAGCGTGCATCGTTCCATCGGGATGCACGTCCTCAGCCGTCAGAACGAGGAACGCCATCGCCGAGCTGTCCAGCATCTCAGCGAGACGAGCGGAGTTGGGGATCCCGGCGACCGGGACGCGGTTGAACTCTTCCCAGGGAAGTCCGAGGCGGTCCTGGAGAAAGGTCCTCAATTCCATCCACACCGGCGAGCTCCCGTGACCTATGAAGATCCTGTTCCCCGCCACGACGCCTTGCATCACAGTACGATCCCGTCTCGCTAGGTGAGCAGCACCTCGCCGCGCTAGCTCCCCGAGACGCTGGCAGGCCCTCGGAGCGGCACGAAGTTCCTCCACTTGTGCGAGGAGGCGAAAATGTGGCGGTACCCAGAACCCCTGGCTGGCTGCCAGCGAGTCGCGGGTGCTGAACTGCCCTTTCGGTTGCCACGCCTTGAGGACGTCTCGCGCCCGCCGAATGCGGGCCTCCTCAACGTCCTGACGAACTCGTGCAATGAAGTCGTCGTTTTGATCCTTCTGAGTGATTGTTAGCAGCGAGAGCAGCTCCGCCTGTTCGGCAGCGAACACTTCGGTAGCGGATGTCGCGAGCGCTCGCGCGGGGCCAAGATCTGGATGCCCTGCACGCTCTTCGATTGCGGTCTTGACGAAGTCCTCTGGGAACTCGACCCAGTTGCTGGCAGACCCGCTTCCGAACGGGTGACTAAAGCCCCACTCGGGGCTGAAGTGCGCCCCCGGTGGCGGGGGCTGCAGCTCCATGTAGTAGACCCTGGCGTGATAGCCAAGCGATGAGCCACTCCAAGCGCGACCCGCCCCGTTCACCGCGTCCTCGAGTCGGGAAAGCGGCCCAGTGACCTCAGAACGTTCCGCCTCCTGCTGGAACCGTTCGAGCCGAAGCGCAGCAGCGCTCAGTTCATCCGAGATCATCGCGCATGACTGCCCGGACCGGCCGTTACTGCGAGGTCGTTGATTCGCGTGACGATCATCTCCAACCGAGCTTCCAGAAAATACTCGAAATCATCGAGGAGAAGACCCGAATCGTCGAGGGGTGGAACGAGGTTGGAGGCCAGGATTCGGTCGAACTCCTTGCTGCCATGTTGCGCGGCAAGGCGCGTCATATACACACTCGGCTTCTCGGCACCAACCAGCTTGTTTGGCGCGGACGGTAGGAACATGATATTTGCGATGTCGCTCTGCCGTTCGCGCCCCTCCTTCGGACCGGTCGCGAGGTAGGCCTTCGGGAAAATGTGATGAAACTCCTTTTGATTCTCCCAGGAAAGCGAGCCTGCAACGTCGATTGGAGCGCCGTCGACGATGTTCCGCGGGTTACATGTTGCAAGCAATGCAACGAACGCGTGCGTCACGGCGGTGCCCTTCCGGAAATCCCGACCGCGGAGGTCCCCGGAATCTATCGGCTTGGCCGGCAGCAACGCTGATGATTGGTCGCACATGCCCTGACAGCTCTCAATGTCCGTATCCAGGATACTGTCCGAAGCGCCACGATATCGTTCGCCGAAGGAGGACATCCAAAACCAGCTCCGCAGAAGTCCTCGCTGCTCAGGCGACAGCGGGTCCCTCCGGAGGCTGAAAACCTTGCTAAGCACGGTCAGATTCGCTTCGTACGGCAGGAATTCGCTCGACACTACGCCGACCTCCGTGCGCAGGAAGTCGACTGCTTTTTCCATCGCCTTCCGGGTCGCACCCAAGTTGTCACGGAGCTCAGAGCGTGGGACATCCCTGAGGGCGAGGATCGCACGTTTCTTGACGGACTTGCCTCGAACGGCGGAGAGCGTCCGGAGGATACTGTCTCCGTCGATTGTAAACCCGCTCGGCTCGAACCCAACCGCGAGCGCTTGCACCTCCTCGTTAAGATCAAAGTCCTCCGAGAAGGTCGCCGCGACCATCAAGTCATAGACGGTTAGCTTCGTGCCTGTGCTATTGATGCGTTCAAAAATAGGGCAGACTTCATCGAGGCTCCGATCGGTAAGCGTGACGACGGGGATTTGGTACTCGCGAAACGTCTCGTTCACGCGCTCTGCTTCCCGATTCAATGTGTCCCCGTCGTCCAAGCTCGCTATCTGCTGTTGGAAGGCATTGAACTGCGGAAAATCGAGCATGGCATTCAAGGGCAGGCACCAGCGCCCATCCTTGGGTTGTCGAGGCCTGAACTCTCTCTTCCTGAGATCGTAGATGACGTTGAAGAGTTGCGGGGCCTCTGCTGGCCCTTTGTAGCTCAGGACCGCGTAGATCGTCGTCAGGCGTTGCTGGCCATCAAGCACGTAGTTGGTTGGGTACTTGTCGGGCGTGGGGGGAAGCAGGAAGCCCTGAATGTCGCGCTCGCTCTTCAACTTCTGATCCGTTCGCCAGAAGAGCAAGCTCCCGATCGGATACCCCTGGAGGATGCTTTCCAACAGGTCGAGAACGTCAGCTGGCTTCCAGACAAAGCCACGTTGGAACTTCGGGATCTTGATCTCCCCGGCGTTGGTGCGCTCGACAAGCCTACTGACGCGCTCCGCATCCGCTTTTGGAGGTGGGTTAATAGTAACGGCCATCGCTCCCTCACGACGCGGGGTTCACCCGCTGGCTGGATAAACTCGCAATGGGCCTAGCGGACCGCTCCGACCAAGCTATTTCAGAGAAAAAGGTCTTTCGAGGAGAATCACCGACGTCGGCTCCACGGCAAGCATCCGGTGGGCAGCCTGGTAACAGGCTTCCTGACGTGCACCGCTCGTCCGCCGGAACACCCTCGGCAGCTCGCGCCCTAGGAAGACCTAACGGCCCCACCAGGCACGAGAGCAACGCACCTTCACGCTTGCCCCGCCCCCGCTGACTCAGCTGCTTCACGCGCACAACGCGTCGATGAGGATCGTGCGAAGCGGCATGAGTTTACCAGAGAGTACCAGCGCCCGGAGATTCCGAGGGGTTCGAGGCGAGAGCCGCAGCGGGTTGCAGATGCCGACCAGGCGAGGCACTCGCCACAGAGAGAATGCTCCCCACGGCGCCCCGATGCCGAGTCAGCACGCCATGGGCGGATGGGGGCGACCCGGCCAGCAGGCCGGTTTCTCCGTTCAGTCAACCAGTAAACAGGGGAGAAAAACGCCGAGCGAAGGGTTGGCTCTCCGTCAGAATGTCAGACGAGCGGGTACGGTTTGCCGTGACCACGGACGGCTACCGCAGTTGGTGGGAACGGATCCGCAAGATCGATACGAAGCAACGGGTTGCGAGGATGAACGCGGCGCGCGCCGCGAAGCGGCATATGTAGGTAGATATAGGTCGCATTAGAAGTTGATCCGTCGACTCGTCAGTCGATTTCAACGGCGTATGCAGCTAGAATGCCCCCAGAGGGCTCAGGGACAGGCGTAGTGCAGTAGCGACATATAATACTTGACACATGGGCGCGTCGGTGGCATCCTGGCGGTCGGAGGAGGCAGCCGCCATGTCAAAGCGTCACCCGAAGCGGCAGTTCCTCGAACAGGCCGGTGCCCTGCACCGCCACCCGGAGCGCGTCCACGCCGTCCTGTTCGAGCAGCACCGGTTCTTCGACCCGCTCGACAAGGTGCAGCTGAAGTACGAGATGTTGCGCGCCCACGCGGTCGACGGTCGGCGGGTCGTCTCGCTGGTCGAGGAGTTTGGCTTCTCGCGGGAGAGCTACTACACGGCCCTGGTGGCCTTCGAGACGGGTGGCGTGCCCGGACTGGCGGACGGCAAGTCGGGGCGGCCGGGACCGCTGAAACTCACCGACGAGTTCGCCCGCTGGGCCCTCGAGTTGCATCGCCGCAAGCCCGAGCTCAGCGGGCGCGAGATCGCCGAGCGGCTCGCCCACGAGCAGGGCGTCGAGGTGCATCGACGCACGATCGAGCGCCTGCTGCTCGGGGCCGGCAGAAAAAAAAACGCTTGACGCGGCACCCCTTCCCGCGGAACCGCGGGAGCCGGTCCCGTTTCTCTCGACCGGTGGCGCGGCGCAGGACCGCTATGAGCGCCTGCGCGCCTACGCGCTGTTGGAACCGGCTCTCCGCCCCCAGGTCAGCCCGGTCCAATTCGACGGGCAGCGGTTCGACCGCTTTGGGTTGCTCGGTCTCGTGGACGGAGATCTCCTACCGCAGACCGCGGACGGCTTCGCGATCCACTTGGTTCCGGTCGCCACGGCCGACGCCGAGGCGCGGTTGGGTCAGCTCTACGAGGTGCTGGCCCGCTTGGTGACGGAGCCGCGAGGAGGGGCCGATGGAACGAGCGGCGCTGTATGCGAGGGTCTCGACGGGCCTGCAGGAGAAGGAACAAACGATCCAGAGCCAGCTCGCCGCCATCAGGCACTACGCGGAGGAGCACGGCCTGCGACATTCGCCGGCCCTGACCTACACGGATGACGGCTACAGCGGGACCTGGCTGGATCGTCCGGCACTGGACGAGCTGCGAGACCATGCGCGAGAAGGACGGTTCGATGTCGTCGTCGTGCTGTGTCCCGACCGCCTGGCCCGACGCTACGCCTACCAAGTCCTGCTGCTCGAGGAACTGCGGCGAACGGGCATCGCGGTGCACTTCTGCGAGCGGCCCATCGGCGATACCCCCGACGACCAGTTGCTGCTCCAGATCCAGGGGGCCATTGCGGAATACGAGCGCGCCAAGATCCTGGAGCGCTGTCGCCGGGGTCGGCTACACCGGGCTCGCCACGGGGAACTCGCCCCCCCCGTCCCTCCCTATGGATATGTCTACGGAGCCCGCAAGTATGGAGGTGACGGCCGGATCCGAATCCACTCCGAGGAAGGCGCGATGGTGCGTCAGCTTTTCGCGTGGTATGCCGAGGAGGGCGTCAGCCTCTACCAGCTGATCCAGCGGATGAACGCGTCGCCCTGGACAACGCGGACCGGGAAGAAGGGGTGGCGTGCATCGACCCTGCTCCGTCTCATGCGCTGTGAGTGGTACGTCGGCAGGGCCTACTACAACCGGTCCCGGCGTCAGGCCCAGGAGCAGGTGCGGGACCCCGGCAGCCCGGCCAGCCGGCGGCCGAAGGTGGTCGTGGCGGAGAAGCCCCGATCCGAGTGGATCCCCGTCCCGGTCCCGCGGCTGGTCGACGACG
>Ga0184629_10000796_pt1 | contig 13572 bp, 11 predicted proteins | sample PLM4_32_b1_FD_133158 | JGI IMG/M metagenome (GOLD analysis project Ga0184629, IMG submission 133158) | Groundwater sediment microbial communities from an aquifer in East River, Colorado, USA - PLM4_32_b1 | ecosystem: Environmental > Terrestrial > Soil > Riparian zone | place: USA: East River... | reverse complement strand
GCAAGTAGCGGGCGAGCATGTACTTGGTCAGCGCGGGACTGCCGGCGGCTCCAATGTTCCTGATGGTGGTTCCGGACGGCACGAGCTTTGGATCGAAATACATATCGACCAGCGGCGCGATGTGGTCGGCTGACGCTTTACCAGTGGCATCGACGGGAAAGCGGTCCGGATAACGCTCGGTGAACACGCGGTTGCGGTAGAGGGGAAAGTACCTGTCGATGCAGGCCTGAAAGAGAGCTCCCCCCGGCCCCGGATCGACGATCGTGGCGCCAATTCGGCGCAGATCGCCAATCGCGCGCTCGGTGAGTTCGATCGCTGGACCGTCGGCCTCGTTGAGCACTTTCTTGTCCATATGCTCGCGAATGACGCCGATCCGCATGCCGTTCAGCGTCCGTTCGTTCGCGAAGCTACGATAGGGCTCGGCGGGCAGCCGGCCGACGCTGAACGCCGTCAGCTCGTCCTTCGGATCGTAGCCGGCGATCACGTCGAGCACGCGGGCGGTATCCTGGACGGTGCGGCAGAGCGGGCCCACGCGCGTATTCAATGCGGCGCCGAGCATGCCGTCGCGGCTGACGAGTTCCTGGGTCGGCGCGAGTCCGACGAGGGCGTTGTTCTTGGAGGGGTGATGGATGGAGCCCCCGGTTTCCTCACCGATGGCGCAGGTCACGAGATTTGCCGCGACCGACGATCCGGAGCCGCCGCTGGAGGTGCCGGGGCTCCGTTCCGTATCGTACGGATTACAGAACGGCCCGCCGAAAGAGCTGCGCGAATTCGGCGTTCCCATTTCGCCCAGGTTCGCTTTGGCGATGAGTATCGCGCCGGCGTCTCTCAAGCGCTTGACGAAGGTGGCATCGCGCGGCGGACGATCGTTCGCATAAGCGGCATCCATGCCCGCGGTCGTGCGCATGTCGAAGGTGTCGTACTGATCCTTGATGGCGAGCACGACGCCATGGAGCGGGCCGATCAGTCTGCCGGTGGATGCGAAGTAGGCGTCCTGCTGTGCCGCCACGTCCAGGGCATCGGGCATCGCCGCATTGTTGTCCGCCGCATCCGTCAAGCTGCGGGCTTTGCGAGGATCGAAGCCCCACGTGGCTCGTTTGGCGGGGCGCAGATTCAGCGTGATCAAAGCATTGAGCTGATGCGCATTCTTGATGGGCGTGATCGGGCCCGCCCCGAGCACGCCATCCGGCATGCGAACGCACGTGCCGTTGTACGCCTTGATGCGGTTCAGGTAGAGCTGCACGATCCGCGTCGCTGTCACTTCATGCCGCTGGATGGCGGCCTGGATCGAATCGATCGTCGCTTCCTCAATCTGGAATTTCGCCGTCTGCGCCGAAGCGAGCGACGGCGCGAGCAGGATCAACGATGCAAATGCCAGTCGACGAAGCACAGCACGCCCCTCCGTTTTTAGCCCGTCACCTCGCCGTCAGGTCCAGGTGAGGTCGTGATTGCGCAACGGGAGATCCCGATAGCGCTTCTTGGTGATCTGGAAGACGCAATCGGCAATCGCGGATTGTATCGCGGGGCCGCGGTCATGCCCCATGCCGTCCAGCCAATGCCCGCTCTTGAAGAACCGGATGTTGATCTCAGGCGGGTTCTCACTCATGCGCGACAGCGGGAAAGCATCGAAATTGTTCTCGACGATGCGGCCGTCCTTGACGTTGCACTCCTGATAGATCGCGTCGTTGTAGAACCAGGTGATCTGCCCTTCGATCTGCTTTTTCACCGATAGCGGATTGACCAGACCGAACCCCTCGTCGTGCGCGACATCCACGCGTTCTACCCGCACTTTGCCGTCCTTGCTGACCGAAACGGTATGGACCTGCGCGCTGATGGTCGCGTGATGGCCTTCCTCGCCGCCGCGTTCTTCGAGCGCAATCGCCCGCGCCGTGCCTTCTGGCAACGGTGTGCCCCAGCCCGACATCTCGGCCGCCATGTCGAGCGCCTTGATCATGTCGGCTTTGTACGGGAGATCGGTGCGCGAGATCAGCTCACGGCGATACTGGTACGGGTCCTTGCCGGCGGCGTGCGCCAGCTCATCCATGAAGCTCTCGCGATAGAAGTGCTGAGCCGGCGCGCCGACCCCGCGTCGCGTGCCGACCGGGATGTGGAATTTCGCGCTATGCATCGAGAAGCGATAATTCGGCGCATGGTAGCGCGCGGCGATGTCGAAGCCCGCGTTCTGGCCGGGGGCTTCCGAATCCGTCGCGGTCCTGACCTCGATCGCGATCGGCCAGCCGTCACGATCGAGAGCGGCGCGCAGCTTAGCCACGCCGATGGAGCGATACGTGGTGTTGATGAAATCTTCCTCGCGCGTCCAAAGCAGGTGGATCGGCGTGCCGCGGTTCAGGTTCGCGATGTAGATCGCCTGCTCGGCTTGCGGGCCGTTGCCATTGCGGCCGTAGCCGCCGCCGAGATGGCACATGTGGAGATAGACGTTTGCTTCCGGGATGCCGGTGATCTCGGCGCACGAGCGGCGAGTCTCTTGCGGGCTCTGGTCGCCAAGCCAGATGTCGACGCGGTCGTCGGTGACAAGCACGGTCGCGTTTCCGGGCTCCATCCGGGCGCGCGGCAGATAGGGCACAGAGTATGTCGCTTCGACGATTCTGGCGCCGCTTCTGAACGCGGTGTCGCAGTCTCCGACATTGACGCCGACTCTGCCGGTTTCGTCGAGCGACGCCATCAACTTTGCGCGCAGGTCGGCGGTCGTCAGCGAGGCGTATTCAGGCGGTATGTCCCATTCTATCGGCATCTTCTCGATGGCGGTCTTGGCCTGATACCAACTGTCCGCAATGACCGCGACACCGCCGCCAAAAATGCGGCCGCGGATCAATTTCGGCTCAGGGATAGGGAATTGGATCGCGGAGATGACACCCGGCTCGCTGCGGATTTTCTCGAAGTCGTAGCTCTTCACCTTGCCGCCATAGACTGGGCAGGACTTGACGGCCGCCCACTTCATGCCGGGCATGTGAACATCGATGCCATAGACGGCCTTGCCGGTGACTTTTGAAGGGACATCGAGATTCTTCTGCTCGGTCCCCATTAGCGTCCATTCGGACGGCGGCTTGATCCGGATGCCTTCGGGATTCGGATGAGGCGTCTGCGCCGCGAGTGACGCCACCTTGCCGTAGGTCGTGGTGCGCCCCGTCGAGCCGTGCGCGATGACGCTGTTCGCCGAGCTCACCTCTTCGACCGGCACGCCCCAGGTTTTGGCGGCCGCGAGCAGCAGGCGCTCCCGCGCTTCGGCCCCGGCAAGCTGGAGATAATAGCGGCCGTCCTTCACGGATGCGGCGGCGTTGGTCCGCATGCGCCGATAAAGGCTGTCCGGGATTCCCGCTAAGCCTGTCCTGTCGCGCGTGCCGAACTGGGGCTCGCCGCCGCCACTTGGATCCGTGGCACCGTTGCCCGGAACCTTGAGCGTCCATTCCGGCGCCATCTCTCGCGCATCACGATTGGCTGATGCGTATTGCGGACGGACCTTGCTCCAATCGCATTGCAGCTCCTCTGCGACCATCATCGCGTTGGACGTCCACACGCCCTGGCCGAGCTCGGTCTGGGCGATCCGCACGGTCACCGTGTCGTCGAAATCGACGACGACCCAGGCGTTGACTTCTGACGTTTCGGGTTCTTCGTCGGCCCAAACAGCGCCTTCCGGAGTGGCGAGCGGCGCCTGAGCGCGCCGCGGCATCCAGAAGCCGATGACCAGCGCACCCGTCACGGCAGCGCCCGCCAAGAGAGCACCGCGCCGCGTAAGGTTCGCACTCTTACGATCGTTGTCGCTCATCAGAGTGTCCCTCCTCCCGCCGAAACTTTCGCGGCGGCCACGCGGATAGCCTGACGGATGCGATGATACGTGCTGCAGCGGCATGCATTGGTGACCTCAGCATCGATGTCGGCATCGGTCGGATTTGAGTGTCGCTCGAGCATAGCCACGACGCTCATGATCATGCCCGACTGGCAGTAGCCGCATTGCGGCACGTCGAGCTCCATCCACGCGAGCTGCACGGGATGCGTGCCATCCGGCGACAAGCCTTCGATCGTGGTCACGTCCTTGCCGGCCGCGGCGGAAACGGGAACGCTGCAGGAGCGCATGGCGACGCCATTGATGTGCACGGTGCAGGCGCCGCATTGGGCGATGCCGCAGGAAAATTTGGTCCCCGTCATCTTGAGCGTGTCGCGGATGACCCAGAGGAGCGGCGTTTCAGGTGCGACGTCGACAGAATGCCGCACTCCATTCACGGTGAGGTCCATGGCCATAGCGTTCCCTCGTTGATCGGCGACTCGGGCGGCCACTTCTAATCGACGGAAGTCGACGGAAGCCCCCGCCCCTGCCCAATGCGCAGGCTTCGCCAATATCTTAACAGAGCGGGTGGGCCATCTCTACGCCGAGGGTTGGCGCCTCGACTGGAGCGAAGCCTATTTCGCAGCCGTAGTGAAGTCGCGAAAAACCATGTCGGGTGCGCTGGTGTTGTGGCGCGATGGCACGAGCCGGCCGGCCCAAACCTCGGACGCGGTCGCACGCTTGAAGCCCATCACCGGCTCTTCCCGCCAGAGCTGGCCGTCTTTCGCTCGCCAGCCGATACGCGCTACGTCCGAATTGCCTTCGCTCACGAACATCGAGCGCAGCGCCGCAAACGGCCGCTGCGCACCTGCGGGTTGCGAGAGGTTCACGTCCAGCACCATGCGCTCGTTGTCGAGTTTTTCGACGCGCAAGGTCGCATTTCCGCCACGCACGAAGTTGAGCGTGAAGGTCTTGCTCGAAGGATCGTAGGCCACGTCCTTGATGTCGACGATGGGCCGGCCCTCGGTCTCGACCGGCCCAATCAGGAACGAGGAGCCGTATGCGCTCCAGTTGAGGTTGGCGGGGGGCATGGGCCGTGCGCGCCAATTACCGTCGGCGGGATAGAGCACCAGCACCTCATCGAAGCCGCCGTGGCGGGATGTCCAAAGTTGCAGGAGATGCAGGCCGTTTTCGACCCGGTCGCCGACTCTGACCGGCACCTGGTTGGGCCGCCAGAAGCTGTCGTAGGTGTGGCCGACGAGCCGCCATTCCGCGTCCTCGTAGATGGTGACTTGCCGGCGCTGGGCCTTGAACACCGGATCGTTCGACATGTCGCATTTGGTGAAGTCGGGCGCGAAGCGGTCCACCACGATGGTGCCGGCGTAAGCCGGGTGGATCGCCTCGACGGTGAAGCGACGTGCCTCGCCGGATTGCAGCTTCAGGTAGACGTTGTCCTTTTCGGCACAGAGCGTCGGCTCGCTTTCGTTGATGATTTCGACCGCAAGCTGATCGGCGGCATGCGCCGCAACGGCCACGGCGAGCGAGGCAAATCCGGCCGCCAGCCACTTACGCCATGCGCGCATAGATATCCCCCGAATTGGCTGCGTGCGGCAGCTCTGAAAGCCAGCGCGCGATGTCCTCGACTGAGCGCCACTCTCCGAGCTCCTGGCTCTCGCCGATGGCGGCATTGTAGCGCCGAAATCCGAGCGCCGCGCAGCGCGCGATGCAGGTCTGCGCCACTTCGCGCTGGATGGTGGTGAACTCGAACGACAGCACGTCGACCGGCCGTGTCATCCCCGCCAGCACCTCTCCCTCGAAGCCCTCCACGTCGATCTTCACGAATGCCGGCTTGCCGTGGGCCTCGATCAGCGCGTCGAGTGTGGTCACCGGTACGACGATCGTCTTCTCCCACGCCTGCCCTTCCCAGCCTTGCGCCCCTCGAGCCGCGTCGATGAAAGCGCTCGACACCGTCGATACGGTGGGATTGTCGACGTTGATCATCATTTGGAGCGTGCCGGGACTTCCTCCCACCGCCTTGCTTTCGATGGTTACGTTGCGGTCGCGGCCGTAGAGCGTCTTCAGCGTGAAGGCGAGCGCGGGTTGCGGCTCGATCGCCACCACGCGCGCGCCGAGTCTTCTGAACGAGGCCACGCGGTCGCCGACATGAGCGCCGACGTCGAACACGAGATCGCCGCGCCTGACGAATTGCGCGTAGAGGCGGTCCTTCTCGATCCTGCGGCTGTTGCGGCCATAATACACGCCCAGCGACCGCATCACGCCACGCGCCGTGCGAAGCGTGCCCAGCATGGCCCTAGTGTCCCGATTCCGAAATTCGCTTCATCTCTATATAGGGCTCCTAGCGAATTTCGGAATCGAAGGACACTAGCAATCTTTTGATTCCTAGTGTCGTTTTGGTTTCGAAGTTCGCAATAGCGGCTGATATCGGGGATCGTGCGAACTTCGAAACCACGACACTAGGCCGCGCGCGCGGCGGCCGCGAGCGCCGGAAGCGACAGCGCGGCCAGCGCCTGTGGCGGTGCGCTTTCCTCCGGCAGGCGGCCGATGCCGACGCGGGCAAGTGCGTGTCCGACGCCGGGCATGGCCGTGACGACGGCAAATGGGATCGATACCGCAAGCCCACCGGCGACCAGCGCGAAAGCGTAGATCGCAGCAACCGGATGGGTCGCAGCGAGGATCCCAAGACACACGAGCCCGAGCGTCGTGTGCGGCCACAACTGCCGAACCGCCGCTGACCAAGGAACGGTGTGATCGTCGCGCACCTGTCCGATCCAGCCGATGACGCGGCCGAACGGAAGACCGGCGAAGAACAGCGTGTGCCCGAACCACTGAATCGGCGAGAGCAGGAAGGTCGCGCAGGTTTCGATCACGAGACTGGCGACAAACCGCGCCGTGCCACCGAAGGCGCGACGAAGCTCGGGGCGCGCCAGCACGTCGATGCCTGTGGCAAGCTTCGGCGTGAACCACATCACCACGTAGACCGCGAGCAGCGCGTAACCTGCGTCTGCGCGGATGAAGTCCGCCATCGAAGGCGACGTTGCGATCGCGAGCGTGCCGACAATGAGCAGGCCGATCCAGGCCGGCGAGCCAAGGAACATCATCATCGCAAACAGAAGCTGGAAGCGGCTGACGAACTTCAGGCCCGGCAGGAACAGGAAGAAGCCGTATTGCAGCGTTCCCTGCAACCAGCGCAGATCGCGGCGGATGAATTCGATCAGTGTCGGCGGGTTCTCTTCCCAGCCGAGATTTTCCTCCGGCAACACGCGCACGTCGTAGCCGCCGCGCCGCATCAGCGCGGCCTCGATCTGATCGTGGCTCAGCACATGGCCGCGCAGCACGCCTTTGCCGGGAATTGTTGGAATTTCACAGTACGCTTTGAACGGCGCGATGCGCAGCGCGGCGTTGTGGCCCCAGTAAGGACCGCAGTCCGCTTGCCACCACGCGCTGCCGATGGTGAAGGATTGCATGCCCAGCCGCATGCCGAACTGGAAGAGGCGCGCAAACGCGCTGGTCGTCGGCAGGCCCGCCACGAGCCCTTGCAGGATGCCGAGCGTCGGATCGGCCTGCATGATCCGCACCATGCGCATGATCGCGGCCGCGGTCATGAAGCTGTCGGTGTCGAGCGTGACCGCGAAATCGTGGTTGTCGCCCCAGCGCTGGCAGAAGTCCCAGAAATTGCCGGCCTTGAAGCCGGTGTTGACGTCACGGCGGCGATAGGTGACCGGAAGGCGCCCGCGCCAATCTGTGGCGAGCGCGGCGAACTCCGTCTCCTCGAGCGCCGCGATCTCGGGCAGGCTCGTGTCGCTCAGCACGTAGAGGTGGAACTTGTCGGCCACGCCGGCAGCGGACAGCTCCCGCATCATGGCGCCGAGATTGCGGATCACCCGGTCGGGCAGCTCATTGCGCACGAAGATCGTGATCGCTGTCGAGGCTGTTATCGGCGCATCGCTTCGCCCATGGACCGCCGCTGGATTGACGGCACCAACCGGATCGCGCGCCAAGCGCATGACGAAGAAGCCGATGATGCCGTTCCAGAAGCCGATCACCGCCCAGGGCATGGTGAGCCCGAACAGGAGCAGCAGGACATAGTCGGCGACGGTCAGCCCGCCCGCCGAGAGCGCGTAGCCCGAAAGCACAAGCAACGCCGCGATGGTGATGAGCACAAGCACCGCAAAGAAGACGCGCCGTGCGGCAACCCTCCGGCTCGTGACAAAATCCGTGGTCAAAGGCCTATGCACGTTAAGCAATTTGGGTACCCCGAACGCCGGGGCACGATATAACGGGGCGCGGCTGAGGTGTCCAAGGAGGGGGCGTGTCCGGCGGCGATGTGACGGCGGCAGCGCTTTGGTATATCGGGCCCGGGCGCGCCGAAATCCGGCAGGAACGGCTTGATTCGCTCGCGGAAGGCAGGGTCCGGGTGCGCGCGCGCTATGGCGCCATCAGCCGCGGCACCGAAGCGCTCATTGCAGCCGGTAGGGTTCCTGCGAGCGAATACGGGCGGATGCGCTGCCCCCATATGGGCGGAAGTTTCCCGTTCCCCGTCAAATATGGTTACTCGACGGTCGGGCGGGTCGAGGCAGGGCCGGCCAGCCTGATCGGGCGGGATGTGTTCGTTCTCCATCCCCATCAAGCGGTCTTCGACGTGCCGGCCGAGGCCGTCGCGCCGGTGCCACAGGAGGTTCCGACTTCGCGTGCGGTGTTGGCCGCGAACATGGAAACCGCGCTGAACGCAACCTGGGATGCGGCCCCGATTCCGTCCGGTCCAATTGCCGTAGTGGGCGCCGGGGTCGTCGGCGCGCTGGTCGGAGTCCTGTGTGCGCGCGTGCCGGGGACAGAGGTGACGCTGATCGACATCAATCCAGCACGTGAACAACTCGCGCGCGCGCTCGGGCTCCGTTTCGCCAGGCCGGACAATGCACCGGGCGATTGCAAACTCGTGGTGCACACCAGCGCCGATCCACGGGGCCTTGCGACTGCGATCAACATTGCAGGCGAAGAAGCAACCGTGCTCGAAATGAGCTGGTACGGTGCAGGCGATGTGCCGGTGCCGCTCGGCGGCGCGTTTCACAGCCGCCGCCTGAAGATCGTGTCGAGCCAAGTCGGCAAGGTGGCGCCGTCCCGCCGCGCGACAACGTCGCATCGACAACGGATCGAGCAGGCGATTGCGCTGCTGGCCGACGCTCGGCTTGACGCCTTGCTGATGCCAGCGGTGCCGTTCCGCGAACTGCCCCAGCAGCTCCCCGACATTCTCAACCGGCAGAACGACGTACTCTGCCAACTCATTGAATACCCCTAACGCAAGAGGTCCTTCGTGTTTTCCGTCGAAGTCCGCGACCATGTGATGATCGCCCATTCCTTCCGCGGTGCTGTGTTCGGACCCGCGCAGGCGCTGCACGGCGCGACCTTCATCATCGACGTGGCGTTCATTGCGCAAACGCTCGACGAGAACGGAATCGTGGTCGACATCGGGCGCGCCCATGACGTGCTCAAGTCGGTGTTGCAGCCGCTGAACTACAGCAATCTCGACGAAGTGCCGGAGTTCAAGGACAAAAACACCACAACGGAATTCCTGGCGAAGCACGTGTACGACAAGATCGCCTCCGCCGCGCGCGCGGGCGGGCTCGGTCGCGACGGCCGCGAGCTCGGCGCGATCCGCGTGACCATCGCCGAATCTCACGTGGCGCGCGCCTCATACGAGGCGGCACTGTGGTGAATCGCATCGCGTTTGCGGTGCCGGGCGATCTTTCGACGCCGACCGGCGGCTACGGCTACGACCGACGCATCATCGCGGAATTGCGCGCGCTCGGCTGGCAGGTCGAAGTCCTGTCGCTAGGCGATGGATTTCCGCGCCCGAGCGCCGAGCAGCGCGCGATTGCATTGTTGCGGCTGGAGTCCCTGCCGAAAGGCCTATCGGTCATCGTCGATGGACTGGCGCTCGGCGTACTACCGGAAGAAGCGGAGAACGTCGCGCGGCGCGCACCGTTGATTGCGCTGGTGCATCATCCTCTCGCTCTTGAAACGGGACTGTCCCGCGAGGACGCCGAGAAGCTGTTCGAAAGCGAACGCGACGCGCTGGCCGCTGCGCGCGCAGTTATCGTCACAAGTCCATACACGAGCCAACGCCTGAGCGAGGACTACGACGTCCCGGCGGAAACCATCACCGTCGCGCCGCCGGGCACCGACCGCGGCACGCCCGCGAAAGGAAGCACCGACGGCACGGTGCGCCTGTTGTCCGTGGGATCCGTCGTGCCGCGCAAGGGCTTCGATGATCTTATCGCGGCGCTCGCGCCGATTGCTGCGCTCCCGTGGCAGCTCACGATCGCGGGCGATCTCACGCGCGATCAGGCGACAGCGGCAAAGCTTGTGGCGGACATCGCGCGGCACGATCTTACCGGTCGTGTCGATTTGCTCGGAGCGGTCCCGCAGGAGCGTGTCACCACGCTTTATTCCTCAGCCGATATCTTCGTGCTCGCATCGCATTTCGAGGGCTATGGCATGGCCTACGCGGAAGCGATGGCGCACGGTCTGCCGGTCATCGGCACGACAGGCGGCGCGACCGTGGACACCGTGCCGCCGAATGCCGGCGTGCTGGTCGACCCCGGCAATGTGAAGGCGCTGACCCGTGCACTGCGGATCCTGATCGAGAACGAAAAAGAGCGGCGCTGGCTTGCATCCGGCGCGCTGGCCGCATCGGCCGAGCTTCCGACCTGGCAGGAAACGGCGCGGATCGTAGCGGACGTGCTCGAGGAACTCGCGTGAGCGGCTTCAGCGCCGAATGGCTTGAACTGCGCGAGCCGTATGACCTGCGCGCGCGCAACAAGGCGGTGCTGGAGGCGGTTTGCGATCTGCTGGCCGACAAGCCCAGCGTTACCATCGTCGATTTGGCCTCCGGCACGGGCTCGACAGTTCGCGCGCTTAGTCCGCGCATCAGCGCCCGCCAGAGCTGGCGACTCGTCGACAACGATTTCAGCCTGCTCGCGCGCGTTCCACCACCCTCGCCGCCGCGCATCGCCGTGACCGCGGTGCTGGTCGATCTCAACCGCGACCTGGAAGCGGCGTTCGATGTCGCGGCCGACCTCGTCACGACCTCGGCGCTGCTCGATCTCGTGTCAGGCGACTGGCTGAACCGGTTCGCGGTCGAAGCCGCGGCGCGCCGTATACCTGTCTATGCGGCTCTGAGCTATGACGGGCGCGCAGAGCTTCTGCCTTCCGATCCGCTCGACAACCGCATCGTCGATGCGGTGAACCGCCATCAGCGCACCGACAAGGGCTTCGGACCTGCGCTCGGACCATCGGCAGCGCAGGCGGCAATCGCAGGCTTCGAGCGTGTCGGCTATGCGGTGATGCACGGCGTGGCCGACTGGGATTTCGGGCCGCAGGATCGCGAAATCCAAACCGAGATTCTGTCAGGCTGGGCCGCGGCCGCGCGCGAGATCGGCAATCCGCCCTCGCGCGAGATCATCGACTGGCTCAAACGACGGCGCGAATGGATTGCCGCCGGGCGCTCGTCTCTCCGCGTCGGTCACGTCGACCTGCTGGCGCGCCCGACCGGCACGCGCTGAGCCGACAGATCGCAGTCGAACAGCACCTCGTCGTCGAGACGGTGCACGTGCATCGGCGCGCGCAGCGCTTGATCGGCGCGCTCGATCGGCGGCAGCGTGAGACCGACGCGTCCGGAGCCGAGCACGATCGGAGCCACGACCACATGCAGCCGGTCGAGACAGCCGGCGGTCAGGAATCGCGAAACCGTATCCGCGCCGCCCTCGATCAGGATCCGCCGCAGCCCACGCTCTACCAGCGCTACAAGAATCGCCGACGGTGCGATCTGTCCGCCCGATTTCGGGAGCGCCACGATCTCGATGTCTGGCGGCAGCGATGGCCGCACACCGCTCGCTGTGACGATGATTCGGCGCACGCCATCGTTGGCGAGAAGCCGGGCGCTTTGCGGCAGGCGTCCGTCGGGGTCGATCACCACGCGAACCGGCTGCGGACCTGAAACGCGCCGCACGGTCAGCTGCGGATCGTCTGAGAGGGCCGTCCCGATACCGACCACCACGACGTCGACCAGGGCGCGCAACCGATGCAAATGATCAAGCCCGGATGGTCCGTTGATGTAATGCGAATGGCCCGTGGGGGTGGCGACGCGCCCGTCAAGGGACTGTCCGAGCTGGCCGACGACAACCATATCGTCGACCTTCCCGGCACGCAGCGGCCCGAAAAGCTCCTCCCAGGGAGACGCCAGCGGAGCGGTCCCGGAGCGAAACGATTCGGGAACGGGAGCCCAGGATTCCATGTCAAGTCAGCCCTGTGCGCGCCTGTTAACGGGTGTCACAAAAATAGTACGCCTTACGAGACGCAGGAATTCTAAGTTGTCATAATGCTTGGTCATGCAATCGCGAACTCGAGCGACCTCGGAATCACGCGCACAGAGCGCGAATTCCGGTTCCATCCAATCGGGCGCGTCAGGAGCTAATCACAATCCATGCGTAATGGTGTAGGCAATTTGAGTTCTATCCTGTGTGGTACACGCGAGCACGTCGGCGCCAGCCGGGCCCTCGCCGAATTCCGTTCCGGAAGGCCCGTGATCATCGCAGACAGCAACGAGACGCTGCTCTGCCTTCCCGTCGAGGGACTTGATAAGGAGAGACTGGCTGCGTTTCGCGCGCTCGCTGCGCCGATAACGCCACGCCTCGTTCTGACCAGCAGCCGTGCGCGGTCCCTTGGAATCGACGCCAGCGAGCCTGTGGCGATCGAGCTCCTGGACGATGTCGATACAAGGACCGTTCTGGCGCTGGTTCAAGACAACAAGCCGGACTTCGAGTTTCTTCCCGAACCAGCGGGCGCGGCGGCGGCGGCGGCGATCGACCTCGTCAAGCTTGCACAGATCTTGCCCGCCGTGCTGGTCGCCGACACCGATCACACGATCGCGGCCGCGTTCGAACCACGCATCATCACGATCGATGCCAAAGCGGTCGCGCGGTTCCGCAAGGAGGGAACGCAGTCCCTGAAGATCGCGGGCGAAGCGCATGTTCCGCTGTCTTCGAGCGTCCGCACCCGCTTCGTGGTCTTCCACGACGCCTTTGGCGACGATCTCGTGGCGGTGATCGTCGGCACCCCGGATCTGTCGAAGCCCGTTCCGGTGCGGATCCATTCTGCGTGTCTGACCGGCGACGTGTTCGGTTCGCGGCGCTGCGACTGCGGTGATCAGCTCCGGCTTGCGCTCGTGCGGCTTCAGGAAGCCGGCGGCGGCATCATCCTGTATCTTGCGCAGGAAGGCCGTGGCGTGGGGCTCGCCAATAAGATGCGCACCTACAAGTTACAGGATGCAGGACTCGATACCGTCGATGCCAACACCACGCTCGGCTTCGACGACGACGAGCGCGATTACGGCGTCGCCGTTCGCATGCTGCAGATGCTCGGCGCCACGCGCGTCGTGCTGCTGACCAACAACCCCGACAAGCTCGACAGCCTTGCCGAGGCGGGAATCGAAATTTCCGGCCGCATGCCGCTCGAGACGCCGGTCAACGTCCACAATCGCCGCTATCTCACGGCGAAAGCGTCACGCGCCGGCCATCAGCTCGATCACGTGATTGCGGCGCTGTCCGAGCCCTCGAAACCGGTCGAAAATGCAGCGCCACTCGTCGGCTGAAACCGGCGCCCTGATGGGGCGCGACATGGCGGCCGCCGAAGGGCCGGGATATTCCGCCGTCGCGCGCACGTTCCACTGGCTGACCGCTGGACTCGTGCTGACGAGCCTGCCCATCGGCATCTCG
>Ga0184629_10000795_pt1 | contig 13600 bp, 7 predicted proteins | sample PLM4_32_b1_FD_133158 | JGI IMG/M metagenome (GOLD analysis project Ga0184629, IMG submission 133158) | Groundwater sediment microbial communities from an aquifer in East River, Colorado, USA - PLM4_32_b1 | ecosystem: Environmental > Terrestrial > Soil > Riparian zone | place: USA: East River... | reverse complement strand
GACGGTTTCTCCGAGGTGATCGTCGGCTGCGGACGATGCGCCGCCGGTGAGCAGTGGGAGGGGCAGGCCTTCGTCTACCGCGGCTCTCCACGGGGCCCCTCGGCGCGGGCGGCCTGGATCCTGGAGGTGGATCAACCGTTTGCGGGCGCGGGCGCCTCCGTCGACGGCGCAGGTGATGTCAACGGTGACGGGCTCGACGACATCATCGTCGGCGCCTACGGCTGGCACAACAATCAACTCGGCGAGGGGGGCGCCTTCGTCTACCACGGTTCGGCGTGCGAGCGGATCGCGATCGATATCAAGCCGGACGACCCCGCGAACTCCCTCAACCTGAACTCGGGCGGCACGCTGCCGGTTGCGATACTCGGCTCGTTGACGCATCCCGCCGCGGCGATCGCGGCCGATACGCTCGTGTTCGCCTGGGCGGCCGTGGAGCGCCGAGGCAAGGACGGTCGGCCCCGCTGCGCGCAAGAGGACGTCAACGGCGATGCCCTCGTGGACCTCACCTGCCATTTCCGCATCGAGGAGATGCTGATCGAGTCGGAGAGCACGAGCCTGACTCTCGACGGACAGACGGTCGCAGGCCACCCCGTTTGCGGGGCGGAGAGCGTCCGTATCGTTCCGAGGTAGATCGCAGGCGGGGCGGTTCGGTTCCTCGCCAGGAGTGCCGGACCGCTCCGTGGGAACCGGTCAGCTGCCGGAGGTCGCACAATGGTCCATCGGCCTTGCTTGTCAGCGCTGGTCCTGTCCTTCGTCCCTGCCCTCGCCCTGGGTGGCCACCCCCACCCTGACAGCCGCGCCCTGACGCTGGCCGACCGGATCCAGTGTCAGGAAGCGATCGAGCGCGTCTACTACTCCCATCAGCTCGGCACGACGCGACCGTTCGGCGAGGCGGTGCCGCGGACGGTCGTGGAGCAGAAGGTCCGCACTCACCTCAAGGAAGCGGCCGCCCTCGAGGGGCGGTGGTCGACCCCCGTCTCGGGCGCGGCGCTGCGGGCGGAGATGGATCGAATCGCCCGCAACACGCAGACTCCGTATCGGCTGAACGAGGTCTATGCCGCCCTGGACGGCGACCCGTTCCTGGTCGAGGAGTGCTTCGCGCGGCCGGTCCTGGTGGACCGCCTGGCGCGCGGCTTCTTCGCCTTCGACGAGCGCGTCCACGCAAGCGCGCGGCAGGAAGCCGAGACGCTGCGCCAGCGCCTCGCGTCCGGCGAGCAGCGGCTCGAGGACCCCGATCCGCGGCGCGAGGTGCTGGAGGTCGTGAAACAGGACAGCTGCGACTCGCGGGTGGGTGCGCCGGAGTCCGACGCGGCTCCAGTTCCCGGCGCGGTTCCCGCACCGATCCGCACCGTCCGCCTCGATGTCGACCGCTTCCATGCCTGGAGAAGCTCCGTCCCCGCCCGCCCCGGGGAGGTGGCGCCGGTGGAGGCCCTGCGTGACGCCTTCGTCGTGCGCGCCGTCCTCGCGGAGTCGGAGGGAGCCGTGCGGATCGCGACCTACCGCGTCCCGAAGCGATCCTGGGAGTCGTGGTGGAGCGAGGTCGAGACCGATTGGGATGAAGACACCGTGGCGGCGGTGAGCCTTGCGGATCGTGAGCCCGGCGGGCGTCCCCTCCCACCGCGAGAGGTGGTCGGCCAGAGCGTGAACACGTGCCCGCCCGATGGCACGTGGGACAACCTGAGCCTGGACGATGCGCAGCAGGCGCGGGAGCGGCACTCCGCGGTCTGGACCGGGAGCGTGATGATCGTCTGGGGCGGGAGGGGCAGTTCGTACCAGGATACCCGGACCGGCTCGCGCTACGATCCTCTGACCGACACCTGGAGTGCGACCTCGATCGCGAATGCACCGGAGGCCCGCGCTGACCACACCGCCGTCTGGACCGGCAGCGAGATGGTCGTTTGGGGCGGTGTGCAAACTGACTGGCCCAATGCACCGGTCGGAAGCGGAGGCCGCTACGACCCGGCCACGGACGCCTGGACCCCCGTCTCCTCCATCGGGGCGCCGACCGCGCGCCACGGTCATACCGCCGTGTGGACCGGAAGCCGCATGATCGTCTGGGGGGGCTTCGATTCCCTGCACGGGACGCAAGGCGCGAACACGGGCGCCCGCTATGACCCCGCGACCGACACCTGGTCGCCGACCGGGATCTCGAACGCCCCGGCGTCGCGCTTCGAACACTCCGCGATCTGGACCGGGAGCCGGATGATCGTCTTCGGCGGGCACTACTACACGTATGGGTGGAGCGGTGAGCAGGCGCTTGGCACGGGAGGAGCGTACAACCCGGCGACGGACAGCTGGTCGGCGACCCCCACCGCAGGCGCCCCCTCGCCTCGCTTGAGGCATGCGGCGATCTGGACCGGCAGCCGGATGGTGGTCTGGGGAGGGCGCAGCGGCTCGACCGCACTCGCGGACGGCCGCCGCTACGATCCCGTGGCATCCGAATGGTCCCCCATCTCGACAAGCGGCGCGCCTGAGGCACGCTCTGAGCCCTCCTCGGTCTGGACCGGCAGTCAGTTGCTGGTCTGGGGCGGCTACGGCCCGAGCCAGTTGCAGACCGGCGGTCGCTACAACCCCGTCGCCGATCTCTGGAGCCCCATGACCACGCTGAACGCGCCAGCCGCGCGAGCCGGTGCACCCATGGTCTGGACGGGGAGCCTCGCGGTCGTGTGGGGCAATGTCGGGCTGCAGCGCAGCGGCGGGCGGTACGACCCCGGCACCGACGTGTGGACTCCTATTGGGCCGGAGGCCGTCCCCGAGCCGCGCTTCGCGCAGGCCTCGGTCTGGACGGGGAGCCTGTTCATCGTGTGGGGCGGACTCGCCGCAGGATCCTCACTGAACACCGGTGGGCGGTACGATCCGTTGATCGACGCCTGGACCCCCACGAGCACGGCTGGAGCCCCTCTGAGCGAGAGCGATCGCGCGGTCTGGAGCGGCGAGGAGATGCTCGTCTGGCGCGCGTCGGGGCGTTACAACCCGATCTCCGACACCTGGGCTCCTATCTCGACCGTCAACGCTCCCGGGTACCGGAGCGAGTACTCCCTGGTGTGGAGCGGCCGCTACATGATCGTCTGGGGAGGGATCGCAGGCGGGGAGGAGAACTTCAACACCGGCGGGCGCTACGACCCGCGCACCGACACCTGGCTCGCCACCTCCACGGTCAACGCCCCCTCCCGGCGCCAGGAGCACACCGCGGTCTGGACCGGGAGCCGGATGATCGTCTGGGGCGGGTACAACCGGAGGACATATGACACCTACGGCACCGGTAGCGCCTACGATCCCGAGGCGGATGCCTGGACGGCGATCTCCGCAGTGAACGCCCCGTCCCCCCGGCACATACACGCTTCCGTCTGGACCGGGGACCGGATGATCGTGTGGGGAGGGTACGGGACCGACTACGTCAATTCCGGAGGGATCTACGACCCGGACGCGGATGCCTGGACGGCGACCTCCACCAACGGGGCCCCCACCGCCCGTCTCGGTCACACCGCCACCTGGACGAACGGCAGGATGGTGGTGTGGGGAGGTGAGTACTCCGAGGCGATCGGGGGCGAGGTCACGTACTCCTACCCCGCAGCCGGCGGCAGCTACGATCCGGGGACCGACGAGTGGCAGGAGGTGACGGCCGCCGGCGCGCCGCCGCCGCGCACCTACCACTCCGTGGCATGGACCGGCGACGCGTTTTTGCTGTGGGGCGGCTACCGATATGCCGACCAGGAACTCTTCGGCGACGGGGGCCGGTATCTCCTTGGCCAGACCGCCGACTTCGATCAGGACGGCGTGAGCCTGTGCGCTGGAGACTGCGACGATAACGATGCCGCGCGCTACCCGGGGGCGGCCGAGATCTGCAACGGCCTCGATGACGACTGCGATGCGTCGCTGCCGGCGGGCGAGGCGGATAACGATGGCGACAGGGCGCCGCTGTGCAACGACTGCGACGACGCCAATCCGCTCACCCGTCCCGGCGCTCCGGAGATCTGCGACGACCGCGACAACGACTGCGACGGCGTGCGCGATGCCTTCGTCAGCACGTGTGGGTTGGGGCAGTGCACGTCGGCCGGTTTCTGCTCCGCGGGGTTCGACGCCTGTCAGCCGGGGAACCCCTCGGCCGAGGTCTGCGACGGCGTGGACAACAGCTGCGATGGCGTGCTTTCGGCGACCGAGATGGACCTCGACGGCGACGGTTTCGGGATCTGCGAGGGCGACTGCAGCGACGTGGACGACGCCACCTACCCGGGGGCGACGGAGCAGAACGACCACGAGGACAACCAGTGCCCCGGCGACTTCGGTCACGGATTGGTGGACGAGATCACGGGGGGACCGACATTCGTGCTCCCGCCGGGGCCGACCAGCGTGTGCTGGCCGCCTCAGCTCGCCGCGACGAGATATGAGGTCTCCCGATCCTCGATTGCCAGCGTCGCAGCCCCGTGCGCCACCTGGACGACGGAGTCGGCCTGCATCGAGGACGCGGAGCCACCGCCGCCCGGTGGCGTCTTCTACTACCTGGCCCAGGCCACCCGTCCCTTCGCGGGGAGCATGGGAGTCCGCGCCCCCGGACCGGAGCGCACGGTCGTCTGCGGCAGGGAGAGCGACTGCGACGACTACAGCGACAACGACGGTGACGGGCGAACCAACTGCGGGGACATCGACTGTTTCGGGAAGGCGGGTTGCGATAGTGGGTCAATCTTCATCTCGGATACGGCTGGCGATGACGTCTCCACGACGGCGCTCGCGCAGCAACTCGCGGCGATCCCCGTCGAGGTGTCTCATTACCTGGGGCTTTCCGTTCAGCTCCCCAATGCCCCGCGCTTCGAGATCTGCACCGCTCGCGCGGACTGGTACCGGGACCGCTATTTGGAACTGGCGCCGACCGCGGGCGCCGCGACGTCCGGCTCCTGGGAAAAATGGTACCGGGCAGGGACCGGTCCCTGGATCGGACCGGACACCGCCGGCTACGAGAACTGGTTCGGGAACGAATGCTCCGATGTGTACTCCTGGTGCGTCGAGGCGTACCTGGGCGGCCACGTCCCCGGGGTCGCCCCCAGCTTCACCGGGATCTGTGAGGTATTCGACGTCATCGACTGCGGGGACGGCGCCTGGGTGTCGATCGCGGTAGGCGAGACCCGCTCCGCCGCCTGCGGGTTCTGACCAGGCGGGATGGTCACGCCCGCTGGGTGCGCATCGCGACGCAGCCGATCGCCCTCGCCGACCTGCTGCGGGTTTCAGGTCATCGCTTCGGATTGTCGTGGTTGGGCTGGCGGCGCATGGCATTCTTGATCTCGTCCACGGCGGAGTCATCTCCAATCCAGGCGTGCCAGGCTGGTGGCCAGCGTTCTGTCTCTCCTTCGATGTCACGGCAGCCCGGCCGGTACCAGAATCAGGCTAAATCGAGGCGCAGGTTGACCGGATGACCCTTATCGGACGCGGATTCCCACGTTGAAACCCCTATCCGCTGAACTTCTCCTACGGCATCTTCAAGACACGCAAGACGCTCGGCGCCTACATGCGGAGCTCGCGCCGCTCGCTGCGCAAAGACGGATTGCTGTTCCTGGATGCCTGGGGCGGCAGCGACACGCAGCGCGAGCGCCCCGACCGCATCAAGAACCGCGGGTTCGTCTACGACTGGGACCAGGCCCGGTTCGATTCGGTCAACTACCACACCCTCTGCCGGATCCACTTCGAGTTCCCGGACGGGACGCGGATCCGCAATGCGTTCGAGTACGACTGGCGCCTGTGGACGTTGCCGGAGCTCCAGGAGCTGATGGCGGAGGCCGGCTTCCGCGACATCCACGTGCTCTGGGAAGGGACGCACCGAAAGACCGGCAAGGGGAACGGGGTGTTCCACCGCGTCACCAAAGGCCACGCGGACCGCGCCTGGATCGCCTACGTCGTGGGACGCGCCTGACCGTCTACTGACCGTAGTGCTCCACCGGGCCGCGCGCCCCGTTCGTCCCGACATCCGTGACCAGGTAGTAGAAGATCCCCCCCGAGGCCGGGGACTCAGGGTCGGTGAACCCCGCGTCGAGCAGCGAGCCGTCCGCATCCAGCACTGACCGATCGCTGAAGGCCGTGTCCTGCGGGAACAGCACCGCGGGCAGAACGAGCGGTCGGGCAGACGTGGCCCGGTAGACGCGATACCCGATCCCCGCCGCCGCGTGGCAGGCATCGGCGCTCGGCGTCCAGCTCAAGTGCCCGGCCGCGTCAATGGCGAGGCCGGCGATCGGCGCCCCAGGCGCGCACGCGGACGGACAGGTGTTGCCATCGCATCCACCGCCGTCCTGCTCCAGCACCAGCGCGGGGGGCGCGCTCGTGGTCGACACGCCTCCGTTCGACAGGAACTCGACGGACAGATCCGGCACGTGCCCGCATGCGGTCCCGGCGTCGATCCGGACCAGGAAGTCGGCCGTCTTCTGGCCCCCCGAGCCCGCGACATCCCCCAGCCCCTGCGTCGCGGAGAGCACCTCAACCGCCGCATCGTTCGAGCGCAGCGTCGCCGTCGCAGCCAGCGCCGTCGCCAGCCCCTGGTTCGCCGCCGTGAGCCTCAGCGTGACGATCTCCCCCGCGTCGGCAACCCCATCGGCATCGGTACATGCGGTGTTCAGCGTGTCGTCAAGGACCTGGAGCTGCGCGGCCCGCAGGCGTGGCTGCGGCGGCGTGGTGTCGCCGCAGACCGAGACGTCGTCGAGGTAGAAGCCGGCATCCTGGAGGGCGCCATCGCTCTTGAGCGTGAAACGGAACTGGGCCGCCGGCGCTCCATCCACGGCCGATGCGTCGAGCAGCACTCGGCGCCAGGCACGGTCCGATGCCGTGCCGGTCCAGAGGAGCGTCCAGGTCGTGCCGTTCGTGCTCGCCTCGACCGTGGCGTAGTCGTACCCCTCCTCGGTCGCGATCCAGCGCTGGAACTCGACCGTGGCGTTCGTGACGCCGGTGAGATCAAGGACCGGCGTGGTCAACGTATACGTCGCGCTGGCCGCGTAGTTGCCGGTCAGGTTCGTCCCGTACACGTTCGCGCCGGTGAACCCCGAGCCGGGGGCGTGGTTTCCCGCGAGCGCCGTCGGCACGCCGAAGGCCCAGCCGCCCGACGTGCTGTTGCTGATCGTCCAGCCGGGGTTGGTGGAGAGCGGGAAGACGTGAGGACACGATCGAACGCCCGCCGTCACGCGCACCGCGAGCGGCCCGCCCGCGACGCACAACGCCCCCGCCGCGCTGAACGTGACCTGCAGCGCCGGCACGTGCCCCTCCGGGGCAGCCGCATCGACGACAATCTGGAAGCCGTCATCCGACGGCATCGCCTCCAGGCCCGAGGCGATATTCGGGTAGCCGGCTGCGCCGTCCAGGATCGTCACGAACGGATCGGTCGTGGACAACTGCGCGGTGATTCCCGTGACCGGGTCGCCGGTGGCGCGTGCGCCTACCCGGATTCGGACCGTCTCCCCCGCATCGAGCTCGCCGTCGCCATCCCCGGTCGCATCGTCGATCACGGCGTCCCCCACCTCCAGCGCGCCGGCGCCCAGCGGCACGAGGCGGACCGGAAGGTCAATCCCGTCCCTCCTCACCGACACCGGGACTACCTGCTCGTGGAACTGGTCGCTCTCGAGGAACAGGAAGTGGGAGAAGCGGAGGTGATAGTCGCCCATCAGTAGGAGGCGATCGAACCGGCCGAACGACCCGTCCGCGGTCCGCGGCACCTCGGCCGGCGTGAGAGGGATCTCGTCCACGCTGACCGTGGCGGGGAGCGGCTCCGCGGTGCAGGCGTCGAGAACATGGCCATGCACCCCCGGGCCATGCACCCGATCGAGGAAGTACTGCCACCCGAGCCGGTTCCGGTTCACCGTCGAATCTCGCCAGGTGGCGTAGCTCGGGAGGAAACCCTGGGCGGAGGCGTTCATCTCGATGGTGTAGCCGAGCGTCCCGAGGACATCGTAGAACCAGTCGTTCATCTCGCCGTCGACGGAATACAGGATCGCCCACCCGTATCCGGGGGTGTAGAACCCGCTCCCCGAATCGCGGGGGAGCTTGCGCGCCAGCCGCTGGCCGATATCCTCCGACACCTCCTTGTCGGGGGGGATCGAGCCGTCGCACCCGTAGGGGTAGATCACCAGCTCGCTGTAGGTGTGGTAGCTGATGGCGAGGACCGGACGCTGCTCGAAACCGAGCGACATCAGCGCTCCCGTCTCGGGCTCGGAGCCGGCGGTCGGCCCCCGGTAGATTTCGCTCGACGTGATCCCGTCCGACCCGCCACACGACCCCCACGCGAATGGGTAGTTCCGATTCGGGTCGACCCCGAACGTGCCGTCGCCGTTGTTCCTCCGGTTCTTGCGCCAGAAGTCGTTCGCCGTGAAGACGTAGTTGGAGCCGTCCGGATTATGGGTCGGCATCACCCAGATCTCGGTCTCGTTCACCCACGCCTGGACCTGCGGGTCGGTCGCGTAGCGGGTCAGCAGGTAGTCGATGATGTCGCGCGCGACCTCGGGCGTCATCACCTCGCGTGCGTGGTGCTCCGCCACGAAGAAGACCGCCGGCTCGTCCTCCTCGGCCGCCACGTTGTCCGAGATCTTCAGCGCATAGTACGGGCGCCCCTGTTCGGTCACCCCCATCAACTCGAGCTTCGCGAGGGTCGGATACGCCGCCTCGTAGGAGGCGAGAAGCGTCCCCATCTCCCCGGGGCTGGTGTAGAGCGAGTCGACCTCGGGGACGGGGAGATCGAGGTAGCGCACGATGGTGACCGAGAGCCCGAGCGCCCTGAGCCGCGCCGCGTCCTCCGTCGTCCCGACCACGTCGACCGTCTTCGCCTCCAGATCGACGCCCGCAATATCGAATCCCGCCGCAGCGAGCCGCGGCAGCATCGCCTTCGGATGGGGCACCTTGATCCGGAGCAGGACGGGGCGGGCCGCCTCCGGGAACGCGGCCGAGGCGCCAGGGTCCGCGCCGGCCGTCGCCGGGAAACCCGTCAGCGCGACGCAGGCGAGGAGCATGGCGGGGAGAACACGGGCAGGCGGGACGAGGCGCACGCGGATCCCTCCAGAGGTTTGTGGAACCGCCCCAAGATACCGTCATGGTGGGGGTTCGGCAACAGGAGGAAGCCTCCGTCCCCTCGACGGAGTACGCCTTGATCCCGCCCCTGCCCATCCTTAGGATCCCGACTCGATCAATCGCCACACTCCCGGAGGCTTTCCGATGGCCGAAGTACCCCCCCCACCCCGGCGCACGATCTCTCCGTCTGGGAGGGCGCGATCGACGCGACCGCGGGTCGCGTCCGCGAGGTGCTCCTCCAACCCGCCGGGCCTGGCGCATGCCTCCGCGGATCAGGCGGCTGACGAGACGAGACGCCTCTCCTGGCACTTGCTGGTAGCGGGTGCGGAGTCGCTCTCGACCGACGCCGCCGCGAGTCACGTCGTCCCGGTGCGGCGCGCGGCGCTTCTGGTCGCGGCCGAGGCGCTCCGGCAGCATGGGGTGCGTCCCCCGAGCCCGAGCGCCTCCCGGTGGCCCTTCTCCACCTCGATCCGCGCGAGCTCGGCCCGCTCCCGGGCGGCGACTTCTTGCCGGAGCTGGGCCTTGAGCGCCGCGACCTGCTTCGTCCCTTCCGGGCGCGGGCGATTTGTCGACCGTCTGGAACTGGCCATGGCGACTTCCGATCCGACGTGGGAGCGGACCACAGATTGGAGGCGGTGCGAGCGCCGTCCGAGGTTATTGTCAGCCCGACACGACTCCATCCGTCAACCCCGATCGGCAGGCTGCGCTGATGCGGATCACCCGGCGTCCCTGGCGAGTGCCCGATCGTCCGGGTCGACTGTCGCGCAACTCTGTAGGCCTTCGTGACATGGTCAGCTGGAACGCCGGCCGATGTCCGGGGCGTGATTCAGGGGGGGCAGGCCGCCGGGGAGAGGCTCCGCAGGATTCCGCCGCTGCCGGTCCCAGGGAACGTCTCCTCGCCGCTGGATATCGTCGCGGTGATCAGATAGGAGAACACCTCCCGCGAGGCGGGAGAAGCCGGGTCGCCGCCGATCCAGGCCGCGTCTGCCGATTGGTGGACACAGGCAAACAGGCCGGAACCTCCACCGTCGGCGCGGTAGACCCGGTACTGGGTAATCGGATGCGAGGTCGTGGCGGCGAGGTCCTCCCACGACCAGGTCCCCGTGGACACCTGAAGCATCGCCGCCCCCGGGCCGGACACCTCCAGTGCGGAAAGGACCGGGACGAGCTTGTAGATCTCCCCGCCGGGTTCCGGCACGAAACTGCCGAGATCGACGAAGTGGATCTCGCCGCGTCCGTCGACCCCGAGCGCGGCAATCTCACCCAGGAGGAGCCCTGGCTCGGGCCGCAGCTCCGTGGTGCGATCGCGCCAGTCGAGGAGCAGTCCTCCGCTCATCCGAAATGAGCCGACGAACGCGGAGCAGTAATCGGCGTAGAAGTAGGTCCCGCGCAGGTTCGGCATCCGGCAGCCGCGGTAGACGACGCCACCGGTCACGGCGCAGGTGCAACATCCCGAGTGGATGTAGTCGAGGATCGGCGGCACGTAGCCCGGGACCGTGCAAGTGCTGCTCCCGCAGGACGGGTTCGGGCAGTCGAACCCCTCGTACAGGTTCCAGCCGTAGTTCTCCCCGCCGGGGCTGCCGGCGGGCTGGAAGTCGAGCTCCTCGCGCACGCTCTGTCCGACGTCCCCGATGTAGAGGTCACCGCTCCCGGCATCAAAGCCGAATCGCCAGGGGTTGCGCAGCCCCGTCGCCCAGATCTCGTCGCGGATACCATCGGGCCCTGCGAACGGGTTGTCGGGAGGAATCGCGTACGGCGGCGTGTCCACATCGAGGCGCAGCAGCTTGCCGAGCAGGGAGGATCCGCTCTGCGCATTGTCGTTCGGATCGCACCCGCTTCCCCCGTCGCCGGTGCCGATATAGAGGTACCCGTCCGGCCCGAAGGCGATCATCCCGCCGTTGTGATTGTCGAACGACGGGTGTGGGATCGTGAGCACGACCTGCCGGCTCCCGGGGTCCGCGAGGTCGGGATCGACCGCGTCCCGCTGATAGCGTACGACCAGGTTGTTCGCCCCGAAATCGGCCGTGTGGAACACGAAGAAGGTGCCGTTCGCGGCGTAGTCGGGGTGGAACGCGAGGCCGAGGAGTCCCTCCTCGTCATGCCCCCCGTCCGCGGGCGAGTGGACGAGCGCGGAGATCTCGAGGAACGGCGTCGCCAGCACCGCGCCATTCCTGAGCACGAGGATCTCGCCGTCCTGCTCCACGACGAACAGGCGCTCCAGGTCCCCGGGCGGCGAGGCGACGAACACCGGCCGAGTCAGACCAGTGGCCACGAGCACGGTGGTGAGCTGGGCGTCGGAGGCCTGGGAGATCCCGGTGCAGTCCTGGGCGCCCAAGTGGCTGGCCGCGGCCCCCAGCGCCAGCACGCCGAACGTCACGACAGCCGCCCGCGCCCCCGAGACGACCGTCTGCCGGGAGTGATGGACCGCCAACGAGTGCGTGCGTCGAGACACGGGACTCAGGGAGGACACGGATCGGTGGTGAGAAGGCGAGGCGTCCCGCCGGAGCCCACCCCGGCACCGGTCTCTTGGCCTGAGGGGTTGACCGCGGTGACGACGTAGGAGAGTAACCCACCCGGTACCGGATCCGCCGGGTCACCGCCGACCCAGGAGGGGGTCGGGGTCTGGTGCACGCAGTCGAGCGGACCGCTGCCGTTCCCCTGGCTTCGGTACACCCGGTAAGCGCTGATCGGGTGGGAGGACGTAGCGCGGAGGTCCTCCCACGCCCAGTCCTCGCCCAATCCGCGGGGGACGAACGCCTCGGCGCCGGGACCGGAGACCTCCAGGTTCGGCAGGATGGGCACGATCTTGTAGACCTCGCCCCCCTCGGACGTGAACGACCCGCGGTCGACGACGTAGATCTCGCCCCGAGCATCCTCGCCGAAGGAGGTGATCTGGCCGAGGACGAGCCCTCCGCCAGGCGCCAGCTCGGCGGTCCGATCCGACAGTTCCGTCACCGCGCCCCCGACGATCCGAAACGATCCGATGAATGCGGCGCAATAATCGGCGTAGAAGTAGATTCCGCGCAGATCCGGCATCCGGCATCCGCGGTACACGTACCCCCCGGTGACGGCGCATGCCCCTCCCGAATGGCCGTACTCCAGGACCGGAGGGATGTGCGCGCTGACCGGGCAGGTGACGCTTCCGCACGTGAATCCGGGACAGTGGTTCCCCTCGTGGATCGGCCAGCCGTAGTTCTCCCCTCCGGGGGCCGACGCGAGCCGGTAGTCGATCTCCTCCCAATCCTCGCGCCCGACGTCCGCGAGGTACAGGTCGGAGGTCGCGCTGTCGAAGGAGAACCGCCAGGGATTGCGCAGACCCATCGCCCAGATCTCGTCGTTGTTCCCGTCCGCGCCGACGAATGGATTGTCGGGCGGGACGGAGTACGGAAGCGAGTCGACGTCGATTCGCAGTAGCTTCCCGAGGTAGGAGGTTCCATCCTGTGCGTTGCATCCCTGCGCGGCATCGCCGACTGCGATGTAGAGGTTTCCGTCGTCGGGCGCAAAGGCGAGCATTCCGCCGTTGTGCACATCCCAGTCCGGATGCGGGAGCACGAGGACGACCTGGCGGCTCTCGGGATCGGCAAGGTCGGGATCGATCATGGAACGGGAGTAGCGGACCACGAGGTTGTTGTCGCCGGTGAGATCGGTGTGGAAGACGAAGAACCAGCCGTTGGTCGCGTACTCCGGATGGAATGCCAGGCCAAGCAATCCCTCCTCGCCTCCGCCTCCGCTGCCGGGCGAGCGCGTCAGGTTGGCGATGTCGAGGAACGCGTCCGGCAGAAGCGTCCCGCTCCGGAGGATCCGGATGCGTCCGTCCTGCTCGACGATGAAGAGTCGATCCAGGTCGCCGAGTGGCGAGGTGACGAAGAGCGGCCGGGTCAGCCCGGATGCGACCCGGACGCTGGTGAGCGGCGTGCTGGATGCCTCGGAGATGCCGTCGCAAACCTGGGCGGCGACCAGCGGCGCGATGGCGATCAGGCACGACGCGACGAGGATCCGGCGGGCGTGCGCGCTCACGGTGTGGCTCTGATCGCGCGATCGACCGACGACGCTGCGGAGATTCCAAGGCTCACGGTAGGTTCAATCTACCGCGGGCGGCCGCAAGCGGCAAGGTCAAAGCGTGATACGCCAGGCCGCCGCGGGGTCGTACTCGTGGATCGCCTCCCGCAGCGCCTGTGAGGCGCGCAGGTCCCGCGCCGCCTCGAACCCCAGCCGCCCGCGCTCGGCCTTGACCCGCTCGAGTGCGCTGAAGCGCTGGAGCTCGGGTCCCATCCGCAGGCGGATGAGCGCCAGGAGCTTGCCCGCGCGGCGCGCAGAAGATCCACCACGCGCCCGGCCGGAGACGATCCCAAAGCGCGTCGTGCTTGACGCACCGTACCCATGCGCGTACCTCTGAGGTGCAGACTGCCGACAACGGCGATTATTGATTTGGAGTACGAGGGGAAGGGCTCCGTGTGAGGCGTCTCACGAGGTCGACTAGGGCTAGGCCGCTGGCACCCTACCCACCGACGGCCGTCAACCTCGGCCCGGCACGGGGCACCATGCGTTGGTGCCTCCGGGCTTGCCTGCT
>Ga0184629_10000794_pt1 | contig 13601 bp, 10 predicted proteins | sample PLM4_32_b1_FD_133158 | JGI IMG/M metagenome (GOLD analysis project Ga0184629, IMG submission 133158) | Groundwater sediment microbial communities from an aquifer in East River, Colorado, USA - PLM4_32_b1 | ecosystem: Environmental > Terrestrial > Soil > Riparian zone | place: USA: East River... | reverse complement strand
TTGCCGAAGGTATCGGTCAGGAGCTTGGACATACGCTCCACAAGGTCGCCGCCGCTCATCCTCGTTCCCGTCGCTGCATCCCATGATTTTCGCTCAAGGAGCCGATCCGAGGCAAGCGGGTGCCTCCCCTTGTCGAAGATCGCGGAAATGCCAATAACTCCCCCCGCCGGTTCCGAGTGCCCACTTCCGCATGACGACGCAGTTCCCCTCGCTCCCCGCTCTCGAACGCCAGGTCGTGGAGCGTCAATTGGGCGCGGCGGTGCAGACCGGCCTGGAAATCCTGCACGCCATCGATACAAGCTACGGCAGGCTGGATCAGGTCGGCCTCGGTGAGCTCACCTTCGATGGCACTGCCGAAGACATTGCACTGGTGTTCTGCACGCGCTTTGCCGCGGCGTTCGGGCGGGTGATGGCCGATCCGGATGTGCCGCTCAGCACGGCCGATTTCGAGCAGCTGCTCACCTGTCACCGCTGGATCGACCTAGGGGGTTTTGCGCTCGTTGATCATGAAGCAATTTATTTCAGCGAGGCGCGATAACGCTCGGGTCGGTGGCGTCAAGGTAGCGGCGAGTTGAAAGCCATTCTGCTGATAAAAGGCCAGTTGAGCTTTGTAGTCGTCCTGACCGCTGTAATGGTTGACAAGAGCGGGCTCGATATAGAGGCCAACGAATTCGTGCAGACATGGACCCGCACCCTTGGCAACCGCAAGGTCCATTCCTTGCGCGTCAATCTTCAGGAACGGTCTTTGGACCCCAAGTTGGTTCCTGTACTTGTCGAGATACCGAGCGAGAACGCCCGTCCGGACGCTGACGGTCTCAACCACAACGAAGTGCGGTGACGGGTGGACCGGTTCGAGCAATGAGCTGAGCGCGCTTGCGGCCAGAATCTTGAGATCGGCTCGTCTCTCGCATTCATCCAAAGCGACTTCTTCGATATACCAATTGGGATCAGCCTTGGCCTTGTTCCGAAGGATGTCGGCTAACTTCGGAATTGGCTCGAAGGAAATGATAGGCCCGCCGAACCCGGAGCCTCGCACTCGTGAAGCGTATTGACCTTCATGGGCGCCGACATCAAAAACGCAATCGACTTTGAATGTTTTGAGAAACAGCTCAAGGCAATGTCGTTCAACAAGAGACCATAGCTCTTTTCTTTGAATGATGTAGAGGCCGAGCGCCCGGCCAACTCGATCCGCCACTCTTCCCTTAAATGACATGGCAGATTGCCTTAACAACGTGCCTCGCGCTTAGTCTTCGCCAAAGAGCCGATCCGAGGCAAGCGGGTGCCTCCCCTTGTCGAAGATCGCGGAAATGCCAATAACTCCCCCCGCCGGTTCCGAGTGCCCATTCCCGCATGACCCAGTTCCCCTCGCTCCCCGCTCTCGAACGCCAGGTCGCGGAGCGTCAATTGGGCGCGGCGGTGCAGACCAGCCTGGAAATCCTGCACGCCATCGATACAAGCTACGGCAGGCTGGATCAGGTCGGCCTCGGTGAGCTCACCTTCGATGGTACTGCCGAAGACATTGCACTGGTGTTCTGCACCCGCTTTGCCGCGGCATTCGGGCGGGTGATGGTCGATCCGGATGTGCCGCTCAGCACGGCCGATTTCGAGCAGCTGCTCACCTATCACCGCTGGATCGACCTGATCTTCTCGCTCTCGGGGTACCGCACGTCGGATCATGTCGTCCCCGTACTCGCCAAATCGGCGCAGGGGACGAGCCTCACCTTCGAAGGCTTGAGTTTCCTGCGGTTCCTCGTCCTGCGTTCAATGAATTCGCGCATCCACGCGAATTTGGAGGACTATTGGAAGGTGAGCAGCGTCGGCACGGCGCTCGCGTTCCTCCACTATATCGGTTCCCGCTACGTATTCTGGCCACGCGCGTTCGACTTCCGCGAGCAGATCCTCGAATGGCTTCCCGGCCGGCTCGGCAAAATCAGGCTGGGCGATATGACGCTTGCGCGTTTTCCCGAGATCTACATGCATTGCAGCTATGCGCTCACGCAGAAGAAGCACGCCATCAAAGCGGACCTGATCAAGCAGATGCGCAGCGCCTGTCTCGCGCATGGCTGCCGCGAGCTCTCGCGCGACGCAAGGCCGCCCAACTCATCGCGTCCTACGATTGTCGTCGTCGGCGAGAATTTCAGCATCGGCCATGCGGTGCACCGCACGCATTCGCGGGCCGTCGCCGCTTTGCGCGAGCGGTTCCATGTCGTGGGCGTGATCTATCCAGACCCAACACGAACGCCGATAGCCGATCTTTTCGACGAATGTCTGCCCATCAATCCCGGCGAGTTCCTGCCGAAGGTCAAACAGCTCGCCGATGCGATTCTGGAACGAAAGCCGGCGCTGATCCTTTATCTCGGCATAGGCATGGTCTCGCAGGTGATCGGTCTGGCATCGCTCCGTCTTGCGCCCGTGCAGTGCGTGTCCTTCGGCCATGCGGCGACGACGATGAGCGAAGTCATCGACTATTTCATTCTGCCCGAAGACTTCGCAGGCGCCCCGCACACGTTCTCCGAGAAGGTGCTCAAGCTGCCGAAAGCGGCGATGCCCTTCGCGCCGCTTCCCCTCACGCGCCTCGAACGGCCGACGGCGGACGGCACCGTCCGCGTCGCCGTTCCGGCCTCGATCATGAAGCTCAATCCGCGCTTCTTTGGCGCGCTGTCGCGCATCGCTGCCGAGGCGAAATCGCGACTCGAGCTCCACTTCTTTCCGCTCGCCGGTACCGGGCTTCCCTATATCGAGCTCACGCGCGCAGTGAAGGCTCAGGTTCCCAATGCCATCGTATTTCCCGAACTGCCGCACGAGGCGTATATGGAGCGTCTCGCCAAATGCGATCTATTCCTTACGCCCTTCCCCTACGGCAACATGAACAGCATCATCGATTGCTTCCGATTCTCGCTTCCCGGAGTTTGCCTTGATGGCGTGGAGACGCACTCACACGCAGACGCAGCGATTTTCGCGAGGATCGGCCTTCCGAAGTCTCTTGCGGCGAAGACGGTCGACGATTATGTCGCGCAAACAGTAAGGCTCATCGATGATCCATCGTGGCGTAACTCGTGCGCGAGCGCCATCACCGCTGCAGACCTCGACGCTGCGTTCTTCAAAGGCAATGCGAGCCTCTTCTGCGATGCGCTCGACCGCTTGATCTCTGAACCGCGGCAACCGTAGAGTTTCTCATGCAGGCGCTGTTCATCGGCCAGACCTATATAGACGTCACCCTGATCGCCGATCAGATCCCGACCGGCGACGACAAGGACGTCGCGCGCGACTATGCCGTCTCCTTCGGGGGCAACGCCGTCACTGCGGCCTTCTGCTGTGCGCGACTGGGAATTCCTCCCGATCTCCTGACCTCGATCGCTGACGATTGGCTGGGACGGATGTTCCTCGACATGGCGGCCAAATATCAGGTCTCGGTGCACGCGAGGAAAGTACGCCGCTCGTCCCTGTCCTTCGTGATGCCCAAGGGTGACAAGCGCGCCATTCTTCGCGCGCGCGACGACCTCTATCTCCACCCATGCCCGCCGCTGAACCTCGCCAACTGCCGAGCGCTTCATCTCGACGGCCATATGGCCGATGCCGCGATCCAATACGCCAAGGACTGTCGGGATGCCGGCATCTTCACGTCGCTCGACGGCGGGGGCGTGCGCGTCAATACGATGGAGCTGCTGCCTTTCATCGACGTCGCTGTGGTCTCCGAGCGCTTCTGCGAGCAGCTCGAAATGTCGCCGGGCGCCATTCTCGATCTTCTGAAGCAGAAAGGGTGCAAGATCGGCGGGGTCACACAAGGCGAGCGTGGGCTCGTCTGGTACGACGAAAAGGGAACCGTCCAGACGATGCCGGCACTCGGCGTGCCTGCGCGCGAGATCGTCGACACCAACGGAGCCGGCGACGTTTTCCACGGCGCCTACGTCCATTCCTATCTTTCGCGGCCGGAGCTTCCGTGGGAGGCGCATTTCCGCTTTGCGCGAGCCGCCTCCGCCCACGCGATACGCTACCTGGGGAACGAGGCGCGGTTACCGACGCTTGCCGATGTCGAGGCCGCGGAGCACCGTTTCAAACCTGCAGCCGTCGTCACCGCCTGAGCGCTATTCGCCGGGAACCGGGTGCGGGGCGCCTGCTTTCGCGCGCACCCGCGAAAAGTCCTGTGCGATCAGGACATAGAATGCGGGAAGCACAAACAGGGTGAACAATGTGCCGATCGAGATGCCGCTGAAAATCACAAGCCCCATGGCAAAGCGCGCGACACCGCCCGCGCCGGTCGAGAGCAGAAGCGGTATCACGCCCAAGGCCATGGCGGCCGTGGTCATCAGGATCGGGCGGAGCCGGATGCCGGCCGCGAGCTCGACCGCTTCACGCTTGGGATGGCCCTCGCGCTGCAGCCTGTTCGCGACGTCGACGATCAGAATGCCGTGCTTGCTGATCAGCCCCATCAGCGTGACGAGGCCGACCAGCGTGTAGATGTTCATCGTTGCGCCGCCGAACTGCATGACGTCGGGATAGAACACGGCCAGCCCGGCGACGATGTGCATCGCGATCATCGCGCCCGCGATGGACATCGGGACGGATCCGAGAAGGATAACGAACGGATCGCGGAAGCTCTCGTACAGTGCCGCAAGCGAGAGGAAGACGATAACGGCCGCGAACCCGATCAGCGTGAGGAATCCGCCCGCTTCCTGGATATATTGGCGCGACTGACCCGCGTAATCGATGATGTACCCTTGAGGCAGCGTCCGCGCGGCCAATTGCTGCAGGAACGTGAGCGCATCGCCTTGGGTCATTCCGAAACCCGGTGCAAGGCTGATCGTGGCCGAATTGAGCTGCTGGAAGTGCGCCAGCGACTGCGGCGTCGTCCGCTGCGTGATGGTGGCGATCGTCGAGAGCTGTACAAGTCCTCCCGCTGGCGTGCGAATATAATAGTTCAGGACCTGCTGCGGATTGAGCCGGAAGGGTTGGTCAGCCTGCGCGATCACACGGTAGGAGCGGCCCTCCATGCTGAAATAATTGACATAACCGCCACCCAGCATGGCGGAAAGCGCGTTGCCCACGTCGCTCATCGAGAGACCGAGCACCGCCGCCTTGTCGCGGTCGATCTCGACGGTGACCTGCGGCCGGTCGATCTTCAGATCCGAATCAGCGAAGAAGAAGCGGCCGCTGTTCCTCACTTCCATGAGAAAGTTCTGCACGGCGACGTTCAGCCGATCATAGGATTCGGTCGTGCTGATGACGAACTGGACGGCGGCGCCGAACGTGCTGGGCAAGGGGGGCGGCTGAGCGACGAAGAAATTGTTGAACACTGGGAACTGTGTCAGATCGCCCTGAACGGTCTTCTGGACCTGTACTGAGTTCTGCTCGCGTTGATCCCAAGGCTTGAGGGCGAAGAACTTCAGCAGTTGGTTCGGCGAATCCAACTGAAAGACGAAGTCGATACTGGGATCCGAACGCAGGCCCTCATAAACCGCGCTGGAGAATTCCTTGTACTGCGTAACCGATGCCGTGGATGAAGGCTGACCAAAGGCGAATATGAAGCCCTGATCTTCCTGGGGCGCGAGCTCCGAACGGGTGGTCATCCACAATGCTGCCGTGCCGAGAACGACGATCACGGCGAGGGCGTAGATCACGGGCCGGTAGTTCAGCGCGCCATGCAGCCTTCGGCTGTAGAAGCGGTGCAGGCCATCGAACCGCGCATCGATGAACCGCACGATGCGTGCCTGTATCCCCGTTCCCTGGTCCTCGTGCGGCTTCAGCAGCTTTGCACACATCATCGGTGACAAAGTCAGCGCGACGATTGTCGAGATGACGATGGTGCCGATCAGCGTGAACGCGAATTCGATGAAGAGCGCGCCGGTCAAACCGCCTTGGAACGCGATCGGCGCGTAAACCGCGAGCAGCACGACGGTCATGGCGACAATCGGTGCGGCGAGCTCTCGGGCGGCCTGAAGCGCCGCGTCGAAAGGCTTGGCGCCCTCGTTGATGTGGCGGTGGACGTTTTCGACCACAATGATCGCGTCGTCGACGACGAGGCCGATGGCGAGAACCATCGCGAGCAGCGAGAGCAGGTTGATCGAGAAACCGAGGACCAGCATCATGATGAAGGCGCCGATCAGCGAGAGCGGAATGGCGACGATCGGAATCACCACGCTCCTGAGCGAACCCAAGAAAGCAAAGACGACGAGCATGACGATCAAAAGGGTTTCTGTGATCGTGCTCTCGACTTCGCTGATCGCGGCACTGACGAAGGCCGACGCGTCGTAGAGGATGGCGCCTTCCAGCCCCTGGGGCAGCTGTGACTGGATTTGCGGGAAGACGTCGTGAACGCCCTTCATCACGTCCAGAAGGTTTGCGTCTGGCGCGATGTCGATCGACATCGCGATGGAATTCTGCCCGTTATACGTGATGTTGGTGTCGTAATCCTCCGCGCCCAGGACGACCGCGGCGACATCGGAAAGCCGCACCACGGCGCCGTTGACTTGCTTGACGACGAGAGCGCGAAATTCATCGAGCGAGTGCAGGTCCGTCGATGCGGTCATGTTGACCTGCACCATCTGGCCCTTGGTGTTACCGAGCCCCGAGATGAAGTCGTTCGAAGCAAGCGCCTGGTTCACGTCGGCGGCGGTCAGGCCGTAGGCGGCAAGTTTTGCGGGGTCGAGCCACGCGCGCAGCGCGAAATTGCGAGCGCCGAACAGGTTCACGGTCTGAACGCCTTGCACCGCCTGCAGCTTGGGCTGCACCACGCGCACGAGATAATCGGTGATCTGGTTCGGCTGCAATACGTCCGAGCGGAAGCCGATATACATTGCCGAAACGACTTGGCCGACTTGAACCTGCAGCGAGGGCTGTTGGGACTGGGGCGGCAGGCGGTTCAGCACCGAGCTGATCTTGCTGGTGATCTCGGTGACCGCGCGGTTGTAGTCGTAATTCAGCCGGAGATTGACCGTGATCGTGGAAACGCTGTTCGACGATTTGGAGGTGATGTAGTCGATGCCGTTTGCCTGGGCGATGGCGGCTTCCAGAGGCTGTGTGATAAAGCCCGCGACGACGTCGGGATCCGCGCCGTAATAGAGCGTTGTCACCGTCACGACGGCGTTCTCCGTGCGCGGATACTGCCGTATGGGAAGCGCGAGCAGGGCGCGCAAGCCGATCACGAGGATCATCAAGCTCACGACCGTCGCCAGCACCGGACGCTTGACGAAAATGTCGGTGAAACCCATCGGCGGCCTTTACCTCTCGCGAGGTTGCGGGTTGGGGTCGTTGCTCGGCTGAACGGCGTTGTTCACGGTTACGGGCGCGCCATTCTGCAGGTTCGTCTGCCCTGCGCTCACGATGAGATCGCCCTCATTCAGCCCCGAGAGGACTGCGACCTGATCGCCGCGACTCTGTCCCGTCGTCACGACGGTCTGGCGCGCGACCAAGGATTGCTTCCCTTCCTTGTCGGCCTCTAGGATCACGCGATAGACCACGTTGCCGTACGGATTGAAGGTGATCGCCGTCTGCGGCAGCGTGATGTAGCGGATGGGTGCGCCGGTCTGGATTTCAACGGTGGCGAACATGCCGGGCAGCAGCCGGCGGTCGCGATTGGGCAGCGTCGCGCGCACCGCGACGTTGCGGGTGGACGCGTCGACCTTCGGATCGATCGTCGTGATCCTGCCGGTGAAGGTGTCTTGCGGATAGGTATCCACCCGGACGGCCACCGGCATGCCTACTTTCACCCGATCCAGCACCTGCTGAGGCAGGAAGAAATCGAGAAAGATCGGATCGAGCGCCTGAAGGGTGACCACAACCGTGCCGGGGGCAATGTACTGGCCCTCGTTCACCGCCCGGATGCCGAGATGGCCCCCGAAGGGCGCGCGCACGGTCTTCTTGGCGATGATCGCCTGCTGCTCGGCGACCTGCGCTTGGAGTTGCTGCAGATTGGCCGCGGTCACATCGAACTGCGCCTGACTGATGAGCATGCGGTCGAGCTGCGCCTTGTCGCGGTTGAAGTTCGTCTGCGCGAGGTCCCTCTGCGCTTCCAGCGTACGCAGTTTGGCGACGTCGTCGCTGTCGCGTAGTTTGATCACCGGCGCGCCGGCCTGCACATCGCCGCCGGAGTCGAAATTGACCTGATCGATGATGCCGGGAACTTCGACCGAGAGATCCGCGCCGCGAACCGGCTGCAACGTGCCGACCACTTCAATCCTCGGCATCCAATCTTCATACACCGCTTTCGCGGTCGACACGGACGTGGGCGGGGGCGCAGGGAAGCCTTTGACCTGGAAGGCGGCGATCGGGAAATAGAGGACGCCGCCGAAGATTCCGATCGCAAGGGCGATCACGATCGGCAGCCATAACCAGAGGCGCCTGCGCGGCGGACGTTGTGCGGCCATCGCGTCTTGGGGTTCGTAGCGATTCATGGCGGGGGTGCTGCGTACTCCTCGGCCACATCCTGGCGGTTCCACCATCCGCCGCCGAGCGCAGTGAACAGAGCCACGGTGTCTTCGTAGCGATTGGCTTGCGCGACCACGAGCAGGATGCGCGCCTGTTGATAAACACGTTGCGCGTCGAGCAGCGACAGGAAGGCGATCGCGCCAGCCTGGAATCGCTCGGTCGTGATGTCGAGGCTCTGTTGCGCAGTTTGCTCGGCATAAAGCTGCACTTGCAGCGCTTCCGCGTCGCGCTGCAACGCCGACAGAACGTCGGCAACGTCCGTGAAGGCGCCCAGCACCGTGCTGCGGTACTGCGCGGCGGCCTGATCGAACTGGGCAACCGCTTGGCGCTGCCGCGCTCTGAGCGTGCCGCCGTTGAAGATCGGTTGCGTCACTCCCGCAGCGAGTTCGAGCACGGTGTTGTTCAAGGTCAGGAACTCGGTGAACACGCCCGAGGTGCTGGTGAGGCTGCCGGTGAGCGTGATCTGCGGAAGGAGGTTCGCGTCCGCCACGCCAATCAGCGCGCTCGCCTGGTGCAACGTCGCCTCCGAGGCGCGTACGTCGGGGCGCTGTTCCACCAGCGCGGACGGCACGCTGAGCGGCAACTCCGTGGGCAGCGTCAGATCGGTCAACTCGATGATCGGAATCTGGGCTTCGGCGGGGAAGCGTCCCAGAAGGAGCGCAAGCTGGTTGCGGGTCTGCTCGAGATTGCGCTGCAGCGGGGGAAGGCTCGCTTGCGTCTGTGCCAGTTGCGCCTGTTGCTGCAGCACGTCACCGCGCGCGACCGCGCCCAGCTCGAATTGCTGGTTTAAGAGATCGAGCTGCTGACTCTGAGCCGCAATGATGTCCTCCTGTCCCAGGATCTGACCTCGCAACGACGCCTGCCGTATCGCCGTGACGATCACGTTCGAGATCAGGGACAGATAGGTCGCCTCGAGCTCGAAGCGGGTGTTCTCTTCTTGCGCTCCCGCGGCCTCAACCCCGCGGCGCAAGCCCCCGAACGCATCCACCGCGTAGGAGACATCGACGGACGCCGTGAACAGGTCGAACGTGTCGCCTCGGTTGATCTGCCGCTCGCGCTGAACGCCGCCTCTCGCGTCGACCTGGGGCTGCAGCCCTCCGGTCGTCGCCAGATAATTCTCCCGCGCGGCACGAAGCGAAGCCTGAGCGGCCGCGAGATTGGGGTTCCCGGTCAGCGCCATCTGCACAAGCTGGTTCAGAGGCTCGGACCCGAACTGCGTCCACCACTGCCCGGGGACATCGGCGCCTTCGAGAAAGCGCTGTGCGTCGCCGCCTTGGATGGCTGCGGACGCGGTTTCCGGCGGCAGGGCCTGTTCGGTATAGCGCATGACCGTGGGAGCAGCCGGGCGCTCGAAGTTGGGCCCTACCGTGCAGCCCAACAGAACAGCCACCGATACCGACAAAAGGAGAAAAGCGGGAATTCGTCTCGCCGCGCGCACGTCCAACGCCCTCTGTCACCGATTGGTCTATAGCCTGATATCACAAGTCTTGGCGATGACTGTTCACAGCAAGGCGCGCAGGCGTCGCAGTCGCTAGCGACAGACTTTGGAAACTAGGAAGTTCCCTTATGCCTGTCAAGGTTGTAGGGTTCAACGCTGGCCGACTGGCGAAGTTCCTCGCGGTCGCGCAATAGCCGGAAAACATGCGGACGAAGGTTTCACATTCCGGACACGCTGGTGTCACAGTGGACCAGCCTTCGCCGCGCACGCCCGTGCGCGGTCGACCGCGTCAATGGGATGACGCCGCACGACGCGAGCGCCTGATTGCTGCTGCCGAGCAGGTGTTCGTCGAGCAGGGTTACGGTGCGGCGAACATGGATGCCATCGCGCGGCGCGCGGGCATGTCGAAGAAGACCATCTATCAAGTCTTCGAGACCAAGCAGGACCTGTTCGCGGCTGTGATCGAGTCGAGGCGCGATGCCCTGGCGGCCATGATCGAGGGCGAATGCTCGAACGACGCGCTCGCGCCCGAGGACGTGCTCAGCCGATATTTGAGACAGATCGCGCGCTTCATCTTGGCGCCCCGGCAGGCTGCGCTGTACCACCTAGCAGTCACCGAATCCCAACGCGCGCCGGAGCTCGCGAACGCCTTCCACCGAGAGGGCTCGACCAACGTCTGCTCTCCGCTCACCGAGTGGTTGGCGGTGCAGCACGAGCGTGGCGTTCTGCACGTCCCTGATCCGACCTCTGCTGCCAAGATGCTTTTCTACATGGCGATCGCCGAACTGCAGATGCGGCTCTTGATCGGCGAGTGTCGCGAATCGGACGAAGCGACCATCGATCGGCGTGTCGATTGCGCTGTCCGCGTCTTTCTCGATGGTGCGCGCGGGCGGGCCAGCCGTCCCGCCTAAGGCAACCGAGTGATGTAATCCGTATAAAGACGGATGCCGGGCAATGCCCGGCATCCGTTCAATCTCGCTGACTGTCGTTTTACGGCGCAGCAGGCGTCTGATTTGCCGCAGGCTGCTCCGGCTGCGGCGCCGGCGGTGGTTCGGCTGCAGGCGCCGGCTGTGGTTCCGCTGCAGGGGCCGGCTGTGGTTCCGCTGCAGGCGCCGGCGGTGGTGCGGCTGCGGGGGCCGATGGCGGTCCCGCTGCAGGCGATGCCTGAGCGACTTGGACCTGTTGCAATTGCCTGCGGTTCAGATCGGCTGTGATCTGACGTTCGCGACGGTTATTCGCCGCCGACCTGGCGCTCTTGGCGTTATCGGACGGGGTGGCCGCGGCAGCTTTGGCCGTATCCGCCTGCGGAGCGCCTTTGCTCGTGTCGGACTGAGCTGCTGCCTGCGGCGCTGCTTCCTTGCTTGTATCGGCTTGGGCGGGCGCCGCCGCATTCGTTTGAGGTGCCGCTTTGCTTGCATTGGTTTGAGGAGCCGCTTTGGTCTGAGCAGGTGCTTTGTTCGCTTGCCCCTGTGCCGCTGCAACGCTCAAGCCACTGAACGCCAGCGCTCCCGATAGGATTGCGGTCGCGAAAGAGCTGTTCAATTTCATGGACATGGTTTCCCTCCATGGGCCGTTTCTCTGCGGGCGGGTGATCGGCCGCGCCCCGCTAAAACGGCCCAGTGCGTGCTTCTTTGCATGCGCGCGCTGAAATATTTTTGCGACCGAGTCGTATCGGCCACGCCTTAGCTGATGATTATAATCTGTATACAGATGAAAAACTGGCCGGAGCGGGGCGGGTTGCTCCGGCCAGTTTGACGGCGCTTACTGAGCAGCGTTGTTATTGGGGCTGCTCACCGTCGCGCTCGATCCGCCGAATTCAGCTTGCGCTGCGGCGTTCGCATTGCCGTTGAAGGAAGCGGCTGGCGGTTCGAATGCGCCCGCATTTTGCTGCGCGCCCTGAGCGGTGCCCTGAGCAGCACCCGCGGCCGAACCCACAGTCGAAGCCGAGTTGCCCAGCACGCCGCTCGCTGCCGCGCCGCCCTGTCCCGCGAACGGCGCGCCAGGGCGCGATGACGTCTTCGGCTACGGTTTTCTCGAAGTGCAATCCGCCGCGGTTGTGAATGCGTCGGCATCCGCGCGATAGTGTTATAAGCGCGGGGTAATCCCTTCGGTCCTTTACCGCATGAGTGACACAAGCCGCGGAGAGACGACCGCGTGGCGCCGCGCCTATCTGGGCGTGGCGGCGCTCGCGGTTCTCGTGCTCGCGCTCGTCGCGGTAGCGGGTGCGCCTGCGGTTGTGGTCGCATCTTTCGCGGGTGCCTTTATATTGGGCACAGGGATTTACGTGGCGACGGCCCGCCAGGATCGCGCGCGCAATGCACCCCGCGTATCCCCCGCGCCTAGCGCAGGAGGGATCCCCGAAGCCGCGCGCGAGGTGATGCAATATCTCGACGATCCGTTGCTGCTGCTCGATCCCTCGGGACGCATCGTCTTCGCAAACCGCACCGCCGAGCCCCTCGTGGGTACCGATTCGGAGCGCAAGCACATCTCGGCTGTGTTGCGCACGCCCGAGCTTCTCGAGGCCGTCGAGCGTATCCTTGCCGGCGCGGACGCGGAGACTGTGTCCTTCAGCATCCTCGTCCCACTCCAGCGGCACTTTCGGGCAACCATCGTGCGCACGCGTGGAGGCGAGAGTGGGGGACGCATCCTGATCCAAATCCACGACCTCACCGCCGTGCGGCGCGCAGAAGAGCTGCGCGCTGATTTTGTCGCTAATGCAAGTCACGAATTGCGTACCCCGCTCGCCGCCGTGAGCGGCTTCATCGATACGCTGCGCGGTCACGCGCGCAACGATGCGGAGGCACGCGACCGCTTCCTTGAGATCATGAACGTCGAGGCCTCGCGTATGCGGCGCCTGATCGACGACCTCTTATCGCTGACGCGGATCGAGTTGAACGAGCACAACCCACCCGCCGGCGTGGTCGATGTCGTGGCCCTCGTCAAAGGCGCCGCTCGCGCGCTGTCCCCACTTGCACAGGCCGACGAGATCGGCATCGAGATTGCTCCGGAAGAGCCGCTCCTTGTCGTTGGCGATCGCGATGAACTGACGCAAGTATTCCAGAACCTCATCCATAATGCGATCAAGTACGGCCGCGAGAAGAGCACGGTCCACGTGAGTTTCGGGCGCGGCGAGTCCGGAAGCCGGCGCGAAGGCGGCCAGATCTTTGTGGCCATCGAGGATGAGGGCGAAGGCATCCCGCGCGAAGCGATCCCGCGGCTCACCGAGCGATTCTACCGTGTCGACGTCAAGCGCAGCCGCGAGCGGGGCGGCACCGGTCTTGGCCTTGCGATCGTCAAGCACATCCTCAATCGCCATCAGGGGCGGATGCATATCGAGAGCACGCCCGGGCGCGGCAGCACATTTACCGTCTTCTTGCCGTCGGCTGCGGCGCCCTGACCCTGTGGGATCGGACGCTGTCACCAAACTGTTATATAACTGTCACAACCCGTTGACCGAAGCGGCCTAAGCGATGGGCTGCTGGCGTGGGTGCACGTATGCCAGGGGTAGCCAATGAGTGAGCACATCGTGAAGGGATTCACGGAACAGCTTGAATCGCTTGCGAATTCGGTGGCCCAAATGGGAGGACTAGCCGAAGCGCAGCTAGCCAATGCGATCGAAGCCATCGCCAAGCGCGACGGCCGACTCGCCGAAGCAGCCATCGGCTCGGACGAGCGCGTGGACCGTATCCAGCAAACGATCGAAGAGCACGCGCTGAAGCTCTTGGCGCTGCGCCAACCT
>Ga0184629_10000791_pt1 | contig 13627 bp, 11 predicted proteins | sample PLM4_32_b1_FD_133158 | JGI IMG/M metagenome (GOLD analysis project Ga0184629, IMG submission 133158) | Groundwater sediment microbial communities from an aquifer in East River, Colorado, USA - PLM4_32_b1 | ecosystem: Environmental > Terrestrial > Soil > Riparian zone | place: USA: East River... | reverse complement strand
GCCGGTCGTCCTGGGAATGTCGGTGACCCTGGTGAGCGGCCTGCTCCTGCTCGCCGCCGACGGCGAAGCCTTGCTTCCCTCGTCGCCCCTTCTGGCTCAAGATGGGCCTGATCACAGTTCTGCTGGGCAACGGGGTGCTGCTGGCTCGGACCGAGGCCGCCCTGCGCAATCACAGCGAACACCCGCGGCGGATGTGGCGCCGGCTCAGGAACTGGGCCAAGACGAGCCTTTTCCTCTGGTTCGGCTCGCTGCTCCTCGGCACCGCTCTCCTCGCCGTTTGACCGGACCCGATGCAGACCGCCTGGACCGTGCACCGGATCCTGAGTTGGTCGATGGTCCCGCTCTTCTTGAAATGACCGATCACAACCGAGACTCGCCCGACGGGGTATTCCTCTCGGGACGCGCCACACGCAACATGGAAGGGTGGGCGGCGGTGCCGCTCTAGAAGCGGAGGATCTCTTCCATGGCCTTGCCGATCCCATCGGCCTGCGGCAGGATGGCATCTTCCAGCTCCGGCGCGTACGCCACAAAAGTATCAGTGGCCGCCACGCGGCGGACCGGCGCATCGAGCCAGGCAAACGTCTCGTCTGCGATCCGCGCGGCGATCTCGGCACCGTAACCCCACGACAGGGAGTCCTCGTATATCACCAGCGCTCGGCTGGTCTTTCGCACCGAGACGTAGATCGTTTCCCAGTCGACCGGGGAGAGCGAACGGAGGTCGATCACCTCGACGCGCGAGCCGGTCCGCTCCTCCAGCTCCTTGGCCGCCACCAGGGATCGCTGCACCGTGGCACCGTATGTCACCACGGTGAGGTCGCCGCCTTCCCGCACGACTTTGGCCTTCCCGAAGGGGATCATGAAGTTCGGGCCGGGGTTGGGCGCCTTGTTGTAGGTCTGGCGATAGAGGTGCTTGTGCTCCAGGAAAATCACCGGATCTTCGCAGCGGATGGCGGTGCGGAGCAGGCCATTCGCATCGAGCGCGGTGGAAGGACAGATCACCCGGAGGCCGGGTACGCCGGTGAAGATCGCGGCGCCGGTCTGGGAGTGATAGGGCGCGCCGCCCTTGAGGTAGCCGCCGTAGGTCACCCGGATAACCACCGGCGCCGAAAAGGCGTTGTTCGAACGCCAGCGCAGGATCGAGAGCTCGTCGCGGATCTGCATGTACGCGGGCCAGATGTAATCGAAGAACTGAATCTCCACCACCGGCTTCAAGCCCCGGGTGGCGAGCCCGATGGCGCGCCCGACGATGTTGGCCTCGGCGAGCGGGGAGTTGTACACCCGGTGGCCGCCGAACTGCTTCTGTAAGCCCCAGGTGACCTTGAACACCCCGCCTTTCCCCTTCACCTGGCCCATGTGCTCTTCTCGGCTCACGTCGGCGACGTCCTCGCCGAAGACGAGGAGCCGCGGGTCCCGCGTCATCTCGTCCTTCAGGCACACGTTCAGCAGGTCGACCATCGTGGTCGGCTCCCCGACGAAGCGAGGATCCTCCTCGGTGTCGAACTGTTCGGAGACCGGATTGACGTCCGGCGAATAGACGAAGTCGTAGATGGAGCTGGTGAGCGGCTGCGGCGAAGCGAGCGCAGTGTCCGTGGCGATCCCGACCTCTTCGTCCACCTGCCGGCGGATCCGCTCGATCTCACCCTCGCCGGCCACGCCCTGCTCCACCAGGTACTTCGGAAACCGGACCACCGGATCGCGGGCGGCGTCGGCGTCCCGCTCGGAGGGGGGTCGGTAGTGGACCTCGTCGTCCGAGAGGGAATGGCTGTAGGGGCGGATGACCTTGGCGTGCACCAGCGCCGGGCCCTTCCGCGCGCGGGCATGCTCCACCGACCGGCTCATGGCATCGTAGGAGGCGAGCGGGTCGCAGCCATCCACCTCGACAATCAGCAGGCCGGGGAATCCGGCAACCAGCTTCGAGATCGAGCCGCCCGGCGTATTGACTTCCACCGGCACCGAGATGGCATAACCGTTGTCCTCGATCAAGTAGACGATCGGCAGCTTGAGATTGCAGGCGGTGCTGAGCGATTCCCAGAACTCGCCTTCGCTGGTGGTGCCGTCGCCCGACGTCACCAGAACGACCTCGTCACCCTTGATCCGTTCGTCCCGGTCGGGGATGGCCTCGTTCTGGGTGTAGCGCAGCCACGCTTCCGCCGCCCCGACCGCCTGGAGGTACTGGGTGCCGGTCGGACTCGAGGCGCTGACGATGTTGAGGTCCTTGTGCCCCCAGTGCGAAGGCATCTGGCGCCCGCCGGAGTTGGGATCGTCGGCGGCGCCCACGGCGGAGAGCAGCTGCTCGGTGGCGGTCATGCCCAGTCCGAGACAGAGTGCCCGGTCCCGATAGTAGGTATAGAACCAGTCGTAGGCCGGCCGGAGCACCCGGGCCGCCGCGACCAGGATCGCTTCGTGTCCTGCGCCGCTGATCTGGAAGAAGATCTTGTTCTGCCGCTTGAGCTGGATCTCCTTGTCGTCGATCCGTCTGGAGAGCAGCATGATGCGAAACATGTCGAGCAGGTCGGCCTTCTCGAGCCGGGCGCTGGGCCTGGTTCGGGGGGCCGCGGAGGGGCGGGTCGCCATGGAGAAAAGTTAGTCAGGCCGCCCGGCGAAGGCGATGCCGTCCGGGCCCGGCCCGGTCGCGATGTAGCCCGCCACCGACGTCATCATGGCGGGAAAACCACCTTGCCCCCGGCCACGGTCGCCTTGACCACCGCCTCGTGGAGTCGGCCGGGCGCGAGTTTGGAGAGATCGCGATCGAAGACCACCAGATCGGCCCGGTAGCCGGGCTTGAGTATGCCCCTGCCCAACTCGGCGAAGACGGCGTAGGCATTGGAGGACGTGTAGGCGCGGAGGGCCTCCTCGAGGGTGATTTTCTCCTCGGGAACCCAGCCCTCGGGATTCCTGCCGTCGAGCGTCTGGCGGGTCACGGCGGCTTCGAGGCCGACCCGCGGGTCGAGCGGCGCCACGGTCCAGTCCGAGCCGAAGGTCAGTTTCGCGCCGGCATCGAGCAGGGACCGGAAGGCGTAGGTGGTGCGGATCAGCTCGGGGCGAATCCGTTTGGCGGCCCAGCGGCCGTCGTCGGCCGCATGGTACGGCTGCATCGAGGGAATCACGCCCAGCGCGGCGAATCTCGGGATATCCGCGGCTCGAATGTGCTGGGCGTGCTCGATCCGGAACCGCCGGTCGCGAGGGCCGTGGGCTTTGGCCACGCTGTCGAAGATGTCGAGCAACACCGCGTTGGCGCGGTCTCCGATGGCGTGTACCACCACCTGCAGTCCGGCCGAATCGGCGGCGCCGATCCAGCGCCGCAGCGAATCCTCGGGCGTAACGAAGAGCCCGCGGGTGCCCGGCTCGTCCAGATAGGGCTGGAACATCAGGGCCGTGGTCGAGCCCAGGGATCCGTCCACGAATCCCTTCACGCCGGCGGTTCGGATCCAATCGTCGCCCGGGCCCGAGGCCCTGAGCGAGTCGGCCATGGAGCGCCAGGCCGAGAGCGGGATGTAGTTGGACACGCGGAGCGTGAGCGCCCCGCGCTCCCGGGCGCGACGGAGCGCAGCGATCTCGTTCCATCCGGTGCTCACGCTGGACACGCCGGTCACGCCGAGCGAGGCGGCATGGCGCATCACGCGGACCAGCGAGGAGTCGAGCTGCGACGGTGAGGGTGTGGGAACGACGGCGAATACCGGGTTCATCGCCTCGTCCTTGAACAGGCCGGTGAGCTCGCGGTCCCGGCGGCGGAGAACGGTGCCGCCGGGAATATCCTTCGCTGCCCGGGTCAAACCCGCCGCGGCCAGGGCCGCGGAATTGGCGAGGGCCATGTGGCCGTCGAGACGGCTCACGAATACCGGGTTGTTGGGCGTCACCGAGTCGATCCAGGCGCGGTCGGGGAGCGGCGCCCCGGGCCATTTCTCGTGGTCCCAGTCTCCACCCAGAATCCAGTCCCCGGGCCGCTGGGTGGCCGCAAAGGCCTTGAGGCGGCGGGTGAATTCCCCGGGAGAATCGGCGTCGCGCAGGTCCACGCTGGCCAGCTGGAAGCCGCCGCCGAAGAGGTGCACATGGTCATCCATGAACCCCGGGGTGACGAAGCCCCCGGGTGCGGCGATTTGTCGCGTCGACCCTCCCACGAACGAATTCAGTTCCACGCTGTCGCCGACGGCGAGGATGATGTCTCCCCGGGTCGCCACAGCGGCCGCCCAGGGCCTGGCGCCGTCACCGGTCCAGACGCGGCCGTACACGACGAGGTCGGCCTTGGGGCCGGTGCTACAGGAAAAGATGAGAAGGAGCGGAAAGACGGCCGGGAGTCGAGTCATTCGGAAACCTATCCCGCGGCGCTCGCACCGGCCAGCGACCAGGGCTGCTTGCACCGCGCGCGGTACGCTCGCGGCGTGACGCCGAACTCCGCCCGGAACGCCGCATTGAAGTTCGATACGTCGCCGAACCCCGCCGCGAACGCCACCTCGATCACTTTCGCATCGTCGGCGAGCAGCCGCACGGCCGCCCGGCGAAGTCGCGCGCGCAGGATGAATTGATGGGGGGTCACGCCGACCAGCTGCCGGAACGTCCGGAGGTAATGGAACGGGCTCTGCCCCGCGCCGGCGGCGAGCTGCGCGAGCGTCCATCGCGCGCCGGGCTCGCGCTCGATCCGCCTCACGCTCTCCGTCACGCGGGCGGCGGCCGCGGCGGGCGCGGCGGCGGAGTGGGGCGGCAGCCCCGCCGCCAAACGGACGGCCGCCGCGGCGATGTCCACGGCCATCTCCTCCCAGGAGACCTCCAACGCCAGCGCGGCGCCGGCCGCGGCGCGAGCCGCGAGCGGCGACAGGGCGGGGATCGGCGGCAGTCGCGGTGTCCGAAAGCGCCGCTCACCGCGGCTCGCCCCTGCGTCGGCGGCAATGCGCTCGAAGAAGGCCGGAGCATAGTGGAACGCGACGCAGCGGTCGCCGGCCGCGTGCTCGTGCCCGCACTCGAAGCACTCGCCGTCGTTGCCGAGGAGGAGGGAGCCGGGGGTCATCATGCCGCGACCGTTCGGCGATAGATACTGAAAGGTCCCCGCCGTAACGATGCCGATCGACACGCTGCGGTGCTGCTCCTCGAACGACCGGTCGGCGGGTCCCGACGTGCAGATCACGTCGGCCACCGTCCAGCTCTCGCCCGCGGCAATCCGCGTCCCCGCGGCACGCCCGGGCGTGCCCTCCACTGCACGCAGGGCGAGCGCGCGGTGGAGATCATCAGCAATTTTTCCCAAGACGTCGCCGCGCCGGATCGGTAACATGCTTCAACGTATAGGGGCGCGTGCTATCGCGCACCTGCCTAACCGTGCACCGGGAACACTGGCCGGTGGCGGTCTGGAATCACCAACATCAACCACGATCGGCGCGACCATGACGACAGAGACCATTGCCAAGACCAGCACTCCCCAGCGGCTCGATCCAAGTGTCCTCGCGCGAGTGCTCCAGGAAGGTTACGGCCCCGGCGCGTGGCACGGGGCGGACCTGCACGCGGCACTCACCGACGCCTCGCCCAGCGCCGCCTTCTGGCGCCCGGCCCCCGGCCGCCACAACGTCGCAGAGATCGCGCTGCATCACGCGTGGTGCGTGCGCGGCGCGATCGCCCGGCTCTCGGGGAACGAGCCGGGGCCGTTCCCACTCGAAGGGTCCGACTGGTTCGAGCTGACCGACACCGGGCCTCTGGACTGGCCCGACATCCTGGGCGCCGTCGAGGAGCATCAGCGCCGCCTGGCCGCCGTCGTCACCGGCATCGGCGCGGGGACAATCGCGTCGCCGCTTCCGGTGGGCGAGCAATTCGACCTGGTGCTCGGCGTCACCTGCCATGCGATCTACCACGCCGGGCAGGTGCAACTCGTCAAAGTGCTCGGCGCCACGCGGCCCAACCCGGCGCCGGTCGCGTGAGGATGGTGCTGGTCGAGGAGGTCCCTCGGAGAGTGGCCGACCCTGCGGTCTAGGGCTGAATCAGCGGGGCGTTCACCTCGTCGGCGGCCTGCTGCAGCAGCAGAGCCTGAGCCGCGTCGAGCTGAATGGAGCCGGCGGGCACCCGGAGCCCTCGGGGCGAGCCGATCACCGAGCGATGGAACACTCCACCGAAGATGGTGAGCGCCGCCAGATAGGTACCGGTGACCGACGGATGAAGGCCATCGGGCCCATAGAGCGGCAGGCCGGCGTCGTTGGCCCATGCCGCCCGCCACGCGTTGCCCGCGGCGAGGAACAGGCCGTTGATGTCCTGGGCGGCCAGCCGGTACGATTCGGCCGACGCGTCGAAATCGCTGAAATTCACCTGAGCCGGCCATACCTGGTACATCGCGGGAGCACCGGCCTTGCTCTTGATCAGGTCCGCGAAGGTCGCCGCCCACTGACGGAGGTTGGCCCGATTGGCGAGTACCGCCGACGGACCCTGCTGCATCACCACAAGGTGCCAACCTCCCCTGCCGATCACGTTTCCGGCCTGTCCGTCGTTCCAATGATCTTCCAGGGCATAGTCGGGCTTGGCGATCTGCGCGGTCTGCACACCGGTGATCCCGGCGGAATCGGCCAGCGCCTTGACCATGCCGGGCAGGTCGTTCACATAGGTCAGACTGTTGCCCACGAAGAGGATCCGCGTCGTGGCGGCGGGATCCGGCACCGGATCATCGCTGGGCCCGGTACTGACACTGAGACAGCCGAACGGCGGCAGGGCCAGAGCGAAGGCCAGGGACCATCGAGTGAGGGGCATACCGTCCCGACGGCGGGCGTTTCAGCAGGGTTTCAGCGAGTCTCGCCCGGAGGTCCGGCGACTCGCTAAGAGGCTAAGACCAAAACCTAAAGTTTGCCGCGAGCGAGGCGGCGGAGTGACTCGAGCTTTTCGATCGCGCTGGTGCCTTTGGCGGGTGCCGCGGGCGCTACCGCGAAGAGATCGCGGATGTCGAGCAGAATCTCCAGCATCAGCTGATCCCGCATGTAGGCGTTGTCGAGGTCTGCCATCCGGCGCGGGTCGGTGGCCTCCTTGGCCCGCTCGAACGACTCGCGGTAGATGGTCTCGAGATTGGCAAGGATCTTGTCGCGTGGGCGCATGGGATCAGGGGATCAGGGGTTGGCAGAATTATACTTAGCGCGTGGCCCCGGTACCTGAAACCCCGGATTCCCGGATTCCCTGATCCCCTGATCCCCGGCTCCCTTCCCTATGCTTTCCAACAAACGCATCCTGTTCTTCGCCGCTCCGCTCTACGAAGACCTTGAGCTCTGGTACCCCAAGATCCGCCTCGAAGAGGAGGGAGCCATCTGTACCGTCGCCGGCCTGGGAGAGCGAACCTATCAGGGCAAACGGGGTTACCCTATCACCCCCGACGCCACCGTGGATGAGGTGGAGGCCAAGGACTTCGACGCGCTGGTGATCCCCGGTGGCTACGCCCCCGACATCCTGCGCCGCTCGGCGCGGGTGCTCTCGCTCACCCGAGAGATCCACGCGGCCGGCAAGCCCGTTGCCTTCATCTGCCATGCGGGGTGGGTGCCAATCTCGGCCGGGATCGTGAAGGGCCGGCGGGGCACATCGGTCGGGGCGATCAAGGACGACTTGGTGAATGCCGGCATGATCTGGGAGGACAGCCCGGTGGTGGTGGATGGCAATCTCATCACCAGCCGGACGCCCGCCGATTTGCCGTATTTTTCCAAGGCCATCATCGCCGCGCTGTCGAGCCGTTGAGCAGGGAATCCCATGTCGCTATCGGAAGCCCAAGCCCGCGTGCACGCCTGGATCTCCCGCTTCGAGGAGGGGTATTTCCACCCGCTCACCAATATGGCCCGGCTCACCGAAGAAGTCGGGGAGCTGGCGCGGGAGATCAATCACCGCTTCGGTGAGAAAACCAAAAAACGGGAGGAGCCGGAGGGCGACATGGCGATGGAGATCGCCGACATCCTCTTCGTGCTCATCTGCATTGCGAACCGGGAGGGCATCGACCTCCAGGCGGCCTTCGACCGGATGATGAACAAGGTGGACCGACGGGATACCAGCCGGTGGACGCTGAAGGAAAGCGGCGGCTGAGCTACTCCGCGCGGAGCGCGATCAGCGGGTCGACCCGGGTCGCCTTGCGCGCCGGGAGGTAGGCGGCGACCAGCGCCACCGCGAGCGTCACCCCAGCCGCAGCCGAGAGTGTCGCCGGATCACCGGGCGCCAGCCCGTAGAGCAGGCTGGTTGCCAGCCGCCCGAGGAGCAACGCGGCGGCGACGCCGAGGAACAGCCCCATGACGACCGGTTTCGCGGCGCGGAATACGCCATTTCGGGTAATCGCCCCGGGAGATGCGCCGACGGCAATCCGTAACCCGATCTCCCGGGTCCGTTGGGCGACGGCGAAGGTCACGACCGCGGTGATGCCTGCCGCGGCGAGCAGCAGCGCGATGGCGGCAAAGAGCCCGAGCAGCACCGATCGAATCCGGGGCAACGCCAGGCTCTCGTGAACGACCTCGGTCCAGGCCCGGCCGGTGAAGGGGATACTGCGGTCCAGTGCGGCCAGGCGGATCTTGAGATCGGAGAGCACAGCCGCCACCGGTTGGCTGGAGTGCACCACCACCGTGAACGACCACCCCGATCCGCGCTGCCGGTAGGTATAGTAGATCGCGGGCTCGGGCTCATTCGCGAGCCCGTCCTGCCGGGTGTCTCCGACTACGCCGACGATGGTGGCCCAGGGGTCCTCGCCTTCCTCCATGCCGGGAAACCGCACGCGGCGGCCCAGCGGGTCTCCGGAATCGAGGTGCTTCCGGACGAATGCCTCGTTGACGACCGCCACATAGGGTGACCCGGCGACGTCCGACTCCTGAAATTCCCTGCCCTTACGCACCGGAATCTCGAGCGCACGGAAATAGTCGGGGCTCACGATCCGGAAGTCGGAAACCGCGGGTGGTCCTCCGGCGGCCGAGGGAGTGCCTTCGACCTGAGCGCTCCCGTTCGGGTTGCCGGACCAGAGCGGCAAGGCGGTGGTCGCCCCCACGGCGATTGTGCCGGGTCGTGCCCGCAGCGCGGCCAGGAGGCGATCGTACGCCTGGGTCACGGCCTGCCGCGTGGGCGTTGCCGACCCGGGACCAGTCCGGAGCGGCACCTGCACCACCGCGCGATCGGTGACGGCAAATCCCGGATCCACGCCGGAGAGCCGGAGGAGGCTTTGTCCTACCAGCCCGGCGCCGCTTACCAGAACGACCGCGAGAGCCACCTCGGCTCCCATCAGCGTGTCGATCAGCCGACGGCTCGAGCGGCTGGGCGTGCCTCCGCGCGAGACCGTGAACCCCATGATGCCGCCGCTCGCCCGCCACGCCGGGGCCAGCGACGAGACGAGGCCCACCACTACGGCGAGCCCGAGCGCGAATCCCGCCACCAGGCGATCGAGCGGCAGATCATTCACAAAGGGCAGCATGCGGCCGATCCAGCGACCCAGCAGTCCGCGAAGCACGCCTGCCAGGAGCAGACCAGCGGCCCCGCCGGTCAGCGTGATCAGGAGGTTCTCGGTTGCGAAGCGCCGGATGATATCGGTGCGGCGAGCTCCCAGCGCCAGACAGACTCCCACTTCACCCTGGCGGCGCACCGCGCGGGCCAAGGTCAGGTTGGTGAGATTCACGGCCGCAATCAGGAGCACCAGCAGCACGGCGCCCTGCAGGAGCAGCAGCACTTTCCTACTGTCGCCGATCATCTGATCGCGGAAGGGAACCACCAGCGCGCCGGTGGCGACGAAATCGTCTCCCGCCTTCTCGTTTTCCACCAGGCGGAGGGTGAGGGCGCTCAGATCGCGCTGGGCCGTCTCCGGTGAAACTCCCGGCGCCAGCCGGGCTATCACTCGCCAGTTGTGGGCGGTGCGGCTGGTCCCGTCGTTGAACGGCTCCGCGGGATACCAGAGTTCCACGTCGGCCGGAAAGGCGAAGGCGTGCGGCACGACGCCGACCACGGTGGCCAGCGTGCCATCGAGCCTGATGCTCCTGCCGACGAGCCCGGAGTCACCGCCGAACCGCCGCCGCCAGAGGCCCTCACCGATCACCACAACGGGTGGGCCACCTTGCCGGGCCTCGTCCTCAGCGAACCAGCGGCCCAACAGGGGAGCAATGCCCAGCACCGCCGCGAAGGGGCGGGAGACGCCCGCGACCCGCAAGTATTCGGGCTCGCCGGCCTCGGAAAGGATGGCCTGCCCCTGGCCGAAGTAGGCGAGCGTGGGGAAGAGCCGGGTTTCCGCGGTCCAATCGGTGGCATTGGGGCCGGCCACGGCCATGCCCCTTCCCGATTTGGACCGCTCCCAGGCATAGACCATGCGATCCGCGTCGGGATAGGCGAAGGGCCGGAGAAACGCGGCGTTGAGCACGGTAAACATGGCCGTGGCGGCGCCGATCCCCAGCGCAACGATGAGCACGCCGCCAAGCGCGAAGCCCGGCTGGCGGAGCAGCGCGCGGAATGCGATCCGGACGTCCTGGGTCAGTCGCCGCATTGATTCCCTCCTGCGAGTCGCCCGGCGGGCGCCGGCGTCGATGGCGTGAACCGTCTTCCCGATGCGCCGGCGATCCCCGAAACGGCGCTCGGCTTCGCGGCGCGCGGCCGCCGGCTCCATGCCCCCTTCCACCAGCTCATCGGTCAGCAGGTCGAGATGCAGTGCCAGCTCGTCGGCGAGGTCGGTCGCGTCGGTCGCGCGTCCCGTGGCGAGACGGAAGAGCCGGTCGCGCAGGCCCGGCATCATTGCGTCATTCCTGTCGCAGCGTTGTCAGCGGATCCACCCGCGCGGCCCGCCGGGCCGGCAGGAAGCTTCCCAGCAGGGCGATCCCCACCAGGAGCGCGCTCGCCCCAGCCAGCGCTACCGGATCGCTCGGTTTTACTTCGAACAGCATCGTCGAGAGCAGCCCGTTGAGCAGGAGCGCTCCCCCCAGCCCGAGCACGACACCCCCCAGCACCAGGCGAAGCGATTCGCCGAGCACCATCCGCACCAGCGCACCGCGCTGCGCGCCGAGGGCCAGGCGCACACCCAGCTCGTGGTTCCGCTGGCTCACCGCATAGGCCATCACGCCATACAGCCCGATCCCTGCGAGCATCAGTGCGGCAAGCGCAAAGAGACCCAGCACAATCACGTTGAACCGGCGCTGGGTAAAGGCATCGGCGACGACGTCGTCCATGACACGGACGGAGCTCAGCGGCAGGCCGGGATCGAGCGCGATGACTTCGCGGCGAATGGGTGCGGTGAGCGCCGCGGGATCGCCGGTGCCGGCCAGCACGATGGTCATTGATGGCGACCCCGTGCTTCGGTGGGGGAAGTAGATCATGGGACGGTGTTCGGGCGCTTCAAGGGACAGGTGCCGCACGTCGCCCACCACTCCCACCACCTCCGCGAGCGGGCCGCGCTCGACATTGCCGATTCTGATCCGGGCGCCGAGCGGATTCCCGTCGGGCCAGTAGCGCTGCGCGGTCGTGGTGCTGATCACGGCCACCAGGGCCGAGGCGGAATCGTCCTGCTCGGTAAAGTCACGCCCGGCCAGCAAAGGAATACCCATGAGCCGGAAATAGCCCGGCGTTGCCGCCCGGACGTCGGCGTCCGGAGTGGTTTTCGGATCGGGAAGCGGCCGTCCCTCCACGGCAAAGACGATTCCGGTGTTGAATCCGCCGAGCGGAACCGCCGATACCGCCGCCGCACCGCGAACGCCCGGGAGCGTGCGAGCCCGCTCCAGCAGCCGGGCGTAGAAGACGGCCGGCTGCTCCACGCCGGGGTACCGATCGCGGGGGAGGGTCAGCCTGACCGCGAGGCGATCCCGGCTCTCGAATCCCAGGTCGACGCGCTGTAGGTGGATCAGGCTCCGAATGAGCAGTCCCGCCCCGGAGAGCAGGAGCACCGCGAGAGTCATCTCGGCCACAACCAGGACTCGCTGGGTCCGCTGGCGGGATTTTCCGCCGGCCACGCCCCGACCGCCTTCACGAAGGGCCTGAGTCAAGGGAGCGCGGGACGCACGGCGCAGCGGAACCAGTCCGAAGACGAGCCCGCTTCCGATCGAAAGCAGGGCGGCAAGGGCCAGCACCGACCCGTTTACGCTGACCAGCTCGAGCCGGGGAAGGTTGGGCGGCTCCAGTGCGTGGAGCAATCGCACCAGCACCACGGCGAGGGCTATCCCGAACGCGCCGCCGATGGCGCCGAGCAGCAGGCCCTCGGCAAGGAGCAGCCGTCCCAGCCGGCCGGTGCCGGCGCCGAGCGCCGCTCGGACGGCCAGCTCCCTCGCGCGGGCCGAGCTGCGGCCCAGCACCATGGTCGCGACGTTGACGCAGGCGATCAACAGCACCAGCGCGACGGCACCGAGCAGGATCGTCACGGCGCTCTTGAACTGTTCGCCGACGACGGCCTCGGTCAAGCTGAGCGTCGTCACGGTCCAGCCGGTGTTGCTGGCGGGATACTGAGCCTCGAGCCGCCGGGAGGTGGTGAGGAGCTCGGCGCGGGCCGCGTCGATGGACACCCCCGGCTTGAGCCGGCCGAGCACCCGGAGGAACCGGTTGCCGCGGTCGTCGGACACGTTGCCGGATCCCAGCGGCATCCAGACCTCGGCGGGATTCCCGGGGACGAAGAAATCCCGCGGCATGACACCGATCACGGTCCACGGTTTTCCGTTCAGCGTCATCACCCGGCCGAGCACGCCGGAATCCGATCCGAAGCGGTTGCGCCAGGTCGCGTGGCTGATCACCAGGGGTCGCTCCGGCGCTCCAGGCCGATCCTCCTCGGCGCTGAAGACGCGGCCGAGCGCGGGCTTCACACCAAGCAAAGTGAAGGCGTTGGCCGAGACCCGCGCGCCCTGGATCTGTTCCGGGTCGGCGTTGCCGGTCAGGGTCAGATCCGACTGGCGGTCGAATGCGGCCATTCGCTCGAACGACGTGGTCTGGGCCTTCCAGTCCTCGAAATCCGCGACCGACACCGAGAAGAAGCGGAGGCCCCGGTCGGCCTTGGTGCTCCACATTCGCACCAGCTGGTCGGGCTCGGCGAACGGCAAGGGGCGGAGCAGCACGCCGTCGAACACGGAAAAGATCGCGGTGTTGAGGCCGATGCCAAGGCCCAGCGTGAGCGCGGTGCCGATGGCAAAACCAGGGCTCCGGCGCAGGCTGCGCATCGCATGCCGGAAATCACCCAGCACTGACTCGAACCACTCCGAGCGACGCACGGCGCGCTCCCTTTCCCGGTCGATGGCGGTGACCGTCCGTTTGATGGCGGAGAGATTTCCGAAGAGCCGGAGGGCTTCGGCCCGGGCCTGCTCGGGGCTCCGACCCTCCGCGACGAGCTCCTCGGCGCGCAGGGTCACGTGCAGCTCGAGCTCCTCCGCCACGTCGTCGGTGGCGGTCGAGCGCCCCGCGGCGAGGCGGAAGAGCCGGCGCAGTCCGGGAATGGGACTCATGCCGATGCGCGCGACCCCGCCATGATCTTGGAGACCGCGTTGACGTAGCGGGTCCAGCTCGATTCCTCCCGCCGGAGCTGGTCCTTGCCGAGCCTGGTGGTCTGGTAGTAATTGGCCCGCCGGTTGTTCTCGGTTACGCCCCAGTCGGATTCGATCCAGCCGCGCCGCTCCATGCGGTGGAGGGCGGGATACAGGGCGCCTTCCTCGATTTCCAGCGCGTCGTCGGTGGCGGTCGAGCGCCCCGCGGCGAGGCGGAAGAG
>Ga0184629_10000790_pt1 | contig 13635 bp, 17 predicted proteins | sample PLM4_32_b1_FD_133158 | JGI IMG/M metagenome (GOLD analysis project Ga0184629, IMG submission 133158) | Groundwater sediment microbial communities from an aquifer in East River, Colorado, USA - PLM4_32_b1 | ecosystem: Environmental > Terrestrial > Soil > Riparian zone | place: USA: East River... | reverse complement strand
CGCGGTCGCTTGGCCGGGATCCTGCTCGGGAGCGTGTCTCAGCATGTCGCGGCACTCGCGCCTTGCAGCGTACACGTCGTCCCCTGAAGTCTCATTACGAGGGTTCAGTCCACGCCCGTGCACTGAACTGCCAATCACGAGGGCAATCGTTCTGTGACAGCTGTGCTCAAGGCGGGTACGACCTATTTCGCGATTGTCTTCGCGGTCGGCTTTGTGCTCGGGACGGTACGGGTGCTGCTGCTGTTGCCGTTTGTTGGCGAAGCGGCAGCCGTGTTTCTCGAGATCCCGATTATCCTTGTCGCAAGTTGGATTGCCGCACGGTGGACCATCAACCGGTTCGATGTGCCGGGAGAAGTGGCCGCCAGGCTGATGATGGGCGCCTTTGCGTTTGCCCTCTTGATCCTCGGAGAGTTGGCAGTTTCGAGCCTCTCCTTCGGTCGGCCTTTGCAGGACACGCTGGTCGCCTATCGTTCTTTGCCGGGTGCAGCCGGCCTTTTTGCGCAAGTAATCTTTGCATTGTTGCCAGCTGCTCAAGCCATGCTTCTGCGCAGGCGTGCTTCCGGGTTCTGATTCAGAAGTGCTCGCCGATGCGGAACGGACCGTGCCGGGTGGACGCGGCGATCAAGTAGGCGATCGACCAGCCGATCAGGATAAACCCATTCATACTTTCGAGTGCGGCAAACACGCGCCATCCCGGCGCTGGCGTGATGTCTCCGTATCCTAGCGTCGAGAACGTGACGGTTGAAAAGTAGACCGCCTCTTCGAGGCCGTTGACGACACCCGTCGCGATATAAGCGAATGCCCAGATCCAAACCTCGACCGTGTGAACGAGGAAGATGCCGAGCACGGTGGTGACCATCGCAACGGTCTTGCCAGGGCTATGACGGTGGAGGCGGAACCAGCGGACAATCCAGGTCGTCCAGCGCGCGAGCACGACCAAGCCCACCGTGTGGACAACCACATTCAGCGATATCACGAGCGCTCCGAGCGAAAGGTTCCACACCATCACGAAGCGACTCACGATGAGCAGGGTGACGCCGCGAGCTCTAGGCAGCCTTGCGCTGTGGGTTATCCACGATGAGCACCGAACGATCCGTCAAGAGATCAGTGCCGGCTTTGGGGACGGCCCTCTCCCGATAAAACAGCGGGGCGGCGAAGACGAGGAGCCCGCAAAACAAGAAGACCGGGGGCAAGAGAATCCAAAGCAGCAAAATCTGCTGATCCCATAAAATTCGAGTCGAAGACCACACGAGCTGGCACCCAAGAAAGAGCTTCAGGCTCCATTCTGTCCGGTCTCGAGACGTACGCTTTGATCTGGATCAGCCGCGACGGACCAGGAAGCCGCGCCTTGATTCAGGTCAACACGACATGCCGCGATCGGATGCACAGTAGATGAAGCAAAAGGGAGATCTTCATGCCACTCGAAAGCATCCTGTACGTCACCTTCGTCCTTTCCGCTCTGGCACTACTCGCATCTACTCTCGCCTATGCCGAGTGGGCGACGAGGCATGCAAACGATCCGGTTCGGATCCCAGCGCACTTTGCCCAGGAGAAGCCGTGCTGCCACCATAACGATGCTGAGCCCGTACGGAAGGCCGCCTAGTCCCTCTCTGGCCATTGGAGACATCGCATGCTGCAAGAACTGTCGGATTGGTTGACGCAAACACCACTTAACGTCGTCTTCTCGGACACGACGCGGCTCGAAACTTGGCTCATCATTCCCATCTCGCAAACCATCCACATCTTGGGTGTCGCCATCGTGATGACGGCTGTCGGGATGTTGAACCTGCAACTGTTGGGCGTGCGCGTCACGAAGCCAAGCTTCGCTGACCTCTCGGCCCGATGGATGCCATGGATCTGGAGCGCGATGGTCGTGCTCTTCATCACCGGTGCCGTGCAGACGATCGCCGAGCCGACGCGCGAGCTCATGAACAACACATTCCGGATCAAGATCGTCATGCTCTTGATCGCGGTCGCGATCACCGTGGTCTACAGGGCGCAGGTGAAGAAGGACGCCAAATATTGGGAGCGATCCGGCGAGCGGCGTGCGTTGGCTTATGCGCTGGCCTCTATATCTCTCGTTCTTTGGCTTGGGATTGTCGCTGCCGGACGGCTGATCGCCTATGTCGGCGCGATCGATGAATTCTGACACAACCATTTGAAGGGACCAACTTCGATGTGGGATTTGTTGACGTGGATCGATGCGAGCCCAATGGCTGAGGAAATTCGCATCTCGCTGTGGCTCTTCCCGACTTTGGAAATCGCGCATGTGGCGGCCATTGCTGTCGTGCTGGGTTCGATTGCCCGGGTCGATCTGCGATTGGCCGGGTTGGTGTCTCGCGACCGCGCCATCAGCGACGTATCGCACGAGATGTTGCCATGGACGTGGGCGGGCTTTGTTCTTGCGACGATTTTCGGCGTCTTGCTCTTCGTGGGCCAGCCGATGCGATACGTCGAAGTTGCGTTCTTCGACGCCAAGATCATTCTGATCCTGCTGGCCGGCCTCAATATGCTCGTCTTCGAGTATGTCAACCGCAGGGGGATAGGGCGGTGGGACCGCGCGGCGACTCCTCCGATCCAAGTGCGACTCGCCGGAGGCCTTTCGCTGGCGTTCTGGATCAGCGTTGTCATCTGCGGGCGCTTTATCGGGTTTGTGTGAGTCACCACATGTCAGGCGTCTGCGACGGCAAGAACGAAAGCTCTGGCCTGGTCGATCCGGAGAGGCTGCTCGGCTTGGCGCTGAAAAGCGGCGCGCTCGACGCTCTTTCAGGAGACGTCAAGCGCGCGCGTATCGATAGGGCGGTATCGGCTCAGGCAACGCCGCTCGGCTAGGACTTGAACGGCTGGATCGCTGTGCCGCAGCCCTGGATATTTGGCGGCAGCCCTTCCGCCGTCTCTTTCTGACGTTCGAGATTGAAGATCAACGACTCGACGAAGCGCGACCCGGTTGGCGAGCCGTAATCGCCGTTGGCGGGGAGGATCTGCACCGACATCTCGTAGAGCTTGCCGTCGCGGAAGTAGAAGGTCGTGAGATTGCGGCCCTGTCCGTTCGGATAGTCTATCGTGATGCGCCGGCCATAGGTTGCACCGCGCACGACTGGCTCGATGCGTGCCGTGTCGTTGCCGAGAATCTTGCCGTTCCTCAAGCCGTGGTCGTCGGCTTCGGTGTGCTGGAAGAGCGCTTCCTCGAGAATGCTCGCGCCGAAGGGAATACGGTCGGAGTAGTCCGCAACCAGCATCTTGTAGACGATGTTGTCGACCGTGGCCGTATAGGCACGAGCCGAGAGCGCATCCTTATGGCGCGGCATCGTGAACTTGACGGTCTCCATCTTGGGGACGTCGGGAAACTGGGCCGCGAAATTGTCGGAGGCGCAGGAATAGTACGACCACGCCGCCTGCGCCGGGCCCGGTGACATCACCAATCCCGAAACCAGCAACGCCGAAACCGTCAAGACCAATCCACGCATCCAACCCTCCCCTTCTATCGCGCAAACTCGGATTGATGATACTATATCTAAGGTAGTGTCGTCATCGCCATGTGCGTTGAGGGGAGAACGTCTCATGAAGCTCAAGTTGATGCTGGTTGCTGTTTTTGCGGGGCTCCTGGCGGGGCAGGCCGCAGCACATCACTCTTTTGCGATGTTCGATCCCGAAAAACTGCTGACGCAAACAGGCACGGTGAAGGAATTCGAGTGGACCAATCCCCATGTCTGGCTGCACGTGATGGTGCCGGACGCCACCGCGGGCAAGAGCCTTGAATATTCCTTCGAGATGCAGGCCGTGCCGCAGGCGATGTCGGGCGGCTGGCGCGCCGACACGGTGAGGCCCGGCGACAAGGTCTCGGTCGAATATCATCCGTTGCGCGACGGATCGCGCGGCGGTGAGCTGGTGGCCGCGACTCTCTCGGACGGACGCCGTCTCGGCTCATCGGCGACAAGGCCCGCGCCGCCGAAGTGAGATCCTAAAATTTCGAACCGGAGGATCGCCATGAAGCTCAGCACGATGATTTTGGCAGCGGCAGCCATGTCTGTTGCAGCGCCGGCTTTGGCTCATCACTCGTTCGCCATGTTCGACCGCACGAAGAACGTGACCGTCAACGGCGTGGTGAAGGAATACGAGTGGACCAATCCGCATGTCTGGATCCACCTCATGGTGCCCGATGATGCCGGCACGCCGCGCGAGTGGTCGTTCGAGATGCAGGCGATCGCGCAGGACACCGCGGCGGGTTGGCGCTCCGATTCGGTCAAGCCCGGCGACAAGATCCGCATCGAGTTTCATCCGCTGAAAGATGGTTCGCGCGGCGGACAGCTGATGAACGCGACTCTTGCAGACGGCAAGTATCTCGGCCCGCCGGCCGCACCCCAACGCGTCTTCCCGCGCCCGGCGGGTCAGTAAATTCGGCAGGTGCGTTAACTGTCATCGTTCCCGATCGCGGGCGCGACGGCTTTCCATTCGATGACGGAGTGAACCGCCCGCCGCAAACGCCGCGGGCGGTTTTGTTTTGGACTAACGAGGATCGCTTCAGCGTTGGGCGGATTGCGGTTGCTTGCCGAGCACGGCTTCGATAGCGGCCTTGGCAAGTCCTTCGGCGTTTCCGCCACCGCCGACGCCGATTGCGCCTGCGACCTGGCCCTCGATCATGATCGGCACGCCGCCTGCGCGCGGGAAGTCCCCGATCCACACCGAGGCGCCGTTCTTCTGGGAGTTGACGTCGGCTTCGAGCTCCGAGGTTGCGCGCTGCCAATGGGCGGCGGTCTTGGCTTTCAGGATCGCGGTTTCGGAGTAGGTCGCTTGGCCGCCCATCCCGTGGAAATCGACGAGCACGCCGGCGATGTCGACCACGGCGCAGCCGACGATCTGCTTCTGCTGTTCGGCGCGCGCGATGCAGGCATCGACGAGCTTGCGCGCGGTCGCGGGACTCACCTGCTTGCGTTCGATGAAGGCGGGTTGGGCCACTGCGGCCGCTGTGAAGGCTGAGGTGACAAGGGCTGCGATGACGACGACGGTTTTGCGCACGGGCGAGTCTCCCTGGAGCTTGCGGTCCGAGACTAGTACGCAGTCCGTTCGGCGCGAAGGGGTCGGCTCGTTCTATTCCAGCGGGTCGGCTTCGTCGTTGCCGCCCCCGACCGTCGTTATGGTTCGCGGATCGGGCCCTTTGCCCTTGGCGAACTCCCGTTCTTGCAGGCGGTGTCCCTGAAGCAGGCCCGGGAGGCCATAATTGCCTTCATGGCAGCGCGGTTCGGTGTAGATCCGGTTTTCCTTGTTGTCCTGCAGAGTGAAATCCTGCTTGGCGGTCCAGGGCCGCGTCCACACGGTTGGATCCTCGACCGTCACCTCATAGGCGACCGTCGTGGGCCCGGTTCGCGTCCAACGTTCGACCACGTGGCGATTCTCGCGGGAACCCAGAAAATCGGCTTTCGGACTGAAATTGGTGACATCGATCACCAGTGTGTTGCCTTCCCAATGCCCACGCGAGTCGCCGTACCATTGGCGGATGGAAGCGGGCAAATGCGGGCTTCCATCCATGACGATGTTGCGCTGCCATCCCTGGCCCTGACCCACGTCGTAGAACATCGTGATGCCGCCCGGTGTCTGCACGATTCGCCGGAAGCTGATGCGATCGCCGATCGCGCCGAGCGGCGCGTTCTCCGGCACTCCGCTCCCGCCCATCAGGCAGCGCACGGCCAATGAGGCATCCTCCGGATTGTTGTAGCGATTGATCGTCGCGGTGTTGAAGCGCGGCGGAAGGTCGTCGTATCGCGCTGAGGGCTTCGGATCATATTTGCCGCCTCTGCACGCCGCCTCGCTGTTCTTGCACACTTCGGTCGCCTGCAAGAGGGTCAGACGGAATTCGCGTTCGGCGGCCGCTGCCTTCTGTGCCTCCGGCGTCATCGGCGGCAGCCGGCCATTCATCGGATCGACAATCCGCGACGTGCGCAAGCCGGTGCGCTTCTTGGGCGTGAACGCGTCGTTGTAGGCGCCGGCGAGATCCGCAATGGTCCCCCGTTCCGCGCGCTTGTCGCGACCCAACATCCCTGAGCGCTGCCGATCCAATTCGGCGCGCTCGGCCTCGGTGAAGAATTCCTGGTTGCCGAACTTAGGCGAGCGCTGCAGCGGCGTGTCGGTTTCATCCGTCCAGATGCCCTGCAGATCCGGCTCGCCCCAAGGCGTCGTGGAGACCGGAGCAGGGGCCTGGGCGGACGTCGCTGTGATCGACGCGTAGGTGATGGTGCCGAGCGCTACCGCAACAATGGCGAGTGTCGTCGTCGAGCGTAAGAACCGAGCCCGCATGGTGGTCTCCTGTTACGCCTTGAGCCGCTCCAGTCTATTGCATCTTTGACGATCGCAAAACCACTCCTTGTGGCCCCTCGCGCAAACGCGATTGAGCGGAAATTGTCGCTGCACGGTCAGGCTGATAGATTGCCGGAACGTCAGTTTCGGACGCACCCATAACAAGGACTCGGGAGCAGCAAGACATGCGATTGAATTGGAAGACATCGTTGGCGCTTTCGGCGTCGATTCTCGGGCTTTGCGGGGTCGCGCTGTTCGCCGGGGCGCCGGCCTCCGACGCCGCGGAAGGGCCGCCAAAGTATCAATACGATCCGAACTGGCCGAAGCCGCTCCCCGACAATTGGGCGCTCGGCGGCATCACGGGCATGTTCGTCGATCACGAGGACCACATCTGGGTGCTCAACCGGCCGCGCGATTTGGATGAGAGCAACAACTACGCGACCCTCAACCCGCCGGCCGCCGATTGCTGCATCCAACCGCCCACGGTAATGGAATTCGACGCGGCGGGGAACCTGCTGACCTCGTGGGGCGTGCCCAATTCGGTGCCGGGCTGGCCGAAATCCGAGCACACGATCTTCGTCGACCGCGCGAAGAACGTGTACATCGCGGGCGCGCAGCCGGGCGACACGATCCTGAAATTCACGCGCGACGGAAAGTTCATCTCCGATTTCGGTCATCGCGGACCCGCGGTGGCGAACGAGGGGCAGAAGCAGGACAATCAGCAGACCAATCTGCTCTTGAGAGGCGTCGCTGCGGCAACGCTCGATGAAGGTGCGAAAGAGCTCTACATCGCTGACGGCTATCTGAACCGGCGCGTGCTCGTGTTCAACTCGGACACCGGCGTGTTCAAGCGCGGCTGGGGTGCGTATGGCGTGGCGTTGAGCGAGATCCCGAACGACGCGCAGCCGCCCTACGATCCGAACACGACGGCGAAGCATTTCCGCTCGCCGGTCCACTGCGTGCGCATCGCGAAGGACGGGCTCGTCTATGTGTGCGACCGCGGCGGCAACCGCGTGCAGGTGTTCACCAAAGATGGCAAGTTCCAGAAGGAGTTCTTCGTCGCGCGCAACACGCGGATGCGCGGCTCGGTGGGATCGGTCGATTTCTCGCCCGACCCGCAGCAGAAATACATCTTCGTCGCCGACATCATGAACATGAGCGTGTGGATGCTCGACCGCCAGACGGGCGCAGTGGTGCAGCGCATCGGCCGTGCGGGCCGGGGCGGCGGCCAGTTCGCCTTCCTCCATGTTGCGACGATGGATTCGAAGGGCAATCTCTACACGGGTGAGGTGGCGACGGGGCGGCGCATCCAGAAATTCTCGCCGGTGAATTGACGGTTCAGAGTTAACCCGTAAGCAAGAGGCGTTTCCGGAGATGGAATCGGCTTTCGCTCCTTTAAAGTTGTGCTTGAAGAACGGACGGAACGGCAATTTTGGATGGTATCCGCGCGATCGTGGAGCACAAAAAACTAGGGGAAAAGTCCGTTTCGTCCCTTGAGGCGCTGCAGGGATGAATCGCTCATTGTAAATGGCCGGATAAGCTACTATATCCATCGTGCGACGGCGTCGTCAGATGAAGCGCACTGTTTATCCTGCAAACCCGGATACGTGTGCGCACGGACAAGACAGCCCTCTTTCGAACTGATGATTGCGACTCGCTCTCACCGCTTGAGCAACGGCTTGAGCGTAACACCCCGATGCATGGGAGCAATCATATGGCTATCGGAACCGTAAAGTTTTTCAATTCCGCCAAGGGATTTGGCTTCATTGCGCCCGACGGCGGCGGCAAGGATGTGTTCGTCCATGCGACCGCTGTTGAAGCGGCGGGCATCCGGAACCTGCAGGAGGGTCAGCGCGTGTCGTTCGACGTTCAGCCGGACGCCCGTGGCTCGAAGGCGGTCAATCTCAAGGCGGCCTGATCGGTAGACCGCAAACGCGGCGGCGGGCCACATCTCACCGCCAGCACGGCGCGCACATTGCGGAGGGAACGACGATGTCGACAAGTCATCTGGATATGGGTAGTCGGGTTTGCGTATCCGCCGATTCACTGTCGGGGCCGGCCACGACAAACGAATTCAGAATCATTGATCGCTATCCTGTCGAAGGGCAGGAGGCGATGTACAGGCTAGCAAGCACTGGAGGCCGCACGGAGCGTGTGGTACCCGAAGGCGAGTTGCGCCGGACGCGCCTGCACCTATTGCCGCCCAGTCCATAAACAAACGGGAGTTCTTGCGTGATAATTCGACCGGAGCACCGGAAAACCTTTCCTCGCGCCCGCATTCCCGAAACGCTGCTGATGTTCATACGGCTGCACGGAGGCGCGAGCGCAGAGGTGAATTCCGAATTCGTCTACTCGCCGTTGGCCGATTTTTACGAATTGTCCGAGGAGGAGCGGCGGCTTTCCGTGACCGACTACTATACGAGTGAAGGCGGGGCGGGCTTCGCTTGGAACAGCGAGGTCAATGCTGCTGTCAAGGGCCTTCGGAAGGAAGGATATATCACCACCGGAACACGCTTGGGCAAATTCGCTTGGCGCTTGACGCCATTGGGTGTGGAGCGGGCGGATTTCTGGCTCAAGCGTATGACCGAAAAGTCTGCGGCTCTCTCCGCGTTGAAGGGGGGCCCGCAACCTTCCCTCACTCCGTAGCGAAGAGACCTCGCTGCTGCGCGCGTCCAGGGGGCGCCAGCTGAACACAAGCGGAGTCACCCGGCACGAGGACAGTGTTGGTGTTGGCCTTGCCCTGATCCGGACGGCGGGGGTTACGCGTTAGCCGCGTCCGGAAATCCACCCGGCCGAACCGCCGGCCCGAGCGGTGTTGATCGATAAAGCTCACTCAGCGCAAACGCGCAGGTGCGAAGTGAACCAGACAGCAAGAAGGCGCTAGAGGAGATCATTTTGAGACAGTCGCGGGTGCAACAACTGTTCTTTACGGCTTCGCTGCTGTCCGCATTCCTGTCACCGGACCTTGCATTCGCCCAGACAGTTGTTGGGGGCTTGCCTCCAAATGCGCATGCGAGGCCATACGGTTCGGGTTGGCAATGCGATTTTGGATACCGAGAGATGAACATGGACTGCGTCGCGATCCAGGTGCCCGCCAACGGTCATGTGGTGGATTTTTCCTTCGGGCGCGGTTGGGAATGTGATCGCCGCTACCGCGTATCGGCCCAGGAGTGCGTGGAGGTCGACATACCGGAGAACGCTCATTCGGCGGGCTCATCCAACGGTGGTCGCGGGTGGGAGTGCGATCGAGGATATCGAGCCGTGAGTGAAGTCTGTGCAGCGGTCAAGGTGCCGGAGAATGGTTATTTGACCGATTCCACTTATGGCAACGGCTGGGAGTGCGATCGAGGATTCCGCGTGACCGGTGCAGCCTGCCTGGCCATTTTCGTACCGGCGAATGCGTATCTGGACGATTCAGGAAAACGGTGGAAATGCGAGCGCGGTTTCCGCGCGAACGCGGATTTGTGCGTACGTGTCGAGATTCCTCAAAACGCGTATCTGGATCCCTTCGGAGAGTGGAGATGCGAACGTGGTTACAGGAGGCTCGGTTCGTCCTGTATCAAGCTCGATATTCCCGCGCGTGCGCACATCACGGGTGCGGGAGACAGCTGGGAGTGCAACCAGCCCTATCGCCGGCAGGCCGACGCGTGCATCCCCTCCTACTAGGGCGAGGGATTGCTTCAACAAATACGTCACAGGATTGCCGCCGAACCTTCGGGGTCTGCAGTCCGCATTATCGCTGGCGTCTTAACGTTCGATTTGGGCCAGACCCCTTTCGCTCTTCGATTCGCGGAAAGGCGTCAGACGGTCTCAGTGTCCGTGTCGCCAGCCCCGGCCCCGAGCGAGCGAGCGAGAATTCGTGCGGCTGATAAGACCCTGCTTGAACCCTTCGGCCCAGCGATCTCGTTCTTCGCCGCTGCCGTACGGATTGAGTTGCGATGATTGGGCTTCACGCGCAATGTGGCCTTCTGAGATCAGCTTCTTCGCCGCGTTCCAGCCTTCGCCATAAACACGGCTCAATTGGAACGCGTCAATCTCGGATGCCGTCAACGCTCTCACCTCATTCCAATTTGCAAAGCGACTTCGTTGTCCCGCGCCAGCGCCTTTTCGAGTTCGGCGGGATCGACGGTGAAGAAACGCATCAGCGCGCCTTGGGCGTGCGAGTCGTGCATCACGGTTGATCGGCGGCGGAAAGTCGAGAAGAAAAGCAAGAAGCTGACTTTTTCCTCCTCGGTCTCGACGACGTAAGCGCCGGCCGGACGCTCCCCATCCTCCTCGTTCAGAGTGAAAGGACGCGAGAACGTTACCGCTCTCGTTGCTAGCCGAATCGTCATTTTACGCCTCGCTTACCGTACCGCATGACCTTGGCGAAATGTGGGGTTGTTGGGAGCCTTATGCAAGCAATGATGTGCTCGTCGAAGAATATTGATTGTGTCTTGCCAGAAAAAAGGAGCGTTAATCCGGAAGAAAACCAGGAAAACGTTGGTGATACTGCAAAACAAGGAATAAACCTCAATCCAAGTTTTTCTTTTCCGACTGGTAAAATATGCCGATGCGGCCTATAGACCATCGATGATAAGCCCAATAAAGCGGCGTTCGAGAACTCCGTTTTCTTTGCTTCCCGCCTACAATTTGGAAGTGGTGAAAAACAGCGAAAGGCTGAAGGAGGGTCACTCGCCCCCTGAAGCGCCTTCCGTGGACGCGTGGAATGGCCGACTGAGCAGCACGGCGCCGAAAACGGCCTCGCCGTGAAAAACCGCAATCGCTTTAAGGACGGGCCGCACAAACGCGACCTTGCGATGGCATTTCAGGACGCGTGGGTCGAACTGGCGTGATCCGAACGTCTGAAAGGCAAAGCATGAATTGGGTCGGCAAGGTTTATCTCCTCGCATGCGGGCTGGCTCTCGCCGTGACCCTGCTGAGTTATTGGTCCGACTTCGGCTGGATTTCTTTGATCGCAACTCTGCCCACGTTCCTTGCGGTGACCGTCTTGGTACCGTTCTTTCTCGGCGCGCGTGATCGACGCTTGGCAGTCGAGAAGCGGCTTCGCGAGGGAAAGCGAAGGAGAACACCGAGGAGGCGAATGTCGGGGCCGGTGCCTGCTGTCGCGATTGCGGCGCGGGCGCCTTTGGCGGAGCGCGGAGGGAGAGTCGTTGTGACTCTCCCTGCCGCCCCCCGTTAGTTGCACGCGAGGAAGCGCGCTGGTCACGCGGTCCATTTGCGCTGTGTATCGCCGGTAGCGTCTGCGGTCGAACCGAAGTGCCGTAGTGAGCGGAACGATCCGCCGCGGCTCAACTTTAAGAACGCCGATTAGGTGAAAAATATATGAACACGCCCAAGTGTGAAAAGTGCGACGGCAGAACCTATTTATCGCGTCGCGAACCTCATCCGACGGCCTCTCATCATGAGCTCCACACGTTCAGGTGTGCCAGCTGCGAGCATGCGCAGGTATGCGAGGTTGATCTTGGCCCCAACGACGCAACGCAGCTTCGGGTCGGCACGGCAATCAAGGAACGATGAGCAAGAACAGGATTGCACCAAGGTGAAGAAACCTCTCAAACCTCAGCCGCTCACCCGGTCAGAGAAGCGAGCGGCGGAGCTGGACCGTTGGGTCAAGCGACATGTTGCTGAGCAACGCGAAGCCGAAGCCACCAAAAAATCCCGCCTGAGAGAACTTCGGCTGGGACGCGAAGCGCTGAACGAGGAGCGCGCAGCAAGACACGTAACCAAGGCTTGAACGATACGAACCGAACGAATCGCCGATCGCGTCCGCTTGACGAGCGTCTCATTGTCGTGGCCGACGGCCGGGTTTCAGAACAGTGTTGGACGACCAGTCGGCAAGATGCGGCGGATGATATCGATGAGCATCCGCTGTCTCGTCATGCTCCACCCACTGCCGCGCAATTGCTGCTCGAGCCGACCCAAGAGCTCAGGCCTGCCTCTGACCAAGATGTAAACCTCCTCGGCGAAGTCATCGTCGAGCCCGCCATCGGTCATGGAGGAGAAACGCAGTGCCCATCGAGCCTTGAGGGCGTCTCCACGTTCGCGAGGCATCAAATAGGCGAGCCATCCCAGAACACGCAAGCAAGAACAGCGGTCCAAACATCGGTCGCCCAGGTACTCCGCGGGTCGATTTTTGCCAATCCGTGCTTGAGGGTTGGTTAAGAGTTGGTCGCTGCTTCGCTGTGAAGAGTGGCGCGCCGACGCGCTTGGGCAGCGACAGCTTCGCTGTCACTGATTGGCCCTCGACCCCTCAAGGGGGAAGGTTACGGTCAAGAGGATCGGATCAGTGCGACTCGCGGCGCCAGGCGAAGAGCACGGTCCCGAGCACCATGATCAGCGCGAGCCAGGGCGGCAGCAATTCCTGCGCGTCGACTTCGGTCACGCGATAGGCGCCGCGCCGCTGAATGCCGAACCAGCCGCTGCCCGATGACGTCGCGCCCGTGTCGACGGGGCGCAGCTCGGGGATTCCGTCCGAGATCCACTGCACGCCGCCGCCTGTGGCCGCGGCATAGGGACGAAGAATTTCGTCGGTCGCGCGCATGTCGGCGACTTCGCGAGGGTTCAACGGCCCCGCGGCCGCGACCGTGTTGAGTGTGCCGTCGTTCAGCCGATAGAGGCCGAGCTCCTCCGCCTTGATGTTGCCGGTGAAGCGGCCCGGGCTGGAGAGCGCGAGCGGGACGGTGAGCGCCTTGCCGGTCGGGCTCGTGACTTTCACATCGGGCGCCTGCTCCTTCATGGTCTGGCGCGTGATGCGAAGATCGCCGCCGGCGACTTCGGCCATCAGCCGTTCTTCTTCGAGATCAGGCTCCTTCATCAGCCAGTGCGCGAGGCGGCGCAGCAGCTCGGCCTGCGGGCCCCCGTTCTCGTACCCACGCGCCCAGAGCCAGATCTGGTCGGACAGGAGCTGCGCCACGCGGCCCTTCTGCACGCGGTCGAGCACAAGCAGCGGGCGCGCTTGCGGCGCGGCCATCAACGTGTTGCCGGCGAGCGTTTCCGCGGTGATGACGCGGAACCAGCGGCCCCAATTCGGGGTGACGCCTTCCTTCGCGGTGGCGTTGGCGGCTGCGGGATCGGCCGGTGCGGGCGCCTGCCGCAAATTCAGCGGCAGGTCGTTCTGGTCCGCGGTCGGCTCGAGATTGCCCTGCGGCAGATCGCGCGTCACCGGATGGGCGAAGCCCGCCTTGGTGATGACGGGCTTGAACGCGCCACTGACGACTTCGCCAGTTGGCTGCGCCGGAAGCACGGCCGCGAGCGGCGTGCGATATATGCTGGTGTCGTCGGCGAATTCGGGCCCCGAGGAGAGCAGCAGCGCGCCGCAATTCTCGACATATTTAGCGAGGT
>Ga0184629_10000789_pt1 | contig 13635 bp, 7 predicted proteins | sample PLM4_32_b1_FD_133158 | JGI IMG/M metagenome (GOLD analysis project Ga0184629, IMG submission 133158) | Groundwater sediment microbial communities from an aquifer in East River, Colorado, USA - PLM4_32_b1 | ecosystem: Environmental > Terrestrial > Soil > Riparian zone | place: USA: East River... | reverse complement strand
CGCTGGCAGCGCAACCGGGCCATCACGCTCGCCATCCAGATGCGCTCCGGCGAACAGATCGGCCCCTTTGGCGAAGCCGTGGACGCAACGCTCGGGAAGCTCCGGCGGAAGCTGCCGCCCGATCTCGTCATCGCGCGCACGAGCGATCAGCCGCTCCAGGTCAAGGAGAAAGTCTCGCTCTTCATGGTGAGCATGTACGAGGCGATCTTCCTCGTCGTGGTCGTTTCTCTGATCGGGTTCTGGAACTGGCGCTCGGCGGCCCTCATCGCGGCCTCGATCCCCCTGACGCTCGCCATGACGTTCGGGGCCATGCAGATGCTCGGCGTCGACATCCAGCAGGTCTCGCTCGCGACCCTCATCATCGCGCTCGGGCTCCTCGTCGACATGCCGGTCGTGGCCGGCGACGCGATTCAGCGCGAGCTGGCCGCGGGTACGACAAGGGCGATCGCGGCCTGGATCGGGCCGACCCGGCTCGTGCGCGCCATCTTCTTCGCGACGCTCACGAACGTGGTGGCCTACCTGCCGTTCCTCATGCTCACGGGGGACACTGGGCGGTTCTTGTACTCGCTTCCCGTCGTGATGACGATCACCCTCGTCGCCGGGCTGATCGTCGCGCTGACGTTCATCCCGCTGATCGCCTTCGGCTTCATGCGTGCGCCCAGCAGGCCCGAGAAGAGTATCGAGGAGCGACGCCGGACCGGGTTCACCGGCTGGTACGCACGGCTCGTCTCGGCGGCGCTGCGGCGGCGCGGGGCGGTGCTGGGCGCCTCGTTGCTGTTCCTCGTCTGGGGCGGGGTGATGATGAACCGGACCAGGACCGAGTTTTTCCCGAAGGACCTGTCGTACCTCTCCTACATCGACGTCTGGCTTCCAGAGGATGCGCCGCTCGAGGTGACGGACGCCACGGCCGCCGAGGCGGAGCGCGTCATTCGCGAGACGGCGGACGAGTTCGGAAAACACCACGGGCATTCGGATGTCCTGAAGACGCTTACGACCTTCGTGGGGGGCGCCGGCCCGCGGTTCTGGTTCTCGATCGAGCCCGAGCAGCAGCAGCTCAACTACGCCCAGATCGTGGTGGAGGTGACGGACAAGCACCTGACGAAGGAACTCATCGGCCCGCTCCAGGCGGCGCTGACGGAGCGCGTCCCCGGCGCCCGCATCGACGTCCGCCAACTCGAGACCGGCAAGCCGGTCGGGATACCGATCTCTATCCGCGTCTCGGGCGAGGACATCGGGACGCTGCGCAAGATTGCCGGCGACCTGGCGGGCGCGTTACGCGCGGTCCCGTCCGCCGCGCGCGTCCGCGACAACTGGGGACCGCCCGGTGTGATCACGCGGCTCGCCTTGGACGACGATCGGGCGAACCTGTCGGGCGTGACCCGGCAGGACGCGGCCGTCTCCACCAATGCGGCGGTCTCGGGCATACCGGTCGGTTTCTACCGCGAGGGGGACCGGCAGATCCCGATCGTGGGCCGGCTCCGGCTCGAGGACCGGTCACGCCTGTCGGACCTGTCGAACCTCTATGCGTTCTCCATGACGAGCCCGCACAGCGTGCCGCTCCGCCAGGTCTCGCGAATCGTCCAGGAGCTGGCGCCGGCCAAGATCCAGCGGCGCAACCAGGTTCGCACGATCACCGTATCCGCGTACCCGATCACCGGATTCCTGCCGTCCCAGGTCCTTTTGGCGGCACGCCCGACGATCGAGAAGATCACCGGCGGCCTGCCGCCGGGCTATCGCATCGCGATCGGCGGCGAGCAACACGAGCAGGAGAAGGGATTCGGCGAGATGTCGTTCGTGATGCTCGCCTCCATCGCCCTCATCTACCTCGCGCTGGCCTTCCAGTTCGACAGCGCGGTCAAGCCGCTCGTCGTGTTCGCGGCCATCCCCTACGGCATGGTCGGCGCGCTCGCCATGCTCGAGGTCATGGACCAGCCCTTCGGCTTCATGGCCTTCCTGGGGGTCGCGAGCCTGGTCGGCGTCATCGTAAGCCACGTGATCGTGCTCTTCGACTTCATCGAGGAGGCGCACCACCAGGGCCTGCCGCTCGAGGACGCCCTCATCGACGCCGGCATCGTCCGGCTGCGCCCGGTCATGATCACGGTCGCCGCCACGGTGCTGGGGCTCGTGCCCCTCGCCATGCACGGCGGGCCGCTGTGGGAGCCGCTCTGCTACGCGCAGATCGGCGGCCTCACCGTCGCCACCGGCATCACGCTCGTGCTTGTCCCCCTTATCTACACCGTCTTCGTGCGGGACCTGCGGATCATCCGCTGGAGGCGCGAGGAGGTGGCCGCCTCGGAGCCCGTGGCATCGATGCCGGGCGCTTCCGGCGGCTCCGGGGTCGGACCCGGCGGCCACGGCTTGTCGGCGGACCCCCTGGACCGGGGAGCCCGCGTGGAGCCAGGCCGATGAATACGAATGGGCGGAGCGTCCTCGAAATGACCGCACCACCGGAGGGAGTGGAAAGATTCCTCGAGCGATTCACCGTCTTCTACGAGGTCTGTCCGGAATCCGCCGTTCTGCGTGGCCATGTGATTCGTCAGGTGGGTTACGTGGTGAACCTGTACGGAGCCGACGAACGAGGCCGGTCGCTCGAGCCAGGCGACGATCGCTGTCGAGAGATTCTCCGCGGTCTGTACCGGATCGCGCGTGGGGCCGCTCCAGCGGACGACGGAGCGTGCCACATCGAGATCAGCGGAGTCGATGCCTCCCTGCACTACCTGAAGGGCGGGAATGGGCATGGGTCCGTGCGGCTCGAGATCCGCATCCTCCACGCAGGAGCGCCCGACCGGCCCACGGACGCGGACCAGAGGTGCGCACTGGTAGACCTGGTCGGCCGACTCGAGGCTCTGGGCGTCCGCTCCGGCAGCAACGCGCCGTAGGCAGGGAGAAACAGCGCGGGGCGCGCCTGAGCCTGGGAGGCGCGTGCGGGGATGCATCCATGGTCGAAAGGGAACTCACAATGCGGCTGGAAATCATGCTCAGGACCCTGCCAGGAAGCAGGATGGGGCGCGCGGCGCGCCCCACCTGGTCTGCCGCGTCTAGTCCGAGTATATCCGTTCAGGAGGGGATTCCATGAAGCGAATAGACCGCAGATGGGCAATCGTGCTCGCTGGTGGTCAAGGAACGCGGCTGTCCTCGTTGACGATGCGCGGCGGTGTCGCCGTTCCGAAGCAGTTCTGCACGGTCAACGGCGGTCCGACTCTCCTGCAACTCGCCTTGCGGCGGGCCGAGCGAATCGCCGGGCGAGGCCGCGTGTCGATCGTCGTGGCCCCGGAGCACCGGCACTGGTGGGACGAAGATCTGCGGAGCTACGTTGACGCGAGGGTGGTCGTGCAACCCCACAACCGCGGAACCGCTGCCGGTGTCCTGCTCCCGCTCACCGCCGTGTGCGGGCAAGACAGGGACACCACGGTGTTCATCCTCCCCTCGGACCACTGGGTGGCTGACGAGAAGATTCTGAATCGCGAGCTCCAGCGCGCCGGCCGTGCCGTCGACGCGGAGCCCGACACGGTGGTGCTGCTCGGCACCAAGCCCGACGCTCCGGACCCCGGCTACGGCTGGATTCTCCCCGGCCTTGAGACGGCACCGGGCGTGTTCCGCATCGAGACCTTCATCGAAAAACCCGCGCCGCGGACCGCGCTCGAGCTGCTCGCCACCGGCGCAGTCTGGAACAGCTTCCTGATTGCGGCGCGGGCCCGGACGCTGTGGGCCCTGTACGAGAAGCGCCTGCCGACCCTGTGGCACCGCATGCGGGCGGCGCTCGACCCTGACGCGCACGCACAGTACGCGGAGCTGCCAAGTCACGACTTCTCACGCGACATGCTCGCAGGGGCGGAGCCCCTGCTACGGCTGCTGCGCGTGCCGGAGTGCGGATGGACCGACCTCGGGACGCCGGAGCGGGTGGCGGCCTCGGTCGAGCGCGCGCGGACACGCCGGGCGTCGCGGCGGTCGTGGCCACGGGACCGCGTTGATCTGGCTTGGGCTCTCGCCGGTGGCACTCATGACAGGAACGAGGTCTCGCCGTAGGGAGGGAGTCATGAACCCTTGTCGTCATCTCGAATCGGAAAGCTGGGCCCTCGGTGAGAACATCGCTTCGGAAGGACTGTATCCATGAGTGTGTTCGCGATCAGGCACGGCGAGACCGAGTGGAGCCTCAATGGGCGGCACACCGGCAGGACGGATATCCCGTTGACCGACAACGGGCGCCGGCTCGCGAAACTCCTGCGGCCGTCCCTGACGGACCGGACGTTCGCGCTTGTGCTGGTCAGTCCCCTGCAACGAGCGCGCGAAACCTGTGAGCTGGCCGGCGTCGCCTCCGGCGCGATCGTCGAGCCCGACCTCGTCGAGTGGAACTATGGGAAGTATGAGGGGCTGACGCCCAAGCAAATCCAGGAACAGGTGCCGGACTGGCTCATCTTTCGGGATGGATGCCCGGGCGGCGAAACGCCCGAGCAAGTCGGTGCGCGGGCCGATCGGGTGCTCGCCAGGGCGCGCGCGGTCGAGGGTGATGTCGCGCTGTTTGCACACGGACACGTGCTGCGCGTGCTTGTGGCGCGCTGGCTCGGGTGGCCCGCGGGTGCCGGGCAGCACTTCCTCCTGGATACGGGCACGTTGAGCGTGCTCGGCTATTACGGTGGAATCGCCGCCGTCAAGACCTGGAACGCGTCGGTCGCCGTGTCCCTGACCGGCGGGGCGGCCGGATGGATAGACTGAGCGTTCCGGTGCCCCGGTCAGGCCGACCTCGGAACCGGTCCTCGGAGCCGTGAGCACGCTGGAGGTATCATGCGTCCCAACTCGGAGCATGCGATGAACGGGCAGCCCCGAAGCCATCTATCCGGATCCCATGCCGTGCTGGGCACGTGCATCGCTTACGGGTTGCTGTTCGCAGCCCCGGCTCGCGCTCTCGATCCGAACACACGTCTCACCCAGTACTCGCACACTTCGTGGCGAATGCAGGATGGCTCCGCACCCTCCGGCATGTACTCGATTGCCCAGACCGCGGACGGTTTCCTATGGTTCTTATCCTCTCGCGGCGAGATCTTCAGATTCGATGGTGTCCGGTTTCGTCCCTGGCGCAAGGCGGCAGGCGCTGAGTCAATCGGCAGGATCCGGAACCTCGTTGGGGACCAGGCCGGTGGCCTCTGGGCACTCGGAGCTCAAGGGATTGCGCACCTGAAGGATGATGTGGTCACCGGGCATGTTGTGTTGGACGGACTCATGCCGAATCCGCAGAACGTCAGCATCGACGCTGATGGTTCCATTTGGGTCGTGCGCGGCGCCAACGGCACCGCGGAGCCGTTATGCCATGTGACCGACCACACCGTCCAGTGCTTCGGTAAGGCAGATGGAGTCCCGATTACCCCCCTGGATGCTCTCGTGGCCGACGGAAACGGCGGTTTCTGGCTCGGAGGGCAGACCGCCCTTGTGCACTGGCGAGCGGGCGTCTCGGAGACGTACCCGCTCGAGGGTGTGGTAGCCAATGGAGCACCGGGGATTCTCAGCCTGGCGCGCGGGCCTGATGGATCCATCTGGGTTGGCGTGTTTTCCGAGGGAGCGGGGCACGGGCTCGCACGACTCGAGGAAGGCGCGGTCCGATCGTTTGTGACGCCCACCTTCGACGCAAGCAAGCTCCACGTCTTCGCCTTGCGCTTCGACCACGACGGCAATCTCTGGGTCGGCACCGACAGCAACGGAATCCTCCGTGTGCGTGGAAACGTCGTGGACCGCTATACACGAACCGAAGGGTTGTCCGGCAGTTACGTCCGCGCCTTCTTTGAAGACAGCGAGGGCTCTGTCTGGGCCGCGACCAACAACGGGATCGACAAGTTCCACGATCCGCGCGTCACCAGCTTCACGATGGCCGAGGGCTTGAGCGGCGATTCCGCCGTAGGCCTTCTGGCCAGCAGAGATGGGACCATCTGGGTTGCGAATTCCGACTCACTTGATCACATCGTCGTCGGTTCCGTCACCTCCGTTCGGTGGCCCGGTCAGCAGGTCTCCTCGCTGCTGGAGGATCGCCGTGGCAACCTGTGGGTGGGAGCGAACGACGGATTGTATCTTCTCAAAGATGGACGCTTCCGGCGCCTGCCCGAGCCCGATCGGCAGCCCCTTGGGCTGATATTCGGGCTGATCGAGGACACCGACGGAGATGTCTGGGCCCAGTGCTTTTGCGGTGGGACAGGAAAGCTCCTACGAATTCGGGACTTTCAGATTCAGGAGGAATTCTCGGCGCAGCGGCTTCCAGGCGGGCGCCTCGCTGCGGACCCGCACGGAGGAATCTGGGTCGGCACTCGCAGCGGGGATCTGGTGCACTTTCGCGACGGCACTCAGGAAAAATTCCCGACAGGTTCCCACGAGAATCCATTCCCCAACCAGTTGGTCGCGCGGGACGACGGCTCGGTCCTTGCCGCTTTCGACGACGGGCTGGTCGGTGTGCGGCAAGGCAAGGCACAGCGAATGACCGCGAAGAACGGTCTGCCGTGCGGGGGCATCCTCTCCTTCGTCCGGGATGGCGATCAGCGCTGGTGGCTCAACAGCCAGTGTGGCGTGGTGGAGTTTGCGGACTCCGAGCTGCAGCGCTGGTGGGCCGACCCGGACGCGGTCCTTCAGCTCCGCGTCTTCGACGTACTGGACGGAGCCCGCCCATCCGCGCGACCACCTTTCAATTCAGCGACCGTCTCGCCCGATGGACGCGTGTGGTTTGTGAACTCCGGCGTCGTGCAGATGCTGGATCCGGGGCGGCTTTCGCAAGAAGCACCTCCGGCACCGACATACATTGAATCAGTCGTCGTCGACCACAGGGAACTCGAGGCAGCTCCGGATCTCACGCTTGCGCCGCATCCTCGCGACTTGGAGATTGCGTACACTTCACCCAGCTTTCTGATACCGCAGAAGGTGAAGTTCCGCTATCGGCTCGACCCCGTCGACCGTGAGTGGCGCGACGCCAACACGCGCCGTCAGGCTTTCTACACGAACCTGGCCCCAGGGAGGTACTCGTTTAGCGTAATGGCGTGCAATAGTGACGGAGTCTGGAGCGATAGCGCCACCACGCTCGCGTTCGCCGTCGCCCCGGCCTTCTATCAGACACCTTGGTTCCGTGCCTTGTGCGCTGTTCTGCTGTGTGGATTGCTGTGGGCAGCCTACCGGCTACGTGTCCGGCACCTTCAGCGCGAGTCAAGGAAACTCCGCGACGTGGTCGAGACCATTCCGGCAATCGTTCTTGAGGCTGGACCGGACGGCTCTGGTGCGTTCGCAAACCGGCGTTGGCTCGAATACACGGGTTCCTCGCAGCGCCAGCACGGCAAATTTGCGCCGGAGGATCCAGCCTGGCGCGAGTCGACTTGTATTCACCCCGACGACCTCGACAAATACGTGACATGTTGGCGCCAAGCTATTGCGACGGGGCAGCCCCTCGAGTTAGAACTCCGTCTGCGCCGAGCCGACGGGGAGTACCGGTGGTTCCTGGCGCGCCACGTGCCATTGCGCGACGTCCAGGGAAAACCTCTCAGGTGGTTTGGAACCGTCACGGACATCGAAGTTCAGAAGCGGGCGGAACAGGAGCGTGAGAGGTTACGCCAGCTTGAGGCGGATCTCGCGCACATCAACCGGGTAAGCGTGATGGGGGAATTGACGGCCTCGATCGCGCATGAAGTCAACCAGCCGCTGTCCGGCGTGGTGAGCAACGGCGGCGCTTGCCTGCGTTGGCTGGCCGGAGATGTACCCAATCTCGAAGAAGCACGGGAGGCCGCCCGCCGCATCGTCCGCGACGGAAAACGGGCCGGCGAAGTGATCGCCCGGGTCCGGGCTCTGACCAGAAGGACGGCGGTTCCCAGGGGATCGCTGGATCTGAATGAGACGATCCGGGAGGTCCTCGCCTTGGTCGGCAACCAAGCGAAGCGGGGCAGCGTCATGGTCCGAACGCAGTGCGCAGACGACCTTGTTCCGGTTCTCGGCGATCAAGTGCAGGTGCAGCAGGTGCTGTTGAACCTGATCATGAATGCTATCGAAGCGATGAGCGGCGTACGTGATCGAGCCCACGAGCTCGTAATTACCACGTGCAACCTGGACCGGAGCCAGGTGCAGGTAACGGTGGAGGACTCGGGGGCAGGTCTCGACCCGAACACGGTGCAGAAGATCTTCGAGGCGTTTTACACGACAAAACCGGGTGGCATGGGCATGGGACTCTCGATCTGCCGTTCAATTCTTCAGAGCCATGGAGGCCGGCTATGGGCTACGCCGAAAGACGGCCATGGCACAATGTTTTGTTTCACTCTTCCCCAGTACGACGACGAAGAGCCAATCACAGGGGTCACGAAAGCCTAGGGTGCGAACAATGAAACGCCTGGTTGCAGTGGTCGACGATGATATCTCCGTACGCGAATCCCTCGAGAGCTTGATAAGGTCCGTCCGCCTCGAGGTGCAAGTGTTCGTCTCCGCGGAGGAGTTCCTGAGTGCAGCCGATCCTCGCGAGGCGGACTGCCTCGTGTTGGACGTGCACCTGCCTGGGATGACCGGCATCGAACTTCACCGCCATCTCTTGGACCGCAATCGCAAAGTGCCGGCACTGTTCATCACGGCGCATGCATCCGACGACCGTGCAAGGCTGGAAGCTCGCTCGGAATGGACGGTTGCCTACCTGACCAAACCATTCAGCGAGGACGAGTTGCTCGATGCCGTGCACGCAGCCTTGAGATGGAAACCGGAGACTCCAGCAGATTCTGTTACAGTATGACAAGTACTCCAAGGTGGTCCCATGACTGACACGCAAGCCCTGGTTTACGTGGTGGACGACGATTTGTCTGCGCGCGAAGGCGTGGCAAGCCTGATTCGCTCCGCCGGACTGACGGCGAAGACATTCACGTCAGCCGAGGAGTTCCTGGCTGCCCCACGACCCAAGATACCGAGTTGCTTGGTGCTGGACGTGAGCCTGCCCGGGGCAAGCGGACTCGATTTGCAGCAGAAGCTCGCCAAGTCGGATGCCCAGATCCCCATCATTTTTCTCACCGGCCACGGCGACATCCCAATGGCGGTGCGCGCCCTCAAAGCAGGCGCTGCGACTGTTTTGACGAAGCCTTTCGACGACGAAGAGCTGCTGAAGGCCATCCGGCAGTGCATCACATCCAACGAGGAGGAACGGCTTTACCTCCAGTCGGAAATACGTTCCGAGCGCAACTTCGATGATATCGTCGGCAGGAGCGACGCGCTGCACAGAGTGCTGGAACAGGTCGCCACCGTTGCGCCGACCGATGCGACCGTGCTTCTGCATGGCGAGACCGGAACCGGCAAGGAACTGATCGCGCGCGCCATACACAATCTCAACGCGAGGCGGGATCGCGCGTTCGTGCGGATCAACTGTGCGGCGATTCCTTCGGGGCTGCTTGAGAGTGAGCTGTTTGGACACGAGAAAGGGGCTTTCACGGGAGCCCTGATGCAGAGGAAGGGCAGATTCGAACTGGCCGATCACGGCTCCCTCTTTCTCGATGAAATCGGCGACATCAGTCTGGAGCTGCAACCGAAGCTGCTGCGTGCCGTTCAGGAGCAGGAGTTTGAGCGTCTGGGAAGCGCCAAGACGATCCATGTCGACGTGCGCATCATCGCCGCCACCCACCGGGATCTTCGCGCAATGATTCGCGAAGGCAAATTCCGCGAGGACCTGTTCTATCGACTGAACGTGTTTCCGATTGAGATCCCGCCGCTTCGCGAGCGGCGCGAGGACATCCCACCGCTCGCTAACTACTTCGTGTCCAAGCTGTCACGGCAGATGGGGAAGAAGATCAAGTCGATCTCCCCGCGAGCGATGGAAGTCCTGGCGAACGCCTCGTGGCCCGGCAACGTCCGCGAGCTGCAGAACATCGTGGAACGGGCCATCATCCTGTCCCGCGGCGAGGTGCTCGGCAGCGCCGACTTCGAGCTGCCGAGCCTCACGACGGCGACCGCCCCCGTGTCGGATGCCGCGGAGCGCCAGCAGATCGAGGATGCGCTCCGCGCTTCGCGGGGGCGCGTCTCGGGCGTGGACGGTGCCGCGCAGGCGCTGGGAGTCGCGCCCAGCACTCTCGAGTCACGAATACAGCGCCTCGGGATCGACAAGCTCGCCTTCCGCCGACGCAGCGGCAACTAGTCTCCCACGCGCCGATCACGGCAAGACCATAGCAGTCGCCCTCAGGTCGCGTGCAATGTCCTGACTGAGCTCGGCCAGCGGGCGACTCATGGCCGAGGCGCTCGTGCTCGGCCGCCTCGTCAAGAACGCCGGTTCTTGACCGCCTACGACGGAGTGTCTACTTCTCCCGCTTCATCCGCGTGAAGGGATAGGTGCGGTCCTCGAAGGTCGAGACTCCCACCGTGCCGTCCTCCAGGATCTCGAGCGCCGCCTTCGGGTAGACCGTCCCCTCCCCGCGGCCCAGCTCGTCGACGTCGAAGATCGCCACGCCGAAGGGGTAGTCGAGCGATGCCGACCCGGCGTTCGTCTCGCCCACGTGGATCGGGCGCGTGGTGACGATCACGATGTGGCGCGTCGGCCCCTGTTGCTGTTCCACCACAAGGTCGAGGGAGTACTCCAGGCCGCCGAAGCGGAGCATTCCGCGCACGCTCGCCCGGATCGCGGAGAGCAAGGCCTGCTGGCCGCCCGTCCGGAGCAGGTCCCGGAGCGGCAGCGCCTCCTCGACCGCCAGCGGGCGGAGGATGGCGATCATCACCTGGATCTCCCCCGCGTTCAACCCCGTGGTGTCGGCCTGGCATTTGACGATCGCGGTATACGACTCCGCCGGGTACCGCGCCGACTCCTCGGCCCTCCCGACGCCGCCGGCAAGGGCCAGTGCGGCGATGGCGGCCACTCCCCTCACTGCCATCGAGCGACTCATCGGTGCTCCTCCGTGAATGGGTGGACGGGACATAGGCAGTCCAAGCTGCGTTTCGCTCTATCATGCGCCCGACAAAGTGCGTTCTGTGAACCGACGTTCGCGGGGGTCCCGTACCCTCATTCCATTCGCGACCCCCCGCAAGAGCACCGGCGATCAGCCGCCGTCCAGGGCAAATGCAACTCTTAGGCCTTCCTCCCTGGCAGGATCACGCCGACCGACGCATGCGGACGCAAGGTCGCCAGGGGGGAGTGGTCGTGGAATCGCGACGAACCCTCGGCCTGGCGGGACGTTCCGCGCTCCTCCCGCAGTCCTCGCGGCTTCTCTCGCCGGCCTACGAGTGGCACATCTATTGCTCAAGGCGCTAGTCGGGTGGCGCAGGGCCACCCGGGAGGGATCGTCGACGAGATTGGGGCCGGGATGCAGCACCGTTCATCACGGTCGGGAACACGTGGGAGGACGACACCATGCGTAGCCGCAAGGCGACCGCCGGGGCCCGGACGCCGGGCGCGGCCAGTAAGGATGCACTTCTCCAGCAGTACGGTTGCGGCCCGATCCAGTTCACGGGTACGCCGGGCGACGCGCTCGTCGAGCGACACCTCCTCTTCGATGACGTCATCGATCCAGACGCGGTCGGTCCCCGGCAGCGATACGACGCCGTGGCCCGATCCGTGCGGGACGTCCTCTCACAGCGCTGGGTGCTCACGGAGAAAACGTACGAGCGCGAGAACCCCAAACGCGTCTACTACCTGTCCATGGAGTTCCTCATCGGGCGATCGCTGGCCAACAACATCCTGAACCTGCGGCTCGAGCGCGAGGTGCAGGGCGCCGTCGCGGAGAGAGGCCTCGACTGGCTCGGCGTGCTGGAGCAGGAGCCCGACGCGGGTCTGGGCAATGGCGGCCTGGGACGCCTGGCGGCGTGCTTTCTCGACTCGATGGCCACGATGCAGCTGCCGGCCGTGGGCTACGGGCTGCGGTACGAGTACGGGATCTTCAGGCAGGCCATCCAGGATGGCTGGCAGCACGAGCAGCCCGACAACTGGCTGCGCCTGCCGGACCCGTGGGAGGTCGCGCGCCCGCACGAGAAGGTGGAGGTCAGGCTGAACTGCTCGTTCGAGGTGCGTTCCGGGACCCTACATCCCATCGTCGGCCAGCCGTCGAGCCTGATCGGGCTGCCCTTCGACCGCCCGGTGGTCGGCTACGGCGGCAAGACGATCAACACGCTGCGCCTCTGGGCCGCAGCGGCGCCCGAATCGCTGGACTTCCAGGCCTTCAGCCACGGCGACTTCGTGAGCGCGCTGGCCGAGCGGCTCGCCGCCGAATCGCTGACGCGGGTGCTGTACCCCGACGACTCCACGAGCATGGGGCAGGGACTGCGGTTCGTGCAGGAGTATTTTCTCGTCGCCTGCTCGCTGGCGGATCTGGTGCGGCGCTTCCGCCGCACCAATGCTGACTGGAGCGCGCTCCCCGGCAAGGTGGCCATCCAACTCAACGACACCCACCCGGCTCTGGCCGTCCCCGAGCTCATGCGCATCCTGCTCGACGAGGCGCATCTCGGCTGGGACGAGGCCTGGGATCTCACCCGACGGACGCTTGCCTACACCAACCACACGCTCCTACCCGAGGCCCTGGAGAAGTGGCCGCTGCCGTGGTTCGAGCTGCTGCTGCCGCGCCTTCTGGAGATCATCCTCGAGATCAACCGCCGCCTGCTCGACGAGGTCCGGACCCGCTTCCCCGGCGACGGCGGCCGGCTCGAGCGCGTGAGCCTCGTCGAAGCGGGCGGCGACCGGAAGATTCGCATGGCCAACCTGGCCATCGTCGGCTCACACAGCACGAACGGCGTCGCCGCGATCCATTCCGAGCTACTCCGCACGACGACGGTCAAGGACCTGGCCGAGATGTTCCCCGAGCGCTTCAACAACAAGACCAACGGGGTCACGCCGCGGCGCTGGCTCCTGCTGGCCAACCCGGCGCTGGCCGGCACCATCACCAACGCCATCGGGGACGGCTGGATCTCCGACCTCGGTCAGCTCCGCCACCTGGCACCGCTCGCCGGCGACGCCGGCCTCCTCGACGACTTCCGCAAGGCCACGCGCACGGCGAAGAGGCAGTTCGCGGAGTGGCTCCGGTCGACGGCCGGGCTTTCGGTGGACCCCGAGAGCATCTTCGACAGCCAGGTCAAGCGCATTCACGAATACAAGCGCCAGCTGCTCAACGCCCTCCGGATCGTGGTGCTCTACAACCGGCTTCGGGACAACCCGGGACTCTCGATGACGCCGCGGACGTTCTTCTTCGCCGGCAAAGCGGCGCCGGCCTACCGGCTGGCCAAGGTCGTCATCAAGTTCCTCAACAACCTGGCTCAAACGATTGACGGCGACCCCGCCGTGCGCGGCCGGCTCAAGGTCCTGTTCCTGCCTGAGTACTGCGTCTCGCTCGCCGAGCGCCTGATCCCCGCCACGGACGTCTCCAATCAGATCTCGACCGCCGGCTACGAGGCGAGCGGCACCAGCAACATGAAGTTCATGATGAACGGTGCGCTCACGATCGGCACGCGCGACGGCGCCACGATCGAGATGGCTCAGGAGGCGGGCGAGGAGAACTTCTTCCTGTTCGGCCTCACGGCGGATCAAGTCGCCGGCAGCCGCGGTTGGTACCGTCCCGACTGGCACTATGAGCACGAAGCGGAAACGCGCGCAGCGCTCGACTTGATCTTCTCCGATCACTTCAGCCGCGACGACCCCGGCGCCTTCGCCCCGCTGCGCGACGTGTTGCTGACAGGGGG
>Ga0184629_10000788_pt1 | contig 13646 bp, 12 predicted proteins | sample PLM4_32_b1_FD_133158 | JGI IMG/M metagenome (GOLD analysis project Ga0184629, IMG submission 133158) | Groundwater sediment microbial communities from an aquifer in East River, Colorado, USA - PLM4_32_b1 | ecosystem: Environmental > Terrestrial > Soil > Riparian zone | place: USA: East River... | reverse complement strand
GATCAGGTCAAGCTTCTCACGGTGAAGGTGAACCGGCTCCGCGAGTGGTACAGGCCGGGCCTCTTGTGCATCGGCGACGCGGCCCACGCGATGTCGCCGATCGGCGGCATCGGCATCAACCTCGCCATTCAGGACGCCGTCGCGGCGGCGAACATCCTCGCGCCCTCGTTTGCACGCGGCACGCCATCACTCGACGATCTCAAGCGTGTGCAGCGGCGCCGCGAGTTTCCCACGCGCATGACGCAGAACTTTCAGATGGCCATCCAGAACAACGTCATGACGCGCATGCTCGCGACGAAGGAAAACCCGAAGCCGCCTCTCCCGGTGAGGCTCTTGAATCGGTTTCCACGGTTGCGCGGTCTGCCGGCGCGGTTCATCGGCCTCGGCATCCGCCCCGAGCATGTCCAGTCGCCCGCCGCCGCGGAACCGAGGGCCGCCGAAGCCATTGCCGCAGAGTAAGCCCGTCCCTGGGCCTAAATAAACGTAACCCTCGAAGCTCGAGCTTGGCCGGGAACGTCCCCCTAGCGGGAGCGTTTCCTCTGCGAGCCCGAGGGGAACTCCCCGCGCTCATTAACTCCCTGAAAAACGGAGTAAAAGGAGATACCTATGACCAAGAAACTCGCCCTGAGCACTGCTGCCGTGCTTCTGATGGCAGGCTCGATCTTCGCCGCTCCGGCGCAGGCCGGTGGCGTGAAGGTCGGCGTGCTGACCTGCGCCGTCGAGCCGGGTTGGGGAAAGATCATCGTCTCCTCCAAGGAGGTGAACTGTAATTACGTCCCGAACGGTGGCCGCCCTGAGCCGTATTTCGGCGCGATCACCAAGGTCGGCATCGATATCGGCTACACGTCCGGCGGCACGATGATCTGGACGGTGGTTGCACCGGCCTCGGACTTGGGACCGGGCGCGCTTGAAGGCAAGTATGCCGGCGTCTCTGCTCAGGCCACTGTCGGCATCGGCCTTGGCGCCAACGTGCTGCTTGGCGGCTTCGACAAGTCGATCGCTTTGCAGCCGATCAGCGTTGAAGGCACGAGCGGCTTGAATCTGGCCGCCGGTGTCGGCGCGCTCAATCTGCGCCACGGGTAAATACCGGCGCAGTGACTTACCGAAAGGCCCCGCTTTTCGCGGGGCCTTTCTTTTTTTCATCAATTGCGATGCTTGCTTCGGTTTTGGGGCGACAGCGCGTACGCGGCCAGAGCTCGCTCGACTGCTTTAGGTTCGTACTTGATTATAGCCAGCAGCACGCGTGCAGCGCGGTCGGGAGTGCGACGTCCTTGCTCCCAGTCGCGCAACGCGCTCACATCGAATCCATAGCGCCATGCAAATGCCGATTGAGAAAGCCCAGTCGCCCTACGGATCGCCTTCGCGTCGGGTGGCGGCACGGCGCGCTTGAAGCGTTTCAACTCCGCGTCGGTAAGCGGTTGATTGTCAGGATCGCTCTTCGCGGCGGCAATGATCTCAGCCTCGCTTCGCGGCAATAAATCCCGCTGCGTGAGCTTCGGTGGGTTATTCGGATCGAGGGAAAAGTTGATAGTACGCCCGGACTTCGGCTGGGTCCGCGTAACGCGCGGAGATGACACGGATTTTGCCCCCACGGTCGGTGTGGACGACCGTAAGGATGCGATCTTCAACTTGGCCAATCGTGATCTCGCGCTCTTCGTCATAGTCGAATCTGTCGTCGGTAAGCGTCAGTCGCCCAGGATCAGAGAAAACCATTGAAGCCGCGTGAAACGATACGCCGTGCTTCTTGCGGTTCGCCTCGGCCTTTTCTTCGTCCCACTCGAATTCTTGCATGAGCTTTATACGGCATTGCCGTAGTTCCTGCAATGTGTCTTTTGAGGCCTGTTCGAATTTACATCTGCATCGTCCAGCCCTCGACGCCCATCGCCGCCTGGCGCACGGCTTCGGTCAGCGTCGGATGGGCGTGGCTGGTGCGCGCAATGTCTTCGGATGAGGCCGAGAACTCGATCGCAAGCGAGGCCTCGCCGATCATGTTGCCGACATCGGGACCGATCATGTGCACGCCGAGCACGCGGTCGGTCTTCGCGTCGGCGATGATCTTCACGAAGCCTTCGGTGGTGAGGTTCGATTTGGCGCGCGCATTCGCAGTGAAGGGAAACTTGCCGACCTTGTAGGCGACGCCTGCGGCTTTCAGCTCGTCTTCGGTTTTCCCGACGACCGCGACTTCGGGATAGGTGTAGATCACCGACGGGATCGCGTTGTAATTCACGTGGCCTGCGCGGCCGGCGATGGTCTCGGCGCACGCGACCGCTTCGTCTTCGGCCTTGTGCGCTAGCATCGCGCCTTCGCGCACGTCGCCGATCGCCCAGATGCCGGCAACATTGGTCCGGAAGTGCTCGTCCGTCGTGACGCGTCCGCGGCTGTCGCGCTTGACGCCCATTTCATCCAGCCCGAGCCCGTCGGTATAGGCCTTGCGGCCGATGGCAACGAGGATCGCATCGGCCTCGACCGTCTCGCGAGCACCGCCCGCTGCCGGTTCGACAGAGGCGACGAGCGTCGCGCCCTTCTTTTCCACGCCCACGACCTTGCTCGCGAGCTTGAACTTCATGCCCTGCCGCTCCAGCAGACGCTGGAACTGCTTGGCGACTTCGCTGTCGACCCCCGGCACGATGCGGTCGAGGAATTCCACCACCAGCACATCGGAGCCGAGACGCCGCCAGACCGAGCCCAACTCGAGCCCGATCACGCCCGCGCCGATCACCAGGAGCCGCTTGGGCGCCGCCGGAAACGACAGCGCGCCGGTCGATGACACGATCTGCTCCTCGTCGATCCCGATCCCGGGCAGCGTCGCGACATCGGAACCCGTGGCGATGACGATGTTCTTCGCCTCCAGTTCGCGCACGCCGTCTTTCGTCTTCACGCTCACTTTGCCGGGCGCGGTGATTTTGCCTTCGCCGACGATTCCAACGACCTTGTTCTTCCGGAACAGGAACTCGACGCCCTTGGTTAGTTCGCTGACGGCTTTCTCCTTGTGCGCCATCATCACCTTGAGATCGACGGTCGGCGTCCCGTTGATGCCCATCTTCGGGAACGTGTGGCGCGCTTCTTCGTAGAGCTCGCTCGCATGCAGCAGCGCCTTCGATGGAATGCAGCCGACATTCAGGCACGTCCCGCCGAAGCTCCCACGCTTGTCCACGCAGGCGACCTTCAGTCCGAGCTGGCCCAAGCGGATGGCGCAGTTGTAGCCGCCCGGTCCGCCACCGATGACGACCACCTCAAAACTTTCGCTCATGATTGAATCCTTGGCGATCCTGTTTCAGATCGCCCTTGAAGTCAGAGGTCCAGCAGCAGCCGCTGCGGGTCTTCGATATGGTCCTTCACCCGGACGAGGAATGTCACCGCGTCGCGTCCGTCCACCAGCCGGTGGTCATAGGATAACGCGAGGTACATCATCGGCCGGATTTCAATTTTGTCGCCGATCGCAACCGGACGGTTCTGGATCTTGTGCATGCCGAGGATGCCGGTCTGCGGCATGTTCAGGATCGGCGTCGACATCAGCGAGCCGAACACGCCGCCATTCGTGATCGTGAACGTCCCGCCCAAGAGCTCTTCCAGCTTCAGCTTGTTGTCGCGCGCGCGCGCCGCAAAATCGCCGATCTGCCGTTCGATGTCGGCCACGCTCGACACATCGGCACCGCGCACGACCGGCACGACAAGCCCGCGCTCGGTCGAGACCGCCACGCCGATGTCGTAGTAGTTCTTGTAGACGATGTTGTCGCCATCGATCTCGGCATTGACCGCCGGGATTTCCTTCAGCGCCGCCACGCACGCCTTCACGAAGAAGCCCATGAAGCCGAGCTTCACGCCGTGCTTCTTCTCGAACGGATCCTTGTAGCTGTTGCGCAGCGCCATCACCTTCGACATGTCGGCTTCGTTGAAGGTGGTGAGCTGGGCGGCGATGTCCTGGCTCTCTTTCAAGCGCAGCGCGATCGTCTTGCGCAGGCGCGACATCGGCACACGTTCTTCGCGTTCCGCGCGCGGCCGCGGTCCGGCAGGCGCAGGCGCCTGTTTCGGTAGGGGCACGGCCTTGATCGCTTCGAGCGCTTCGAGCGCATCGCCCTTGGTCACCTGGCCGCGTTTGCCGGACCCTTGAATCGCCGATACATCGAGATTGTTCTCTTCGGCGATGCGTCGCACCGATGGCGGAGGCGGTGGCGCCGCAACAGCCGGAGCGGCCGCGGCCGGTGCCGCTTTCGCGGGTTGCGCCACAGGTTTCGCGGTCTGCGCTTCCGCTTTCGCGGGCGCCGCTGTCGCAGCGCCTTCTTTTACCGCACCCAGCACAGCGCCGACATTGACCGTGCCGCCTGCTTTCACCTCGATATGCTCGAGCACGCCCGCGGCAGGGGAGGGCACTTCCACACTCACCTTGTCGGTTTCGAGCTCGACCAGCGGCTCGTCGCGTTTGACCGCATCGCCTTCGTTCTTCAGCCAGCGCGCAATCGTCGCTTCGGTGACGGATTCACCCAGCGCCGGCACTTTGATTTCGATGCTCATGAATGGCCCTCGAATTCGTCGGCCTAGAGCGTCAGCGCGTCGTTCAGGAACGCGCTGAGTTCCGCCTGATGGACGCTTGCCTGGCCGACCGCCGGCGATGCGGACGCCTTGCGGCCCGTATAGCGCAGCAAGCCCTTGCGGCCCAATTGCTCCATGCAGCTCTCGATATTGGGCGCGACGAACGACCACGCGCCCTGGTTCTTCGGCTCTTCCTGGCACCAGATGATCTCGGCGTTCGGGAACCGCGTCAGCTCGTCGGTGAGCGCGAGCCCAGGGAACGGATAAATCTGTTCGAGGCGCAGGATCTGGATGCGGTTCTCACTGCGCTTCTCGCGCTCCTCGAACAGGTCGTAATAGACCTTGCCCGAGCAGAGGATCACGCGCTTGATCTCATCATCGGGCACGAGAGCCAGAGTTGATCCCGGATTGCTCTGAGCATCGTCCCACAGCACGCGATGGAACGACGAGCCGGGACCGAACTCGGAAAGCTTCGAGATGGCGCGCTTGTGGCGCAGAAGCGATTTCGGCGTCATCAGCACCAGCGGCTTGCGGAAATTGCGCTGCATCTGCCGCCTGAGCGCGTGGAAGTAATTCGCGGGCGTCGTCAGATTCGCGACCTGCATGTTGTCGTCGGCGCAAAGCTGCAGGAACCGCTCGAGCCTTGCCGATGAATGCTCCGGCCCCTGGCCTTCGAAGCCGTGCGGCAGCAGCAGCACAAGGCCGGACATGCGCAGCCACTTCATCTCGCCCGACGCAATGAACTGGTCGATGATGACCTGCGCGCCGTTGGCGAAATCGCCGAACTGCGCTTCCCATAAGACCAGGGCGCGCGGCTCGGCGAGGCTATAGCCGTACTCGAAGCCGAGCACGGCGGCTTCCGACAGGAGCGAATCCACCACCTCGAATTCCGCCTGGCCCTCGCGGATGTGATTCAGCGGAACGTAGCGCTCCTCGTTCTCCTGATCGACGAACACCGAATGGCGCTGCGAGAACGTGCCGCGCGAGGAATCCTGGCCCGAGAGCCGGACGGGGAATTCCTCGTCCAAGAGCGTGCCGAAGGCGAGCGCTTCGCCGGTTGCCCAGTCGATGCCCTCGCCGGTTTCGAACATGTGCGCTTTGGCCTGCAATTGGCGCACGAGCGTCTTGTGCAGATGGAAATTATCCGGCGCCCTCGACATAGCGCGGCCGACTTTCTTCAGCGTCTCGAGGTCGACATCGGTGTCCCCGCGACGGTCGCCGCGCGGCGCCTTCTCCATGCCGGTCCAGCGGCCATCCAGCCAATCCGCTTTGTTCGGGCGATGGTTGCGCGCGACTTCGAATTCCTCTTCGAGCCTCTTCTCGAAGGCCGCGATCATGCCCTCGACTTCGACCTTGGTCAGTACGCCTTCGTCGATCAGCTTCTTCGAATAGATGTCGAGCGTTGAGGGATGGCTGCGGATCGCCTTGTACATCAGCGGCTGCGTGAACGCCGGCTCGTCGCCTTCGTTGTGACCGAAGCGGCGATAGCAGAACATGTCGATGACGACGTCCTTGCGGAACAGCTGCCGGAATTCCGTCGCGATCTTCGCGCAATGCACGACCGCTTCGGGATCGTCGCCGTTCACATGGAAGATCGGCGCCTGAACCATCAGCGCCACATCGGACGGGTAGGGCGAGGACCGCGCATAAGCGGGCGCCGTCGTGAACCCAAGCTGATTGTTGACGATGAAGTGGATCGTGCCGCCGGTTCGGAAGCCCTTGGTCCCCGACATCGCGAAGCACTCGGCGACCACGCCCTGTCCGGCGAACGCGGCATCGCCGTGCAGCAGCAGCGGCAGCACGGACGTGCGGTTCACCTTGTCCGCATTCTGCGACTGCTTGGCGCGCGCCTTGCCGAGCACGACCGGATCGACCGCTTCGAGATGCGATGGATTTGCGGTCAGCGACAGATGCACGTTGTTCCCGTCGAACGCGCGATCCGACGATGCGCCTAGGTGATATTTGACGTCGCCCGAACCCTGCACCTCGGATGGCTTCGCGGAGCCACCCTGGAATTCGTGGAACAGCTGGCGATACGGCTTGCCCATCACGTTGACGAGCGTGTTCAGCCGTCCGCGGTGCGGCATCCCGAGCACGATGTCTTTGACGCCGAGCGCGCCGCCGCGCTTGATGATCTGCTCCATCGCCGGGATCATCGCTTCGCCGCCGTCGAGACCGAAGCGTTTCGTGCCGACGAATTTCGTGCCGCAGAACTTCTCGAAGATCTCCGCTTCGATCAGCTTGTTCAGGATCGCGCGCTTGCCTTCGCGGGTGAAGGTGATTTTGTTCTCCGACCCTTCGATCCGCCGCTGCAGCCACTCGCGCTGCTCGGGATCGGTGATGTGCATGTATTCATAGCCGATCGTGCCGCTATAGGTCCGGCGCAGGATCGCCACGAGATCGCGCGGCGTGACCGTCTCAAGGCCCATGATCCCGTCGATGAAGACAGGCCGGTCCAAATTCTTGTTCTGGAATCCGTAGAAGGACGGTTGCAGCTGCGGCAGCGGCTTGCGCTTCTCGATCTCGAGCGGATCGAGCTGCGCTTCGAGGTGTCCAATGATGCGATAGGCGCGGATCAGCTGGAACGCGCGGATCGACGCCTGGCCTTCGGCATGCGCTTCCTGTGATGCCGCGACCGGCGCGACCGCGGAACGCTTCTCCGGTCCCCAATCGCCGGTCAGCGCGCTCAAGAGCTCGTTCGGCTCGGCCGCGTGTCCGTTGTCGGGACGCCATGACGGTCCCTGACCCAGCTGCGCGGGCTTCAGACCCTGTTCCCCCAGCGCGTCGAAAAACGCGCGCCAGGTTCCGTCGACCGACTCCGGGCTGCTCAGATACTGGGCATAGAGCCCCTCGATGAACGCTGCGTTCGAGCCGTAGAGGAATGAGGTCGACTCCAGCACCCGCGTGGGTGAGGTCCGTTTCGGTGATTTTGATTGGGATTCAGCAGTCATTTCATAGACTTGACGGGGACGCCGCGAGGGGCCGCATCAAGCCCCGGCAGTTGCCCGTCCCTCTTTCTCGCAAGGTACGCGCCACAGAACTCTACGCGTAGACCGGTTTTATTAAGATTGCATCATTGCCGGCTGTTTCAATGGCTCTTCAGCAGCTCCTTGAGCGTCGTTCCGAGCGCCGCGGGGTTGGGCGAAACCACGATGCCCGCGGACTTCATGGCCTCGATCTTCGATCCTGCGCCGCCTTTGCCGCCGGAGATGATCGCGCCCGCATGTCCCATGCGCCGACCGGGCGGCGCGGTCACGCCCGCGATGAAGCCGACCGTCGGCTTCTTCACGCGCGACCGCTTCAGAAAGTCGGCCGCGTCCTCCTCGGCCCCGCCGCCGATCTCCCCGATCATAATCATCGACTGCGTCTCGGGATCGGCGAGGAACTTCTCCAACACGTCGATGAACTCCGTGCCCTTCACCGGATCGCCGCCGATGCCGACACAGGTCGATTGCCCGAGACCCGCGGCCGTCGTCTGGGCCACCGCCTCGTAGGTCAGCGTGCCCGAGCGCGACACGATGCCGACCGAGCCTCTGCGATGGATATGGCCGGGCATGATGCCGATCTTGCATTCGTTAGGCGTGATCACGCCGGGACAGTTCGGACCGATCAGCCGCGTCTTCGATCCGCACAGCGCGCGCTTCACCTTCACCATGTCGAGCACCGGGATGCCCTCGGTGATGCAGATCGCGAGCTCCATCTCCGCATCGATCGCTTCCAGGATCGCATCGGCCGCAAAGGCCGGCGGCACGTAAATCGCGGTCGCGGTCGCGCCCGTCTTCTCTCTCGCCTCGCGCACGGTGTCGAACACGGGAAGATTGAGATGCGCCTGGCCGCCTTTGCCGGGGCTGACGCCGCCGACCATCTTCGTGCCGTAGGCGATCGCCTGCTCGGAATGGAACGTGCCCTGTGAGCCGGTGAAGCCCTGGCAGATCACTTTGGTGTTCTTGTCGACGAGGATGGACATGATTAGCGGCCCTTCACGGCATTGACGATCTTCTGCGCGGCGTCGGCGAGATCGTTCGCCGAGATGATGGCCAATCCCGATTTGGCGAGGATCTCCTTGCCCTCTTTGACATTGGTGCCTTCGAGCCGCACCACCACGGGCACTGAGAGCGACACTTCCTTTGCCGCCTCGACGATGCCGTTCGCGATGATGTCGCAACGCATGATGCCGCCGAAGATGTTGACCAGGATGCCCTTCACGTTCGGATCGGAGAGGATGATCTTCAGCGCCGCCGTGACCTTCTCCTTCGACGCGCCGCCGCCGACATCCAAGAAGTTCGCAGGCTCCGCGCCATAGAGCTTGATGATGTCCATGGTCGCCATGGCAAGCCCCGCGCCGTTGACCATGCAGCCGATCGTGCCGTCGAGCTTGATGTAGGAGAGATCGTATTTCGCCGCTTCGCGTTCGGTCGCGTCCTCTTCGTCCGGATCGCGTAAGCCCTGGATGTCGGGATGGCGATAGAGCGCGTTGTCGTCGAAATTGATCTTGGCATCGAGGCAGATCACTTGCCCGCTCTTGGTGACCACGAGCGGATTGATTTCGAGCAGGCTCATGTCTTTCGCGAGGAACGCCTTGTACAGCCCCTCGATCAGCGACACCGCCTGCTTCACCTGATCGCCTTTGAGCTGCAGTGCGGCGGCAATCGAGCGTCCGGTGTGCGGGCTATAGCCCGAGGCGGGATCGATCTGGAACGTGAGGATATTCTCGGGCGTCTCTTTGGCGACCGCTTCGATGTCCATGCCGCCCTCGGTCGACGCGATGAACGCGACGCGCGAGGTCTCGCGGTCGACGAGGGCCGAAAGATATAGCTCGCGTGCGATGTCGGACCCGTCCTCGATGTACAGCCGCCGCACGGTGCGGCCCTTGGGCCCCGTCTGGTGCGTGACGAGGTTCATGCCAAGCATCCGCTTGGCTTCCTTCGCAACGTCCTCGGTCGATTTGACGACCTTGACGCCGCCGCCCTTGCCGCGTCCGCCGGCATGGATTTGCGCCTTCACCACCCACACCGGTCCGGGGAGTTCTTTCGCCGCCGCGACCGCTTCTTCGACCGTGAACGCCGCCTTCCCGCGCGGCACGGGAAGCGAAAAGGAGCGCAGCACGTCTTTCGCCTGATACTCGTGAATGTTCATTCGGAAGGACCTTGCAGGGTGAATGGCGAACGGGTGAGGGAGGGGCGAGTTATAGCAGCGAAGCGAAAGGCGGCAAGGATTCAGGGCCCTGGCGCGGGCGGGGGGATGAGGGCGAGCATTGAATCTTGATTGGGCCCGCCTGCCACGGACACGCGCGCAAACGTCAACGGCGAAAGAGAGGCCGCCGTCGCGGCGCTGATGCAGTAGGCCTCCATTTTTTCGCACGAGGCCGCGACCTTTGCTTCGGTCACCAGTGTTGCGAAGGTCTTGCCACTCCTCGGAGAAAACAGAAGCACGCCATTCAGCGTACCGTCCTGCAGGGTGCTGAGCGCGTTCTCGGGCAGCGTCGCGACAGGCACAGCGTCGTAGAGCACGATCGACTCGACCGCGAAGCCTTTGGCCTGTAGCGCTTGCCCGATCCGTCCCGCCGTCTCGGCCCCGGCCGCGTGCAGCAGCCCGCCCCTTCGCGGATCGGCACGTTCGGCCACGAACTCGACCAGCGCGTTCGCGTCGCCTTCGGCGCTGAAGACCTTCTTGAAGCCCGCGCTGCGCGCCGATTCCGCTGTTTGCGGTCCGACCGCGTAGACGGGCAGATCCCGGCGCGTGGTGCGTTGTGACGCGGCGCGCACGCCGTTCGCGCTTGTCGCGAGGAGTGCCTGCACGCCCTCGAGCGCGAGCTCGGGGCCGTCGCGCACTTGCACCGCCATCAGCGGAGCGACGATCGGCACATGCCCCCGCGCGCGCAGGATTTCGGCGATTGCCACCGCATCTTCCTGAGGCCGAGTAATCAACAGGCGCATTCAGAACCTCGGCAACTTGTCGCCGGCGCGCTCAAGGATTTCGCAGGCGGCATCTCGGCCCACGGCCTCGGCAGCGTCGCGCGCGTTTGCTGCGGTCAACGGGATCGCGCGCGAAACCGTCCAGGCGTTCCGCCCGTCGGTGGTCAGCACCTCGCCGCGAAACTCGAGCTTTTGTCCGTCGAGCCGCGCGTGTCCGGCGATCGGTGTCCGGCATGAACCGTCGAGCGTTGCCAAGAATCCGCGCTCGCACGCGATCGCGACATGCGTGTCCCCATGGTCGATCGGCGCGATCAGTTTGGCGACGTCATGGTTGCTTTCGCGGAGTTCGATACCGATTGCGCCCTGACACAGCGCCGGCAGCCAATCGTTGAGGATTTCCGCGCCGTCGGGGCGGATGCCGAGCCTGCTCAACCCCGCACGCGCCAGAATGATTCCGTCCGCTTCGCCGCGCGCGAGCTTGGCGAGCCGCGTTTCGACATTGCCGCGCAAGGAGACGATCTCGAGGTCGGGCCGCAGCCTCAGTGCCTGCGCCTGCCGCCGCACTGAGCTCGTGCCCAGTTTCGCGTTCGGCTCGAGCCGCGCGAACGGCCGTTTGTCGCTCGCGATGAACACATCATGCGGGTCTTCGCGCTCCAGCACCGCCGCGATCGTTAGCCCCGGCGGTTGGATGGCCGGCATGTCCTTCATCGAATGCACGGCGATATCCGCTTCGTGCTGGAGCAGCGCCTCTTCGATCTCCTTGACGAACAGGCCCTTGCCGCCCGCATCGACCAGTGGCCGGTCCTGGATTTTGTCGCCTGTCGTCTTGATCGCAATGATCGGGGCAAGGGCTTCGAGCTCGGCCTCCGCCCAGCCATGCGCTTTTGCGAGCGCCGCCCGCACCAGGCGGGACTGGGTCAAGGCCAGCGGCGAACCGCGGCTTGCGATGCGGACAAGGGGTCTGGTCATGCGCGTGGCTCTAGCATAGATCGGAACGATGCATGCTGCCGCAAGACCCCTAACAGTGCTCGGAATCGAGACAAGCTGCGACGAGACCGCGGCCTCTGTCGTACGCGGTTTGCCGCCTGGGCCCGGGTCGATTCTTTCCAATGTCGTGCTCGGCCAGGCTTCCGCCCACCGCCCTTATGGCGGGGTCGTGCCCGAAATCGCCGCCCGTGCCCATGTCGAGCTCCTTGACGGCGTGATCGACCAGGCGCTCGAGGAAGCGGGCGTCGCGCTCGCCGATGTCGATGCTGTCGCGGTCACCGCAGGCCCCGGCCTGATCGGCGGGGTCATGGTGGGGCTTGTGTCCGCAAAAGGATTGGCACTTGCCTCCGGCAAGCCGCTTATCGCGGTCAACCATTTGGAAGCGCACGCGCTCACAGCCCGCTTGTCGGCCGGCCTCGAATTCCCGTTCCTGCTCCTGCTGATTTCGGGGGGGCATTGCCAGCTGATGGCGGGAGAAGGCGTGGGGCGCTATCGGCTCTACGGCGCGACCATCGACGATGCGGTCGGCGAGGCCTTCGACAAGACCGCGAAGCTGCTCGGCCTGCCCTATCCCGGCGGCCCGCAGATCGAGGCGCTTGCGCTGAAAGGTCGGCCCGGGACGTTTTCGCTGCCGCGCCCCATGATCGGCCGGGCGGGCGCGGATTTTTCGTTCTCGGGGCTCAAGACCGCCGTTCGGCAGGTCGTCCAGGAAGGTGGCCCGCTCGGCGAATCCGGCAAGGCCGCGCTCGCCGCGGACTTTCAGGTGGCGGTTGTGGACGTGCTGGTCGATCGGGTTCGATCGGCGATGCAGTTATTCCGAACAGAGTTCGGTGATACTAGCGACGTGTTTCCCCTTGTGGCGGCCGGCGGTGTCGCGGCCAACAGGGCCATTCGCGCTGCGTTGCAGCAAGTCTGCGATCAGGAGGGATTCCTCCTGATCCTGCCTCCTGTTCCGCTCTGTACGGACAACGGCGCGATGGTGGCCTGGGCTGGTTTGGAGCGGCTCGCCATCGGTTTGACCGATAGGCTCGACGCTCCGCCTAGAGCCCGATGGCCGCTGGAATCCTAGCTCGCCAGCAACATCACGAACGGAACGAACATCAGGGTCGAGGACGCGATCAGAACGCGCGTCAGGATCCAGACGCCCATGGGCGTGATTTCCTTGACTTCGGCGGGATGGAAGCTACGCAACTCAAGCATGACAATCTCCGGTGCAATGCAACATGAACTTCGCAGGTGCAATATAGTGTCTCAGGAGTTAATAAGCAATAAACGTGCTTACATAGTTCCGTACGATGTTCGATAAAATTTAGTTATGTTTGGAAATACCCGCTCCTGTGGGCGGTGGGCTTCGTAGCGATGAAACGCCTGCGGAATCGCGCTATGGAACCCGATGCCCGCCATCAAGATCGCCACCTGGAACATCAACTCGGTACGACTGCGTTCCCGCCTTGTCGGCGGCTTTCTGAAGAAATATGCGCCCGACGTGCTCTGTCTTCAGGAGATCAAGGTCACAGACGACCTGTTTCCCGGCGCGCGCTATCGCAAGCTCGGTTACGTCCATCAGGCGGTGAAGGGCCAGAAGGGCTATCACGGCGTCGCCATTCTTTCGAAGCTGCCTTTCCGCACGACGTCCTCACTCAGCTTCTGCGGCAAGGAGGACAGCCGCCACGTCAGCGCGATTTTCGAGTCGGGCTTGGAGGTGCACAACTTCTATGTGCCCGCCGGCGGCGACATTCCCGATCCCGATCAGAATCCGAAATTCGCGCATAAGCTCGATTTCCTGCGCGAGATGGAATCCTGCTTTGCGAAACAGCGTGACAAGCGCAGCGCCCCTATCGTGCTCGTCGGCGATCTCAACGTCGCGCCTTTCGAGAACGATGTGTGGAGCCACAAGCAGCTGCTCGACGTCGTCAGTCACACGCCGGTGGAAACCGAGTTGATGGCCGCCGCGAAGAACGCCTTCGACTGGATCGACGTGACGCGCGACTTCGTTCCACTGGATAGGAAAATCTATTCCTGGTGGAGCTATCGCAATCGCGACTGGGCGGCATCGGATCGAGGCCGACGCCTCGATCACATCTGGGTCAGCCAAGGGCTAAAAGGCGCCGTATCGGATCACATGATCCGGCGCGAGCTGCGCGGCTGGGCGAAGCCGTCCGACCACGTGCCCGTGCTCGCAACCGTCGCGGTTTAGTCGTGCCAGAACGGTTC
>Ga0184629_10000786_pt1 | contig 13649 bp, 10 predicted proteins | sample PLM4_32_b1_FD_133158 | JGI IMG/M metagenome (GOLD analysis project Ga0184629, IMG submission 133158) | Groundwater sediment microbial communities from an aquifer in East River, Colorado, USA - PLM4_32_b1 | ecosystem: Environmental > Terrestrial > Soil > Riparian zone | place: USA: East River... | reverse complement strand
TGCGGGGCAATCCCTGCCCACGGCGCGTCGCTCAGCCGTCCACTGAACGCCATGGCTCACCTCCCTGTGCGAGGCCATGACGTCAACCTACTCCGCGTTGCGGGGTTTTGAAACCAGTTCTAGTCCCGCTCAGCCCCGCGCGCGACTCTTCGGCGGCCGCGCCCGGGCGAGCGCGAACGACAGGCTCTCGAACTCCATCGCCATGTCCACAGTGCGCAGCGCGACGTGGGGCGGAACGAAGAGCTTGCGCGGCGCGAAATTGAGGATCCCGCGCACGCCCGCGGCGACCAGCAGGTCGGCCACCTCCTGCGCCGCACGCACCGGGGTCGCGATCACGCCGATCTCCACCTGCTCGCGCGCCGCGACCGCGGAGAGTGCCGCGACGTCCTGCACCACGTGCGTTCCGAGCCGGACGCCGATGCGCGAAGGCTCGCGGTCGAACACCGCGACCACGTCGAAGCCCTGCTTCTCGAAGCCCCGGTAGGCGAGCAGCGCGGCGCCGACGTTGCCCGCGCCCACGACCGCCACCCGCCAGCGCCGCTCGAGCCCCAGGATCGCCCGGATCTCCTCGCGCAGGTGCGCGACGTCGTAGCCGAGACCGCGGCGCCCGAACGAGCCGAAGCAGGAGAGGTCCTTCCGCACCTGGGCCGACGTGACCCCTTCGCGCTCCGCGAGACGGCGCGACGAGATCACGCGCTTGCCCTCGGCCTCGACTTCCTCGAGCACGCGGTAGTAGTGGGAGAGCCGCCGAACGGTGGACTCGGAGATCTGCGGCAGGGGCCGGACGCGGTGTGTGAATGTTTTCACAAGCGGGCGCGATCGAAGGGCCGCGGGGCGCGTCGCCCCGCGGCCGCGTTCTACGCGGAAGGCTCCTCGTTGGCCGCGTCGTCGCCGGTCTCGCCGTTCGCCTCGGCGGGCTCCGCGAGGAGCGCGCCGTTGCCCGCGCCGGCGTCGCCGGAGGCGTTCCCGTCGTCGTCCTCGTTCACTACGCGCGTCACGCCCGCCACGGTGTCCGGCGCCACCTGCAGCTCGCCCTCCGGGGGCGCGAGGTTCACGAGCTTCACGCCCTGGGTGATGCGGCCCATGACCGAGATGCCCTTCACCGGAATCCGGATCAGCTGGCCCGAGCGTGTGATGATCATCAACTCGTCGCCGTCCACCACTTCCTTGACCGCCACGACGTCGCCGTTCCGGTCGGTGGTCTTGATGGTGATGATGCCCTTCCCGCCGCGGTGCGAAAGGCGGTACTCCGAGATCTCGCTGCGCTTCCCGTAGCCGTTCGCGCACACGGTGAGCAGCGTGGCCTGGCGCTTGACCCCCACCAGGCTCACCACCTCGTCCTCGGCGTCGTCGAGCGTCACCGCCTTCACGCCGTAGGCGGTGCGGCCCATCGGCCGCACCTCGCTCTCGTGGAAGCGGACCGCGAGCCCCTTCTTCTTCGCGAGGATCAGGTCCTGCGTGCCATCGGAGATCATGGCCTCGATCAGTGCGTCGCCGTCTTCGAGCAGGATGGCGTTGATCCCGCCCTTCCGCGGGTGGCTGTACGCGGAGAGCACCGTCTTCTTGATCAGCCCCTTCTTCGTCGCGCACACCAGGTAGTGCTGGTCGTCGAACTCCTTGACCGCCACCACCGCCTGCACCCGCTCCTCGCGGCTCAGGCCCTCGAGGTGGTTCACCAGCGGGCGGCCGCGCGCCATGCGCCCGGCCTGCTCCACCTCGTGCACCTTGAGCCAGTAGCAGCGCCCGCGGTCGGTGAGGAACAGCAGGTAGGCGTGGGTGTTCGCGATGAACAGGTGCTCGATGTAGTCCTCTTCCTTGGTGCGCGCGCCGATCACGCCCTTGCCGCCCCGACGCTGCGAGCGGTAGGAGGAGATCTCCTGCCGCTTGATGTAGCCGGCATGGGAGACGGTGATCACCATGTCCTTCTGCTCGATCGTGTCCTCGTAGCCGATGTCGCCCTCTTCCGCCATGATCTGCGTCTTCCGGGCGTCGCCGTACTTCTCCTTCAGCCGCCGCACCTCGTCCTGGATGATCGCCAGCATCTTCTGGGGGCTGGCGAGGATGCTACGCAGGGTCTCGATCAGCTGGATGACCTCGAGGTACTCCTGCTCGATCTTGCCGCGCTCGAGCGCGGTGAGGCGCGAGAGCCGCATCTCCAGGATGGCGTTGGCCTGGATCTCGCTGAGCTTGAACGTCTGCACGAGGCCCTGCCGCGCGGTCTCGACATCCTTCGCGGCGCGGATCAGCGTGATCACCTCGTCGAGGCGGTCGAGGGCGATCTTCAGCCCCTCGAGGATGTGGGCGCGCTTCTCCGCCTCGGCCAGGTCGTACTCGGTGCGGCGGCGCACCACGATCTGGCGGTGCCCGATGTACTCGCCCACCAGCGCCCGCAGCGTGAGGATCTGCGGCCGCTGCTTCACGAGCCCCAGCATGATCGCGCCGAACGTGGTCTGGAGCGGCGAGTGGACGAAGAGCTGGTTCAGGACCACCTTGGGGTTGGCGTCCTTCTTGAGCTCGATCACGATCCGCATGCCGTCACGGTCGGACTCGTCGCGCAGGTCGCTGATCCCCGCCACCTTCCCGTCGCGGACCAGCTCCGCGATCCTCTCGAGCAACGCGCCCTTGTTCACCTGGAACGGGATCTCGGTGGCGACCAGGCTCATGCGCCCGGCCTTGCCCTCCTCGACCTGCACCTTCGCCCGCATCCTGATGAGCCCGCGTCCCGTGAGGTAGCAGTCGCGGATCCCCTGCGTGCCGTAGATGATGCCGCCGGTCGGGAAGTCCGGGCCGCTCACGATGCCGAGCAGATCGGCGGACTCGGACTCGGGGTGGTCGATCACGTGCACGATCGCGTCGCAGATCTCGCCGAGGTTGTGCGGCGGCACCTCGGTCGTCATGCCCACCGCGATCCCGGAGCAGCCGTTGATCAGGAGATTCGGCACGACGGAGGGCAGCACCACCGGCTCCTCGCGCGTCTCGTCGTAGTTGGGCCGGAAGTCCACCGTGTTCTTCTCGAGGTCCGCGAGCATCTCCATCGCGAGCGGCGTGAGCCGCGCCTCGGTGTAGCGCATCGCCGCCGGTGCGTCCCCGTCGATCGAGTTGTGCACGAACACGCCGTCGGCCAGAAGGAAGTTGTGGTGTTCGTCCACCGTGATGTCATAGACGTCCGCCGTCTCCGTCAGCGGCCGGACCGCCACGATCCTGTGGTTGTAGGTCTGCCCCGCTGCAACGATTTCGTTGAAGTCCGTGAAATACACCAGCGCGGTGTCCAGGTGCGGAATCCAGTTCGCGCCGCGCTCGGACTCGTAAAGCTCGGGGGTCAGCCGCGCCGGACCGAATCGCGCGAGGAAATCGGACGCGTAGCGCGCAACCCTGCGTCTCATCACGCGCCGCGTGTACGAAGGATCCCGCCACCGGTGCGCCAGGCTCTCCGCTGCCCTCTTCGAGAGCTGACGCATCAGGTCGGGCTGCTCGGTGACCCGCCGGGCGTTCGACTTCCGAACGCCCTCCTTCTGCCGGCGCCGGAAGTCCGCATCGTCCCACTGCGCCGCGATCTTCGCCCGGTGCCGCTCAACGGCCCCCGGGGCGTTCCATGAGGTCCGCGCCATCGCGGAAAAGTGGTCCGCCGGGAACTGGCTCCGGTAGTCCGGGTCGTACGCGAGGTGATGCACGAAGTCCCAACGGCCGAGGGAGGGCTGGTGCACTCGGAGGTAGTCGTTCAGGCCTGGCTTGACCGGGGCCCGGTCGAAGTACCCGGGCATCAGGCTGTTCTCGGGTGTCAGATCCTCCGCATGCTTGTAGGAGTTGTCGCGAAGCAGGAAGCGGTGGTCGGGCGTGCAGCGGATCTTGGCTCCGCTGTCCAGTTCGACCTCCACGAGCGCCGCCGCCCGCCGAGTCACCCGCGCGTTGCGGCCCTGGCCTACGACGATTCGCCCGAACGCGTCGACGGAGTAGACGTGGAACGTCGCGTCGGGGCCGAGGGCTTCCAGCTCCGCGAACGACCGATCCGTGCCGTCGAGCAGCTTGATGCGCGTGTCCCCGGTGAAGCAGCCGAAATTCCCCTGCCCGTCCACGAGCGGGTAGCGCATCACCCAGTCCTGCGCGAGGCGCACGAGCGTCGGGTAGACGACCTGCTCGCCGTGCGGGTGGTAATTGCCGGAGGTGTCGCCCGCGATCTTCGCGCACTTTCGGTAGGGGCGGCCGGGGGCGAGGTTCAGGTCGTTCATCGCGACCAGGATGCGGCGCTGCGACGGCTTGAGGCCGTCGCGCACGTCCGGGAGCGCGCGCGAGACGATGACCGACATCGAGTAGTCGATGTAGCTGGTCTTCATCTCGCTCTCGATGCTGGTATCCACGACTCTCGAGCGGTCGTTCAGTGCCATGTCGTCCTTCCCGTGATCGGCGTCAGTGCTTGGAGCCGGAAGCGTGCGGACGGATGCCGGGGCGCCAGTGCCACGCGAGGTCCGCGGTCATGTAGTCGCGCGTGAAATTGGAGAACACGCGGTCGAAGGCGACTGTGATCCCGATCGCGTGATTCTCGCGCAGCGGGACCATGATTCCGCCACCCAGGGCCCAGCCCACCTTTACGGATTCGGTGATCACCGTGCCGTGCTGATCGGTGCGGAACTGGTAGGCCCCGAAGTCCCCGCGTGCGAACGTATCCAGCCGGCGCAGGCGCGGCCCGAGGACCTCCATGCGCCACGCGCCGCCGTAGACGTTGGCGTGCGCGAGATCGAACACTCCCAGGGAAACCGGCGGGTTCTGGGAATCGTCGAACAGCTCCCCGGTGAGCGAGCCCAGGTCGTCCGCGAAGGCCGATGCCCCGATCCGCAGGAAGTCTTCGACCGGCCACAGCGCCGAGAGGGCCATGGAGAAGCCGCCCTGGTCGAAGACGCCGCTCTTCGGGCTGTCGACCGCGAACGACCGCCCGAGCTCGACCATCATTTCGGGCATCGGGATCGCGCGGGCGGGGAGCGCACTCGCGGCGAGCAGCAGCGCGGCCAGGAGGGGCGTGGACCTTCGCATCACACGTCGAGGTTCTTGACCGCGAGCGCGTTCTCCTCGATGAACTGGCGGCGCGGTTCGACCTGCTCGCCCATGAGGATCGTGAAGATGCGCTCGGCCTCGACCGCGTCCTCGTTCGTGACCTTGAGCAGCGTGCGGGTCTCGGGATTCATCGTCGTGCGCCACAGCTGCTCGGGGTTCATCTCGCCGAGGCCCTTGTAGCGCTGCACCTGGACATTCTTCTTGCCGAGCCGGGTCATCGCCTCTTCCCGCTCCTTGTCGTCGAAGCAGTAGATCTCTTCCTTGCCCGCCTTCACCAGGAACAGCGGAGGCTGCGCGATGTAGATGTGACCCGCGTCCACGAGCGGTTGGAGCTTGCGGAACAGCAGGGTGAGCAGCAGCGTGCGGATGTGCGACCCGTCCACGTCGGCGTCGGTCATCAGGATGAGCTTGTGGTAGCGGAGCTTCGTGATGTCGAAGTCCGTCTCCACGCCGGTGCCGAGCGCGGTGAAGATGTTGCGGATCTCCTCGTTCGCGAGGATCTTGTCGATGCGCGCCTTCTCGACGTTCAGGATCTTGCCGCGGATCGGGAGAATGGCCTGGAAGCGCCGGTCGCGGCCCTGCTTGGCGGTGCCGCCTGCCGAGTCGCCCTCCACGATGTACAGCTCGCACTGCCCGGGATCGTCCCACGCGCAGTCGGCGAGCTTGCCGGGCAGCGAGCCGCCGTCGAGGATGGTCTTGCGCCGCGCCAGCTCGCGGGCCTTACGCGCCGCCTCGCGGGCGCGCGCGGCCGCCAGCATCTTCTCGATGATCTTGCGCGCGACCGACGGCGTCTCCTCGAAGAACTCGCGCAGCCCCTCGCCCACGATGCTCTCGACCAGGCCCTTGACCTCGCTGTTCCCGAGCTTGGTCTTGGTCTGGCCCTCGAACTGCGGGTCCTGCATCTTGATCGAGATCACAGCCACCAGCCCCTCGCGTACGTCCTCGCCCGAGACCGCGACCTTGGCGCGCTGACTCAGGCCCTCCTTCTCGGCGTAATTGGTGAGCGTGCGCGTGAGCGCCGAGCGGAAGCCGATCAGGTGCGTGCCGCCCTCGACCGTGTTGATGTTGTTCACGTACGAGTGCATGGACTCGGCGTAGCTGTCGTTGTACTGGAGCGCGACCTCGACCGCGACGCCCTCGCGCTCGCGCGCGAACACCACCGGGCGCGCGTGCAGGACTTCCTTGTTCTGATTCAGATACTTGACGAACTCGAGGATGCCACCCTTGTAGAGGAAGGTCTGGCTCTTGCCGCTGCGCGCGTCGGCGAGCTTGATCGTGAGCCCGCTGTTCAGGAACGCGAGCTCGCGCATGCGGCCGGCGAGGGTGTCGTAGTGGAAGTTGGTCTCCTCGAAGATCGAGGGGTCGGGCAGGAAGCGGGTGGTCGTGCCCGAGCCGTTGCGCCCATTCTCGGCGGGGCGGGATTTCATCGGCCCCGCGGGCTTGCCGGCCTCGTAGCGCTGCGCGTAGATGGTGCCCTCCTTCAGCACGTCCACCTCGCACCACGCGGACAGCGCGTTCACCACCGAGACCCCCACGCCGTGCAGCCCGCCCGAGACCTTGTAGGTCTTGCTGTCGAACTTGCCGCCGGCGTGGAGCGTGGTCATCACCACCTCGAGCGCCGGCTTCTTCTCGGTGGCGTGCATGTCCACCGGGATGCCGCGCCCGTCGTCGACCACCGTGACGCTGCCGTCGGTTTCCATGCTCACCGAGATCTCGGTGCAGAACCCGGCGAGCGCCTCGTCCACCGAGTTGTCCACCACCTCGTACACCAGGTGGTGCAGCCCGCGCGTCCCCACGTCGCCGATGTACATGGCGGGGCGCTTGCGGACCGCCTCCAGGCCTTCGAGGACCTGGATGCTCGTCGCGTCGTAGTGATGTCCCTTGGGTTCCGCCGTCAACGCCGCCTCTTCCCCCTTCGAACTCATCACGGATGCCCTCTGCGGGGCAGCGCCAGGCGCACGTCGCGGACGTGCTCGCCGCCCAGCTGCTGGTTGATGCGCCGCACCAGGTCCCTCTTCAGGTACCCCAGCTCCTGCATCCAGGCCGATCCCTCGACCTCCACGTGCAGCGTCCCGTCGCGGAACGCGACGGCGCGGGCGTGGCGCGCGACCCTTGGGCCCACCAGCTCAGGCCAAGCCTCGACCGCCTGCCACCCCGTCATCTCGCGGCTCAGGCCGAGGTTCTCGAGGACCCGGCCCAGCACGCCGCCGACCGCCTCCACGCTCACCCCGCGCTATCCGGCAGCCGCAGCGGCATGATGAGGCACAGTAGCTCTTCCTCGGTCTGGGGAAGCGCTCCCACGGGCTCGACCACGCCGGCCGCGAGCGGCGTGTTGAGCCGGAACAGCACCTGCTCGGTGGAAATGCAGCGCAGAACGTCGAGCAGGTAGGTCGCGTTGTAGCCGATCTCCATGGGCTCGCCGCGATACTCGGCGGCGATCCGGTGCTCGCCGGCGCCCAGCTCCGTCGCCGACGAGATTCCGAGGCTCCCGGGGCCGATCGAGAAGCGCACCTGGCGCGTCACGTTGTCCGCGTGGGAGGCGACGATGTCCACCGCCTCCATGAGATCCGAGCGTATGGCCTTGAGCTCGCGCGGGTTGCTGCGCGGGATCACCTGCTCGTAGTTCGGGTAGGGCCCTTCGAGCAGCCGCGTCAGAATCCGCACGCGATACTCGCCGACCGAAGCACCAAAGCCCGCCTGGCGCTTGCCCGCCGCCACCTCGATCTGGATCGGGCTCGTGGCCTCGTCCGCCGTGCGGCTCACCGCCTGCAGCGCGCGCGTCGGGACGATCAGGCCCTCCTTGCCGAGCCCCCCGAAATCGCCCTTGCGCGTGGCGCGGGAGAGCCGGTGGCCATCGGTCGCGACGAAGGTGACGTGCTGGTCACCGCCCTGGATCAGCACGCCGTTGAGCTGCGGCCGCGTCTCCTCGGTGGAGGCCGCGTAGGCGCTGCGCGCGATCAGCCGCGAGAGCGCCTCACCCTCGAGCACGGCCTTGGAATCGGCCTTGAGCTCGGGGATGCGCGGGAAATCGGCGGCATCCTGGGTCGGGAACCGCGACCAGCCCTTTCCGTCGCCGTAGCGCACCTCGCACTGTCCGGACGCGACCGAGATCGTGACCGCGCCCTTCGGCATCTTGCGCACCACCTCGTGGAAATGGCGCGCGCCCACCGCGACTCGGCCCGGCGTCTTCACCTCGCACGGCACGTGCGCCGACGTCGTCACGTCGAGGTCCGTGCCGGTCACGGTGAGGCCGGTCTTGTCGGCGTCGAGAAGCAGGCAGCTCAACAGCGGAAGGGGGCTCTTGGCGGAAACCGATCCCAGCGCCCGCCCGGCGGCGAAGGCAAGGTCGCCCTGCTGGATCGTAAGGTCCATGGCTGCACTCCCTGGCTGGGGCGAAGTTGAAGTCCGGCCTGAAGTTCCGGGAGCGGATTCGGTGCTCAAAGGGGCGTTCATGTCAGGTCCGCAGCATGATAGGTAGGAGAACGGGTGTCTGCAAGCACTTTCGGACGGTGTAAATCATTGTTTTTCAATAGATAAGAAAGTAGTTGCAGTAGGGGGTGTGGGGATTGTTGAAAAGCCCATCCAAGACCTCCTAATGGCCTCGACGCGAACGGGATGAGCGGTCGCGCAGGGTTGTGGACTCGAGGGCCGGATCTCCACACCGTTTCCCGGTCCGGCCGGCGCCCCTCGAGTTCTCCAGATTCCTCCCGATTCCTCCAGGCGATCTCCACAGCTCACGCGGACGCCAGTGTTGAAATCAGCCCGTTGATCTTGTCCGCCATCTCGCTATCCGCGGCGATCATGGCCGCCACCTTCTCGCACGCGTAGAGCACCGTGCTGTGATCGCGGTTTCCGAACATGCGCCCGATCTCGACCAGCGAGAGCTCGGTGAGCTGGCGCGTGAGGTACATCGCGACCTGGCGCGGCAGGACCACGGCGCGCGTCCGGCGCTGCCCACACAGCGCGTCGCTCTTGATGCCGAACCGCTCCGACACCGCCGCCAGGATCCGCTCCGGCGTCATGTGCTCCGGCTCGGGATTGACGTAGTGGCGCAGCACCTCCTCGGCGAGCTCGAGCGAGATCTCCTGGTGCGTGAGCGAGCCGACCGCGAGCAGCCGCACCAGGCAGCCCTCGAGGTCGCGAATATTGGTGCGGATGCGGTCGGCCATGAGCAGCAGCACGTCGTCGGGCAGCCGCACGCCGCCGCCCTCCTGGGCGCAGCGCGCACGCAGGATGGCGATGCGCGTCTCGAGATCGGGCTGCTTGATGTCCGTGACCAGGCCCTGGTTGAACCGCGAGGTGAGCCGCTCCTCGAGCATCGGAATGTCCTTGGGCGGCTTGTCGGCGGTCACCACGACCTGCTTGTGGGCGTCCCGCAGCGCGTTGAAAGTGTAGAAGAACTCCTCCTGCGTACCCTCCTTCCCGGCCAGGAACTGGATGTCGTCGATCAGCAGCACGTCCACGTTGCGGTAGCGGTTGCGGAACGCCAGCGTCTGGGTGTGCTGGATCGCGAAGATCATCTCGTTCGTGAAGCGCTCGGCTGGCACGTAGACGACGCGCGCCTCGGGGCGTGTGCGCCGCACCTCGTGGCCGACGGCGTGGAGCAGGTGGGTCTTCCCCAGCCCCGAGCCGCCGAAGATGAAGAGCGGGTTGTAGGCGTAGCCCGGCTTCTCCGCGACCGCGCGGCAGGCGGCGTGCGTGAAGCGGTTCCCGCTCCCCACCACGAACGTTTCGAAGGTGAGCCGCGGGTGGAGCTGGCTGTCGAGCCACGAGCGGCTCGTGCGGGCCACAGCTCCCGCCACGGGCGCCGTGCGCGCGGGCGCGGGCCCCGGCGCCGGCTGCTCGCACAGGGAAAAGCGGACCGGCGGCGTTGCGCCGAGCGCCGCCGCGAGGCTCGCGTGCAGCAGCGGCAGGTGATGCTCGTGCAGCCAGTCGATGAAGAATGCGTTCGGTACTTCGAGCTCGACGACCTCGGGGGAGAGCTGCCGCGGCACGATGGGCTTGAACCAGGTTTCGTAGGCTTGGTGGCTCCCGATCCTCGCCTTGACGGATTCGAGCACCTGTCCCCAGAGGAGGCCGATTTCCTCGGACTGCGCAGTACGGACGGCCATTTCAACGGTCCTTGCTGAAAAGGGTCCCGGATTTATCCACAGGGTTCGGGGCGGCGAGAACCTCGTTCCATCGCGGCCGCGGGCCCTGTGAACCGTGGGCTTGTGGAAATCGGACCAGCCAGTTATCCACAACGATTGTCACGACTCGATCCTGTTGCGCGCCAGGCGCTTGAGTCTCAATCCACCTCCCTTCGTCCACACTCGATCCACAATCGGCGTTCCGGGGCCTTCCGGGGACCATTCGGCCGCGAGGGTCCGGGCCGCAGGTCGGCCGCGAAACCCCGCAATTGGAAAGGCTTTGATGGGAGTGCCGGAAGATCGAAACGGCGGCCGGACCGCACCGCCTCTCGAGGAAGGGCTAGGCTAGCATCGGCCCCATTGGCGAACAAGGGCCGGATTGAGCGCGCGGCGTGAGCGGCGCAACGAGGGCCGCGCCAGCGGGATCGGGGAAGGCCCGAACGCCGAGCGCGGCCCTTTTTCGCGCGGAGCGCGCGAAAACCCGCGTAGAATCAGAACCCGAACGTGGTCCCGAGCGAGAACGTGCTCTGATCGCCGTAGTGGGTTCCCCACGCCTGCTTCAGCTCCATCACGAAGCGCAGGTCGGGACTGAACCGGTACTCGGCGCCGAGGCGGAACGGCCACTGGATGCCCGTGTCGTCCTGCAGCGTGGTGTTGTGGCTCGCGTAGGCCAGGCCGAGCGAGGCGTAGGGCTCGATCGTGCCGCTCGTGCCCGCCGCGTAGCCCCGGCTCGCGATCACGTTGGGCCCCATGGTGAGCACGCTCAGGTTGTCGCCGGTGTCCACGCCCAGCCCGGCCCCGAAGGAGAGGTCCACGGGGAATCCCGACCTCACCCGCATGGCCGCGACCTTGAAATCGGCTCCGAGGCGCAGGGCGTTGCCGTCCGCGTCGGTGTAGTCGAGGCGCTTGAGCCCGCCCTGGAAGCCGAAATCCACGTCGGGATAGAAGCTGAGCCGGAGCTGCGTGATGAACCCGACCTCGTGGGCGCTCGCGTCCACGAATGTGCCGAGCGAGTGGCCGTTCATCGGCAGTGGAGCCGCGCCGCCGAACTGGCCGAGGGACTGGGATTGCGCGGGGCCGGCGCAGATGAGAAGAGCGCCCGCCACCCATGTCGCGATGGTGTTGCGATTCACGTTCGACCTCCATGTCGAAAGGGGGCCACAGGGAGCGGCCTTGCTCCTACCGCTAGCGTCGCAAATCGAAGCACCCGAGGTCAAGTGCGTTCCGGGGCGGCCGTCGGCCCCGGGCGCCCGCCCCGGCCGGCAGCTGGCGTTGTTCGCCACTCCGGCCGCCGCTATATTCGCCGCCCGGTCCCGCCGTCCCCCGTTCCCAACGGAGCCCTCGCCATGTCCAGGCTGATCGATGTGCTGCTCCTCTTCGCGCTTCCGGCCTCCGGCAAGTCGGAGGTGCGGCGCTACCTCGCCTCGCTCACCCCCGAGCAGTGCCGCGACCAGCTCCACTTGGGCCCCACCGTCCAGCTCGACGACTACCCGTACGTCCACATGATGCGGCGCGTGAGCCAGGAGCTGCGCAAGCGCGGCGCCGACGGAATGTTCTTCGACTCCGACGATCTGCCGATGAAGCAGCCGCTCGACTGGGGAACGCTGATCGAGCTGCTGAACGAGGACTTCGACGACCTGAAGCTCCGCCGTCGCCCGGCTCCGGCCGCCGCGGCCGAGTGGCTGCTCGAGCGCTTCGACCGCGCGCGCGCGAAGGCCGGCGCGAAGGCGGCGCTCGGCGCGCTTCCCGAAGCACTTCGGAAGGAGCTGGCGGGGGCACTCGAGCGCGAGGCGACCGACCTGCTCCGCGACAAGAACGCGGGCATGCCCGATTCGCTGGAAGGCCGGACGGTGGTGATCGAGGCGGCGCGCGGCGGCCCCGACGGCGCTGCGATGCCGCTGCCCAGCCCGCTCGGCTACCGCTACTCGATCGGCGCGCTCTCCGACGAGATCCTGCCGCGGGCCTCGATCCTCTACGTCTGGGTGACGCCCGAGGAGTCGCGCCGCAAGAACTACGAGCGCACCGATCCCAACGATCCCGGCTCGATCCTCCACCACGGCGTGCCCGACGCTGTGATGTACGGCGACTACGGATGCGACGACATGGAGTGGCTGATCCGCCAGTCCGACCGCCCGGACACCGTGCGCATCGAGGCCCGCGGGAAGACGTTTCACATCCCGGTCGCGCGCTTCGACAACCGCGTCGACAAGACCACGTTCGTGCGCGCCGAGCGCGCCGCGTGGAAGCCCGCCGACGTCGAAGCACTCCACGCCGGGCTCCAGGGCGCGTTCGAGAAACTGGCCCGGGCGCGCACCGGCGGAGTGGCGGCGAGGTAGGCTACCTCCCCGCGTCGTAGAACGCCGAGGCCCAGTCCGCGGTCGCGGTGAAGCCCATCCTCCGGTAGAGCGCGAGCGCCGGCGCGTTGAAGTCGTTCACGAACAGGCAGACGCCGCGCGTGCGCCCGGTCAGACGCACGCACAGCTCGGAGAGCCCGCGGCGCGCGAAGCCCCGGTTGCGCAGCGGGGCGGGCGTGTAGACGCCCGCGATCTGCGCGGCGTCGGCGGTGAGCGCGCTCACGCTGGCGCGGAAGCGCAGGGCGCCGCCCTCGATCCAGAGCCAGGTCGAGCCGTCGCGGGCCTCCTCCCCCACGCGGCGCGCGTAGGCTGTGGCGTCGCCCTCGCGCGGATCCTCCTCCAGCTCCTCGGCGCGGAGCAGCGCGCCGCTCTCGAACAGCACGTCGTAGTCCACGGCCGTCGCCAGCCTCAGCTCGGGCAGGCGCTCGAAGGCCGGCAGCCGCCCGGGCTCGAGCACCATGTAGACCTGCAAGCGATGGAGCCGCGGATGGATCCCGGCGGCGGTGAAGCGCCGCACGAATGGATCCACCGCGCCCCGCGTGCCGACGATCTGGATCCTGCGCGGCAGCAGCGCGCGCCGGCGCAGCGTCTCTTCGGCCAGGCGGTCGAGGGCCTCCGCGTCCTCCCCGACCGGCAGCACCGCGCCCGACGGCCCGCCGAGATGAACCGCCGCCACCAGGTCCGCGCCGCGCCGCGCCGCCCACACCTCCTCCTGGGGGCGCCCGAGCGCGTCGCGCAGCGTGAGCGCGAGCAGGTACACGTTGAGCACCGGATCGCGGTCGAGAAAGCCGAACAGCTCGACCAGATCGGGCGGGCCCAGGCGCTGGACGGTCAGGGTTTCGGCCTCGGGTCGCGTGGTCATGCGCCTCCTCGAATGGCATTCGGCGACGGTCGATGCTGCAGCATAGTCGACGGCCGGGAATCGGGCATCGCTGCGCTTCCGCGGCCGATCCGGCGCGGGCGCCGCGGCGCTCTCGCGGCGACGACATCGTCCCGAGGCAATATTAACTCCTCATTCATGTCTCGGACACCGCGCGGGCGCCAGCCCGCACGTATCGTCTGCAGCGATCGGGAAGCGGTCGCTGCGGGAATCCGAAAACGCATCCAGGAAGTCACGCAC
>Ga0184629_10000785_pt1 | contig 13652 bp, 5 predicted proteins | sample PLM4_32_b1_FD_133158 | JGI IMG/M metagenome (GOLD analysis project Ga0184629, IMG submission 133158) | Groundwater sediment microbial communities from an aquifer in East River, Colorado, USA - PLM4_32_b1 | ecosystem: Environmental > Terrestrial > Soil > Riparian zone | place: USA: East River... | reverse complement strand
TACAAGCAATCGGTGTTCTCTTTTGAGTTTGCGGCGCTAAATTATATGACAAGCGAGAAAAACCAGTACGCCTATAAGATGGAGGGGTTTGATAAGGACTGGAGTTTTGTTGGTAACGCTCGTACAGCCACCTATACGAATCTCGATCCGGGTAATTACACCTTCCGCGTGAAGGCTTCCAATAATGATGGGGTCTGGAACCACAAAGGTGTAGCCATTCATATTATTGTTGAACCCCCCTATTGGCAAACTTGGTGGTTTATTACTTTGCTTGCTTTAATCTTTGCAACCGTTATTTATACTTTCCTTAGGCTAAGAGTTAATGCTATTAGGAAGCAAAAAGCACAATTGGAAGAACAAGTGCGACAGCAGACTGCTGAAGTAAGGGAGCAGAAAGAGGCACTGGAAGCGCAAACGGAGGACCTCAGGACACTGCACGAATCCCAACAAGCACAAACTAAATACCTTCAAACCTTAAATGAGGAACTTCAACGACAGAAGGAAGAAATCACAGTGACAGGAGAAGAAGCGGTGAAAGCCCGGCAAGATGCTGAGCGTGCCAACCAGGCCAAGAGTATTTTCCTGGCTACAATGAGTCATGAAATAAGAACCCCCATGAATGGTGTGTTGGGAATGGCTTCCTTATTAGCGGAAACCGCGCTCACGGACGAACAACAGGAGTATACAGATACAATCCGCAGTAGCGGAGACGCCCTGCTTACCGTTATCAATGACATTCTGGATTTTTCAAAGATTGAGTCGGGCAACCTGGAGCTGGATCAGAACGCCTTCGCCTTACGGCAATGTATAGAGGATGTAATGGATGTGTTTTCAACCAAGGCCGCACAAAAAGGCCTGGATCTGGTATATGAAATTGACAACCGTATACCCGCACAGATAATCGGTGACAGCCATCGATTGCGTCAGATACTCCTCAACCTGATCAGCAATTCGATGAAGTTTACGCACCAGGGAGAAATTTTCCTGGGAATAGAGCTGCTCAATACAGATAACAGCCATCTGGAACTTGCTTTCCGTATCAACGATACCGGTATTGGTATACCAAAGGACAAGCTTTCACGATTGTTCAAAGCTTTCTCTCAGCTTGATTCTTCAACAACGCGTAAATATGGCGGCACTGGCCTGGGGTTAGTGATCAGTGAACGGCTTGTGGGGCTAATGGATGGCTCTATTTCTGTAGAGAGTGAGCCAGGTGTTGGCACTACGTTTACTTTTACAATCAAAAGTTTAATAAATCAGGAATCCATTCGCCAACTCGTCCATGACGATGCAGCTGGTAACGAGGGCAAAAGAGTATTGTTGGTGGACGACAACGCAACAAATCTAACCATACTTAAAAATTTGTTAACCCAGTGGAAGTTATCTCCTACGTTAGCATCCTCCGGGAAACGGGCGTTGGAAATACTGGCTCAGGCGAATGAGTTTGATCTTGTGATAACAGACATGCAAATGCCGGATATGGATGGGCTGCAGTTAGCACAACATATCAAGGCAAAACACCCTGCCATGCCTATTATATTATTGAGTTCTGTTGGCAATGAAAGCAAAAAGAAATACCCTGAACTATTCACTTCCGTATTAAACAAACCGGTTAAACAAGAGCATCTAAGCCGGGATGTTCACAGGGCACTCAGACCAGAAATAGATCCTGCTCCCATAGAGACACAAAAGCCGGATCAAGTCTTGTCAGAAGATCTTGCAACCAGGTATCCGCTAAGGATTTTATTAGCAGAGGATAATCCTGTTAATCAGAAGCTGGCCATTCGTGTACTGGGCAAATTAGGATATCATCAGGTAGAAGTGGCGCAGCATGGACTGGACGCTATTGAAAAATTTAATGAACAGTTCTATGACGTGATCCTAATGGATGTGCAAATGCCTGAAATGGATGGGCTGGAAGCCACCAGGATGATCCGGTTAAAGCAATATCATCAGCCCATTATCATATCGATGACGGCGAATGTAATGGCCGAAGACAGGGAAGCATGCCGGCAGGCTGGCATGGATGATTACATCAGTAAACCCGTCAAGCTTGAAACATTAGTTAGTGTTCTTGAAAAATGGGGTTTACATCTCAACGAGAAAATTGCTCGGGCTTTAGAGGAGAAAGATTCTCAGGTTTCCCCTTAGGAATAAGCAAATCCCTGACACTTTAACAACCTTTTTACTTTATCCTGATGCTGTCTGGATAAGCATGGGAAAAAACGCCCTTTTCGGCCGCACTGCAGAAGACTTTATTGCTCGTTTGCCTGATTTTTTCAAATCAGGTCTCTCCTGATTTCCAGGAGTCTGCAAGCCTGCAACTTTGCACTAACAAATAAATGAAGACGAAGCAAAATTGAATGACATGAAAAATATTTTTTTGATTCTTATGATCTCCCTGGCCGTTTACCAAGCTGCCTTATCACAGAACATTGGGATTAATTCCACCGGAGCAACACCTGCTGCTTCCGCCATGCTGGATATTGTATCCACTGACAAGGGTTTGTTGATTCCACGTGTTGCATTAACGGCAACAAATGCCGCAGGGCCTGTTACCTCACCGGCTACGAGCCTGCTCGTGTATAATACAGCCACGGCAGGAACTATTCCCAATAATGTTATTCCAGGATATTATTATTGGAGTGGCACCGCATGGGTTGCCTTCACGAATAGCGCTCCAGCTTCTACTGCCTGGACACTTGGTGGAAATACAGGGATAACAGCATCAAACTTTGTTGGAACAGGAGATGATAAAGCGTTGATCTTTAAATCAAACAATCAATCCTTCCTGGAATTTGGTAACCGTGGCACACTTGGTTTGACGCAGGGTTATACGGACTATGATAATGCCTCGGAAAAAGTCAGCTATGTACGTTCTGCGCTTCAATTTGAGGCAGCAAGCGCTTCCTTTTATAAACCCAAAATGTGGACAGACACCAATGGAAACTTCCGTGTAAAAGGAAGCTCGGCCGGAACGGATTATTTTGAGTTTGGATCTACCGGTACCAGTAACAACGGGGGTTTTGAATTTGTCATCGGTGATGATGGTGATGAGCCTATCATATTCAAAAGCTACCACTACATTAATGGCATGACGGAGATCATGCGGCTGCAGAGTGGTAGGATGGCCGTGGGCTCAAATGCTTTTGATGCTACCAATCCTGAAAAATTATTAATCGACGCAGGCACTACTACTTCCTATAATCTAATGACCGGAAAGGGAAGCATCGACAATTACCTGCAGATCAATGTTAAGAATGGTTCCGCCGGTACCAGTGCAAGTTCGGATCTGGTGGCCAGCGCCAATAATGGAACTGAAGTAGTCAACTATATTGATATGGGTATTAATTCCAGTGGCTACACAAACACCTCTCTGCCGGTTCTGGGAGGTATAAATACAGCCTATTTATATAGCACCGGAAATGATTTCGTCATTGGAAATGCTACAGCAGCCAAGCCCATACGATTCTTTACGGGCGGTACAGCCAATGCCAACGAAAGGTTGCGCATTGACGGTACCGGTAAAGTTGGCATTGCCAATTTAGCGCCTTCTGAGGCCTTGGATGTTACCGGTAACGTTAGATTTAGCGGAGCACTTATGCCTAACAATAGCGCGGGTACTTCAGGCTATGTCCTTCAATCCAATGGTGCTGGTGCTGCTCCGACCTGGATTACACCAGGCAGTCTGGTAGGAGGGTCGGGTTGGGCACTGGATGGTAATGCTGTGGCAGCAAATAGAAACTTTGGCACCACAAGTAATTTTCCAATTCCATTTATTACAAACAATACGGAAAAGATGCGACTCTTTGCTGCGGGCGGTCTCGCCGTTGGGGCAACTGTATTGGATGGCACAAACCCGGAAGAATTATTAGTCAATGCCGGAGTAACTACTTCCGTTAATGCTATTGTTGGAAAGGGATCTATTAATAACTACCTCCAGCTCAACATTCAAAATCAATCTGCGGGAGCAAACGCTTCCTCGGATGTGGTCGCTACCGCAAACAACGGCAGTGAAACCACGAATTACATTGATATGGGGATTAACAGCAGCGGAAACACAAGCGCTGTAATGGGTGGAGCAGACGATGCATATCTCTACAACATAGGGCAAAACCTGTTGGTTGGAACCGGCACTGCAGCTAAGTCTCTGGTATTCATGACAGGCGGTACTACACAAGCCACGAACGAACGAATGCGGATCGATGGCACCGGAAAAGTAGGCATTGGCAATACAGTTCCTTCCGAGATACTCGATGTTACCGGTAACCTGGAACTAACCGGAGCCTTTATGCCAGGAGGAACAGCAGGAACATCAGGATATGTACTTACTTCCGCGGGTGCGGGAACATCGCCTACCTGGTCGAATCCTACTGCCGTGTTAAATACTTTTTCCTGGGCCCTTGATGGAAATGCAGTAGCAGCGAACAGGAACTTCGGTACTACTTCTAATTTTTCTCTACCGTTTATTACAAACAATACCGAGCGGATGCAGATTAGCAACACTGGAAATGTCGCTGTCGGCACAACTACATTTGATGGTACTAATCCCGAAAAATTTATAGTTAACGCAGGGACGACAAGTTCGGTAAATGCCATAGTGGGTAAAGGTAGTATTAACAATTACCTCCAGCTCAATATTCAAAATCAATCTAACGGTACCAACGCTTCCGCTGATGTCGTGGCAACAGCAGACAATGGTAGTGAAACCACCAATTATATTGACATGGGTGTCAACAGCAGTGCAAATGCCAGTGGGATCATGGGCGGCCCGAATGATGCCTATCTCTACAACATGGGGCAGAATTTGTTGATAGGTACTGGTACTGCCGCTAAATCGGTGATATTTATGACCGGCGGTACCACACAGTCTACGGATGAAAGAATGAGGATTACAGGTACCGGGAACGTAGGTATAAGAAACAATAATCCTACTTCAACCTTAGCGGTGACCGGATCTATAGCAGTGGCCTATAGGAGTGGAACCGGTGCTTACACAATTTTATCTACCGATCATGTAGTTATCAATACAGGGGCCGCCGCTACCTGGACGATGCCTAATGCAAATACTTGCCCGGGCAGAATATATCGATTGGTAAATCAAGGCACAGGAGACATTACATTATCCAGGACAGTGAGGACAGCCAGTGGAACGACTAGCACAACCCTCGTTTTTGCAGCAGGTACAAACAACTACGAGATATTGTCGGACGGAACGGAATGGAGAAAAATTAACTGATTTCACCGTTCGGGACAATCGTCTTACAGCGAAAAAAATTAAAGCAATGATCAAATCATATTCAAATTTAGGCCGTATTCTGATGGTTGGTTTTCTCCTTTCAATTCCATATTCAGGAATTTTAGCGCAAACCAGGCTGGTCTTAAATGGCGGTATGATAAATCTTTCACAGGGAGCTTACCTGGTCATCGACAACGCCTCCGCTAATGCAATCACACGAAACTCAGGTCATATTATTAGTGAAGGAGAAAACAATAGTATCAAGTGGAGCATCGGTACGACTACCGGCACCTATAGCATCCCCTGGGGATTTGGAAGTACGGATTATATTCCATTAACTTTTACTAAAACCGCCGGAACAGGCAGTGGTTATTTTCTATTCTCCACCTACCACACCACATGGAATAACATTGCACAACTTCCAACAGGCGTTACAAACATCAACGGTGCGAGTGGCACAGACAATTCATCCTTTGTCTCCGATCGCTTTTGGCAAATCAATGCACAAGGTTATACAACAAAACCAGGCCTCACCAATCTTGAATTTACCTATCTGGATGCTGAGAATGCGGCCCCCAACACGATCACGGAAAGCAATTTGAGAGTAAAGCGTTATAACAGCAGTTTGAATAGCTGGACGGATAATATTCTTTCAAGCTCGCTCAATACCACCACCAATGTGCTCACCGTAACTTCTGTCGATGCAGCTAATCTGGAAGCATGGTGGATGCTTGGAGCATTAAATGCAAATCGTTATTGGGTGGCGGCGTCGAATTCAACTTCGGATGTTTCAGCCAATTGGTCTGAAACCTCAGGTGGTACAGGAAATGCCGGCGTCCCAATATTGGGAGACGCCGTTATTTTTGACGGATCCAGTAGTTTTAATTCGATTGTGGATGCGGATTTATACGCTGCAAGTTTAACGGTGACGCCTGGATTTTTAGGAACAATAACACAAGGAGCTAGTGCCATAACCATTAACAACGATGCTACTTTTTCAGGAGGATCTTTTTCAGGAGGAACTTCGGATATTACTGTTAATGGAAATTTCATACTATCCGGAACAACTTTCACGGCACCATCCGCTGTGCTGGATATTAAAGGGGACTTTAATGTTACCAGTGGATCATTTACCCACAACACCGGAACGGTTGTATTTTCAGGGACAAACGGTACGCCACAAAACATAAGCAGTACAACAGCGACAACCTTCAATAATATTTCTGTCACCAACACCGCAGCCAGCCCAGGCGTACGCGTTCAGAGCAATCAAAACTTAAAAGGAGTATTAACGCTTGCCAGCAACGTAAATTTCGATGCGGACGGAAGCAGTAACAGTGCTGTTTTTAAATTGTTGTCAACTGCAGATAATCCTACGCAGGACGCCGCGGTCGCTGCCTTACCATCCGGCGCCCAGGTTTCAGGAAAGGTTACGGTTCAACGGTTCATGACAAAGGAAGGCCCTGGTAATAAGATATACCGGTACATTTCATCGCCTGTTCAAAATGGAACCGTTGCAGACCTTCAACAGGAGATCCCTGTCAGTGGTACCTTTACAGGCAAAAGCGTTTGCACAGGCTGTAATTCCAGTCCGACTTTATATTACTACAACGAAGCGATAACAACAGATACGGATCGTAACGGTATTGCTAACCAGCACGATGGCTACATCGATTTTCCTAACGTAATAAATACCGAAATATTCCAGCCCGGAAAAGGTTATGCTCTGTATGTACGGGGGAACATCCTCAGTTCGACGCTATGGGACCTCCGGGGACCGATCAACAGCGGTAACGTTTCGCCTATATCATTTCCTGCCACCTATACCTCATCCGGAACATTGGCTTATGATGGCTGGAATCTTGTGGGAAACCCTTTCCCTTCAACCATCGATTGGAACGCAGCAAGCGGTTGGACGAAAACAAATTTAGATGCCGCCATTTACATAACAGACAACGGGGGTCCTTCCATTCAAACGGCAACCTGGAATGGTGTGACGGGAACAAATGGAGGATCACGTTACATCGCCACCGGGCAAGGATTCTGGATAAAGGCAAGTGGTGCACCCGTATTGCAGGCTAATGAAAATGTTAAGGCGGCAGGTACACAAACTATACTATTCAGAGAAAGTAGTCCAGCCAATCTGTTGCGGATAACCATGGTAAAAGGGACAGTCCGGGACGAGACTGTTATACATTTCCGGGATGACGCCACGGGAGGCTTTGATTCAAATGCAGATGCAATAAAACTTTTCAACGGCACGTTTAATCTTTTTTCGGAGCAAGCTGATGGCAGGCAATTAGCCATTAACTCGATTTCTCCGCTGGTCTGCAAGGCTGAGGTCAAGCTTAGTGTTGAATATTCTGCGGTGGGGAGTTACAAGCTGAATTTCTCAGAATATGAATCGTTTTCGGATATTATTGAGATCACCTTAGAAGATACTTTCAGCAACAGCAGGGTCGATGTCCGGAGCGGAGGCAGCTATGACTTTTCTGTATCCTCAAACCCGGCCAGTTATAGTTCCGGCAGATTTAAAATAACTTTTGCGCTACCCCAGCTTAGTTCCGATTTTCAGGCGAGCGCTCCTGCTATATGCGAAGGATCCGCGGCGATCATCCAAATCGACAACTCGCAAAACGGAGCCTTGTATGTTGCAACGTCTGGTTACGGCGTCCCTTCGGTTCCGGTAATCGGAAATGGTGGATCTATTAGCCTTCCTTTTTCGGGGGATAGTTTAACCACAGGCCTGAACACTATTACGATCATATCGAAATGGGAAGGCTGCAGTTTGCAGGTTGAAAAAAATATAGACCTCTTCATTGAGAAAAAATTTGAGATAACATCCACAGAAGGAGGAAAAAGCTGTCGTGAAGGAGCCGTTACATTAAAAGCGACTGGCGCTCCGGAAGACGGTTATTACAACTGGTATGAATCGGAATCATCATCATTGCCTTCCGATCAACATGCTTCATCTTTTACAACGCCTGTTCTGGTAAAGTCAAAAACGTACTATGCTTCCGTTGTTAATTCATTAGGATGTGAAGGGCTGCGAAAACCTGTCCTGGCTGAAGTGATACAATTTGATGACGCGCAAATCACCGAGAGCGGAGATTCTTTACGGTCGAACTTTGTATCTGGCAATCAATGGTACTTCAATCATGTAATAGTATCACAGGCCACTGAACAATCCATAGCACCTCAACAATCCGGGACCTATAGCCTCGAGGTCAACATAGCAGATTGTATTGCCCGGGCTGAATACGAATATGTAATTACTGGAAATCAAGCATCAATGCAGCATGGTATTTCAATATTTCCGAACCCGGTAGAGACGGAAGTTAATATCACTGTTTCAGATTCTTTTAAAGGGATCAAAGAGATCAGGCTGATCAACAGCGCAGGTCAGGTTGTGGGAATTGTTGAGATGGAACACCAGGACAATGAAAAGGAATTTCATTTCGACATGACGAATCTTGCTACCGGCATTTACATTTTGCAGGCAACCGGAGATGCAGGAATTATTGAAGTGAAAGTTCTAAAGAACTAACCAACTAAAATATAATTATATGATAAACTGGAAGACATCCATCGGCTTTTCGTTATTTATGATAGCCGGCATCGAATTTTTGAAGATCAAGGATTACTATAACCCGGATAGAATTACCCCCTCGCTGGTGCTTTTAATGAGCGGTTTTGTTCTGTCTGTAGCCATTGCTACTATTCTTGTATTAAAAGGGCTGAAGGCAAATTGGCTGCGATAGAAGAAGTTACGGAATAACGCGAATTTTCATGCTCCCGATTATGAATAGGGATGAGACTGGGGAGAATAACTGCCTTTGGCATTGAAAACGTGATTCTTAATATTCACAGAAAAAGGAACAGTAGTGTTGTTAAATCAGCCGGAAGGGGAGGCATTAATCAGTGTGAGGGACAAGCATCTATTGAGTATTGTGCGGTAATGAAAAGTAAAACGTTGCACCTTCATTGACTTTAGCTTCTGCCCAAATACGGCCTCCATGGCGGGAGACGATCCGTTGAACTATGGCCAGCCCCACACCGGTTCCTTCAAATTCCGAGGCTTTGTGCAGGCGTTGAAATACCCCAAATAATTTAGAGGAATATTTCATATCAAATCCTGCACCGTTATCCTTTACATAATAGATCATTTCATTTTCTTCTCTGTGTGAGCCGAGCTCCACTTTCGAGCTCGTGTTTTTGGACGAATATTTTATCGCATTCGATATTAAATTCACCCAAACATGGGTAAGCAAAGCATAGTCTGCCGTGGCCGGTAATACTTCATGTACAGCAATGTGTGCATGATGCGGAAGCAGGTTATACATGTCCGCCACCACCTTTTGCACCAATGCGCTCATGTTAATTTCTGATTTCCGAATTTCTTTTTTACCTAACTTGGAAAATTCAAGCAGGTCATCAATCATCTTATTCATTTTGCCGGAGTTCTCCTGTATAAAAGTCAATGCTTGTTTTGCCTCATCGCTCACCTTACGGGCAAGCTCTTCTTCTAAAATTTTGGAATACCCAATCAAGGAACGAATAGGAGCCCTTAGGTCATGCGAGACGGAGTAGGAAAACGATTCCAATTCCTTATTGGCCAATTCCAGCTGCTCGAGGTTTTTTTTCAGGTCACTGTTGAGCTGCTTGATCTTAGCATCGGCTTTTTCCAGTGAAATATTTTTCTCGATCAGTTCGCGCTTCTGCCACTGGATCTTCAACAAGACCGATACCTTCGCTTTTGTAAGTTCAGGGTCAAGTGGTTTAGCGAGATAATCTACAGCTCCTTCATCAAATCCCTGGATCACAGCGTTGCGTCCTTTCTTTTCAGCTGACGCGAATATGATGGGAATATCCGTTGTTCGCTTGTTAGACTTCAAGATCTTTGCCACTTCAAATCCATCCATTTCCGGCATCTGGACGTCGAGGATGATTAAGTCCACGTCTTGGTTCAGCGCTATCTTCAAACCCTCCTTTCCATTGGCCGCCTTCAGAAAAACGCGGTCCTGTTTTTCCAATAACTGTTCCAATGCAAAAATATTTGCTGCCTTATCATCGATCAGTAACAACGTCATTGTGGTATTGGCAGTCATTTGATCTTTCGATAAATTTTTTCTTTCCTATCGGTTTCTTCAAAGAGTTCCCTTTTGTCAGAAAGTAAAAGTGATTCCTTGTCTCCAAGCCCCAGGAATCCAAAGGGACATAAACTCTCGTAAAGAAGACCAATTACTTTATCCTGGAGGCGCTGGTTAAAATACATGATCACATTCCGGCAAATGATCAATTGAAATTCATTGAACGATTTATCGCTTGCGAGATTATGAGGAGAGAATACCATATTTTGAGTTAATGACCTGTCGAACAATGCCGAATTATGGCGCGCCATATAGTACCGGGAGAATTCACCGTCCCCCCCAGCAAGGAGATAATTTTGAGTATATGCTTTCATGCCGTCCAACGCATATATTCCCTGTTTTGCCGTTTGCAAGGATTGTTGGTTGATGTCAGTGGCATAAATGATGGATCTTTCCAACAGTCCTTCTTCTTTTAGCACGATGGCTATGGAATACACTTCCTGGCCTGTAGCACAACCGGCTAACCATACTTTTATTACCGGGTACGTGGCCAATCTTTTGTGGATTATTTCCCTTACGCTTTTATAAAAAGAAGGATCGCGGAACATTTCTGTGACTGTGACGGAAAGGTGCTGAACGAATTCTTCAAAAACATTTTCATCTTTCAACAATATCTTTCCAAGCTTATCCACTGTTTCGATCCCTCTTCCTTCCATAAAATGGGTGATCCTTCTTTTCACGGAAAGCTCTGCATACTCCGTAAAATCGTATCCATAGATAAAACGAACAGCTTCGAGTAGTTCTTTGTATTCCTTGGTGTCAATAGGAGTATCCATTCCTTCGACTTTACCGATAGAGCCACACGCACATTAACGAGAGAAGCTGAGTCACATCCACAGGTTTGGAAATGTAATCAGACATGCCGGCTGCAAGGCATTTTTCTTTATCGCCTTTCATTGCTTTAGCTGTTAGCGCGATGATCGGGAGCTTTTTGAATTCACTCAATTTCCGGATTTCCATCGCCGTTTCATACCCATCCATTTCAGGCATCATCACGTCCAGCAGCACCAGATCGACAGCGGGATTTTCCCTTAATATTTCCAGTGCGATTTTGCCATTTTCAGCCGTGATACAGTGCAATCCTTCTTCTTCCAATGCATTGGTCAATGAGTAGATGTTCCTGATGTCATCATCCACGAGCAGGATCTTCTTATCCTTTAGTATCTCATCCGTTTTGTGCAGCTTTCGTATGATCGTTTGTTTGTCTTTTGGCAATTGTGATTCGACCCGGTGGAGAAATAAAATCGTTTCGTCCAATAAACGCTCCTGCGAGTTCGCGGTCTTCAGCACAACGGTGGCGGCAAGCTTGTTAAGCCGGACGTTATCTTCTTTTCTTAAATCCTTGCCTGTATATACGACAATCGGCATTTTATTCAACCTGTCGTTGGCCCTGATCTTTTCCATCAATTCAAACCCGGACATGTCCGGCAATCCGAGGTCAACAATCATACAATCGAAGAATCCCTTTTCCAGCATTTCATAAGCCTCCGTTCCACGATACGCCGAAAAACACTTTACATCGCCGTTACCGATCAGTTCACGGATCGCCTTATTTTGCTGTTCATTATCTTCCACGATCAGGAGTTTCTTCAGTTTTTTGTTCGTAAAGTTTTCGATCCGTTCAAATGCCTGTTGGAGATCTTCTATTGAAACCGGTTTGCGGATAAAATCAAACGCTCCTAATAACATTCCTTCCTTTTTTTTATCATATGCCGAAATGATCTGCACCGGAATGTGCCTTAGCTCAGGATCATTCTTTACCTGTTTCAGCACTTCATTCCCATCCATTACCGGAAGGTTCATATCAAGCAGAATAGCCACAGGTCTATAATGTCTTGCGAGGCTTATCCCTGAATTGCCCTGGCTCGCGACAATTCCCTTATAGCCGCGTTCCCTGATAAAGTCCAGCAACACCAGGGCAAATTTTTCGTCATCCTCCATGATCAGTATCACCCGGTCCTTCTCCTGTATCATATAGCGATCATCCACCGCACCTGTTTCAAGAGATGGAACCTTGTCTGCATGCCTGGTTTTTTTGGGATTTCGTGGCTCTTTTTCCTTTATCTCTACCTGTTTATCGACTGAAAAGCTGAGCGCGGAATTAAAATCCAGCGGGAGGTATAAAGTGAATATGCTCCCTTTTCCTTCTTCACTGTCGAGATGAATTTCGCCGCCCAACGCATTGGCAAGTTCCCTGCTGATCGAGAGTCCAAGGCCTGTACCACCATACTTTCTCTTGGTTGTACCATCGGCCTGCTGGAAGGCATGAAAGATAATTCCGCGTTTATCTTCAGGAATACCTATCCCGGTATCCGCGACGCTAAAGACCAACTTATCAGCGATATCGTTCAGGCTCGTGTTCTTAAAGGAAATTCCAGGCGGCGGTTTTCCTACGGTAAGGGTAACTGTTCCGCCTTCGTTTGTAAACTTAAAGGCATTGGAAAGCAGGTTCCTCAGAATTTGTTCCACGCGCTCCTGGTCAGTCGTCATCATGGCGTGCGCAACGCCTTCATCCACGTTTACCGTAAAGCCGATGGATTTGTTTCTGGCGATCTCAGAAAACATGGACGTTATGGTATGGACCATCCCTGGTACAGAAACTTTCTCAATATCCAGCTCTATCCTCCCGGCCTCTATTTTTGAAAGGTCCAATATCTCGTTTATCAGGTTCAATAAACCGGTTCCCGAACTTTGAATATTCTTTGCAAATTCCACTTCCTTATTCCCCAACCTGTTGTTCTTATTTTCAGAAAGTAACTGGGCCAGAATGAGAATACTGTTTAACGGCGTACGCAGCTCGTGCGACATATTGGCCAAAAATTCGGATTTATACCTGCTGCTGATCTCCACCTCGCGTGCCTTGATCTCGATTTCGGCTTTGGCATCTTCGAGTTTTTCTTTTTGTTCTCCCAGCATGTTTGCTTTTTCTTCCAATTCAACGTTAACCTGCTGAAGGTCTTCCTGCTGGGCTTTTAACTCCACTTGTGATTTTTCCAGCAACTCTGTTTTGACAAGCAATTCTTCATTCGCTTGTTTCAGCTCCTCCTGCTGTACCTCCAGTTCCTCTGCTTGCCGTTGCGTCTCTTCTAACAGCGCTTTCATTTTATACCGGGCCTGCGACGAGGTGATCGCAACCGCTATACCGTCAACAACGAATTGAAGGTATTGCTTTTGGAGATCCGTGAAATCATGAATACTCCCTAACTCAATTACGCCCGCAACCCGTTGTTCAAACACAATGGGAATAGCGATGATATTTTTTG
>Ga0184629_10000784_pt1 | contig 13662 bp, 12 predicted proteins | sample PLM4_32_b1_FD_133158 | JGI IMG/M metagenome (GOLD analysis project Ga0184629, IMG submission 133158) | Groundwater sediment microbial communities from an aquifer in East River, Colorado, USA - PLM4_32_b1 | ecosystem: Environmental > Terrestrial > Soil > Riparian zone | place: USA: East River... | reverse complement strand
TTTAGTTTTTCACTTTTCACTATTACACGATTTTTTCCTTCTTTCCCGACGCTATTGCCTTGTGAATGGCATCGATGACCATCATGTCCTTCCATCCTTCCGTGCCACTGACGATCGATTCTTTGTTCTCCAGGACACAACGTGCAAAGTCATCCACCTGTAGTTGCTGTTGGAACACAGGCTCGAATTTAAACTCGCCCTTCGTTGAGTTTCCTTTTACGCCATTGTATTGGGTGGCCGGGTTCAGCTCGATGAAGCCATCGGTGCATCCGGCGTATAGCCTGTCGATAAATGCAACAGGGCCAGAGTAGGAATTACATAACGTGCCATCGGCCCACTCCAGTTGCCAGGTAAATGTCTCGGGAATCTCTTTAAATATATCGTTGCGCTTTGTTGTCACCTGGGCCGTGGCAAATGCCGGCTCCGATCCCTTGACATGACGGGCACTCTGTATCGGGTAGACGCCGAGGTTATACAAGGAACCGCCTCCCATGGCTTTCTTTACCTTCCAGGAATCCACCTCGGGAGTGAAAGAATAACCAAGTGCTGCTTCGATATAGTTGATGGAACCAAACGCCTGGCTTTGTCCCAGTCTTTTCGCTTCGATAAAATTCGGATCATAGTGCATGCGGTAGCCGATGGCTAATTTCCGGTTGGCTTTTTTTGCTGCATTGATCATCTGCATAGCCTCGGTTGCATTCATCGCCATGGGCTTTTCGCAGATCACATGCTTGCCCGCTTCGAGCGCAGTAATCGTATGCTCCGCATGCAGGCTGTTCGGTGTTACAACATAAACGATGTCGATGTCCTTGTTTCCGGCAATGTTTTTGAAATTGTTATAGTCATAGATGTTCTTTTCCGGAAAGCCATATTGCTTCGACCATTCCTTCGCTTTTGAAGGTGTACCGGACACTACTCCGGCGAGATAGCACAGTTCCGCCTCCTTCACGGCTTTACCCAAAATGGTGTTGCTATAGTTGCCTAAACCGACGAGAGCAACGCCGAGTTTTTTCTTTCCTTGCAGCAGATCCAAGCCGCAAGCAGCAGCGGGCATCATGAGCCCAGCGATGGAAACCATGGCGGTACCTTTAAGGAAATGACGGCGGGAGACAAATGATTTATTCATGATTTTAACTTTTGTGAGAAGGTAATAAATTTTTCAGGTACTCCTTCCCCTTCCGGGAAAGGACGGCAACTTGAATGGTTCAAGTGTTAGAGCACAAGCGAGAAACGCGCAAAAGCCCCAGATCACGTTTCACTATCAAAGTGTCTTTCACTTTTCATTTTTCATTTTTCACTTATCACTTATCACCTATCACTTTCACTTTTTGTTACCCACCTTTCACACCTACCAGGACCTTTCCTTTGTTACAAGCATTTATTTCCTGTCGCAAACATAGAATTGATAAAATATTTTCCATTCAAAGGCTTCACCTGGCTTGATTTTTATCAGGATATAGGGTTCAGGGCACAACGTTTTTGGAGCAGCCCAAAAGACTAATTTTGAAAGAGGCTGATCGCTACTGATCCTTACGGCAGCGCCTGTTCTATGATTTTCGATTTTTATATCATAATCCTTTGCGTTATTACTGAATCCCTGCAAGGATCTGTAAAGCACGCGTTCATCATTTACCAGGTCCTTCTGAAACAGGATCTGATGATCCTGTAATTTTCCAAAAGCTCCCGTTCCCTCGGCTTCGCCTGACAGCTTAAATGGAAATGTAACAATAAAGTCCGACCCGGTCGGTTGCTTATCTATCACAAAAAAATTGTGATTATATACGTTTGTTTCAATGGTTTGTGTTCCCATGTTTTTCAAGCTATGGGACAACACCATTTCCGGCTTGCCTTTTACGAGTTGAATTGTTTTTTTGTATTCATAAGCATACGCTTTATCCTCAAACTTTTGAAAAAACGTTACTTGGTCAGCTTTTTGTTTCACTTTCCATACGCCTGAGTTTATCACCGGGTATGGGGTTGCATAAAAGTATTTTGATTCTTCCGGCTTAGTAACCATGCCTATGCCGATCTTCAGAAAGCTTTCCCCTGTTTTTGCTTCAGCATACCCTACGGGAGAAAAGTCTTCTACAGGCCCCATAATGGCATCATGCAGCGTGGGACTGTATTCCTCAAACCATTGTCCAAAATAAGTATGCCCTTGGTACTCCAACTCAGGCATCACTCCTGACCAATCAAATCGGGAACCACGATAATACCCGTCTTTACTATCTGGGAGGTAAATGCGGGCACGGATCAAGCCGTTGGTAATTGCAGCGTCCGGAAATTGATCCAAAGGTGTGCCACTGATCATGAAAACAGCCAGAATGGCACCAACGATCACCGTATTTTTCATTCTGTTGAAATTTAACGCTATTGGAAAGATAGTAAAAGCATTAGGGAACAGTAGCCAGAATTGATTCTTTTCTAAAAAGTTGATTGGTATAAAGGCATAAGGTGTAGAGATATAAGCTTACGTCCCCTATACCCTATACCTCTATACCCTATACCTACTTTATCGAGGACCCCGAAGGTATGTTTCGAACATCTCCTCAACACGATCCCATCCTATCTTCCTCGGCTTTTTGCCTTTGCCGGGAATAAAATCCAGCGTGCCCTTGCTGATTCTTAATCTGCCGCTTGATTTCTTTTTCCTTTTTCCAGCATAGATCCAGATGATAAGGTCGGAATTACCCAGTTCTCTTGCTGGGATCGTAAAGTAGACTTCGTGTTTCATAATAGTTATGGTTTTTTACTATGGACAGATTTTCGTGGTTTATCCGTTGGCACTATAATAATCTTGACTATAATTTACTCATCTGTTCCGATTATTTGTTTGTGAAGCTTCAACACGAAAATGATTACCTTCAACAAACCTAATTTAACGAAAGGCATGAGCATCATTCAATCCTCCGAGATCAGCTTATCAGAACTAGTGAAAGAATCAAACCTGATCGTAAAGGTGAAGTTTGTAGAATTGTTTAAAGAAAGTTTACCGGTCTTTGATAGATCGAAAGATCAAAACGACAAACCCATACCACCCTTCATCAAGAAAGGCTGTATATTCCAGGTGTTAGGTGTGCTTAAAAATACAGCCCGTATTGAAGTTCCTGAAAAAATTCAGGTCCCTAACGAAAACTGGAGAAGGTCACAGAGCCAGCATAAAGAAACGTACGCCGGGGGCCCAAGCAAATCGTATAACGTGCCTACGTATACCACCGAAGTTTCTCCGCTGAAAAAGGCAGCTATTTTATTTTTGCACCACTTTCAGGGGATGTTTGATCTTGCCGCCAAAAATGCTTTTGAGGACCTGGCTGCTGAGGAGAAAATCACGATGCTACTGGAGGGGTAGTGCATATCATACCACGCCACAAAAACGCAGTCTTATAGACTGGAGGTTCTGCAACGACGGAAAGGAGCAGCAAGGACATACCATACACCCCTATACCTTATACCTCTATACCCCATAATTATGTAAGTTTACCCACCAAAATGATGACACCCTCAATATGAATAGTCCTTCCATTGACACGACATCCATCCGAAATCAGTTTCCGTCCCTGGAGCGAAAACATAACAACCTGCCCATGGTGTATATGGATGGCCCGGCCGGAACCCAGGTGCCACAATCCGTAATCGATTCAATCACTCACTACTATAAAAATTCAAATGCCAATTCACACGGAACATTCATCACGACCAATGAGACAGACCAGGTAATCCATCATATGCGGGTTTGCATGGCAGCCCTGTTGGGTGCAGAAAGTGAGGACTGTATTTCAATCGGGCAAAATATGACTTCTCTCAACTTTTCACTTTCCAGGGCCATTTCCCGGGTTCTAAAAGCTGGTGACGAGGTGTTGATCACTCAGTTGGACCACGAAGCTAACCGAGGGCCGTGGCTAACCTTGCGGGAGGTAGGTGTTCGCGTGCGGGAAGCTAATCTTTTGCCCAACGGACAATTGGATTATGATGACTTCGCCAAAAAGATGAATGAAAATACGAGATTGGTATGCATGGGCATGTCGGCCAACAGCATTGGTACGGTCAATAATTTTAAATTAATCCGTGAGCTAACGTATCGTTACAACGCATGGCTGCTGTTGGATGCGGTTCATTATGCTCCCCACTTCTCTATCAATGTAGCTGCTATAGGATGCGATTTTCTTTTGTGCTCCGCCTACAAATTCTATGGTCCCCATGTGGGCATTCTCTATAGCAAACCAGGATTGTTGGACCGGTTGCCCACTGATCGACTGCGCACAGCAGGACAAGTTGCACCCGAAAGTATTGAAACCGGCACCTTAAATCATGCCGCTATTGCCGGTGTTTCTGCAGCCGTTGAATTTATAGCTGGTGTCGGAAGCGGAAATACCAGGAGAGAAAAGCTCGTCGATGCATATCATAAGATTAGCGCTCATGAATACTTGCTTGCCAGCAAACTATATGCTGGCCTGCGGAAAATTCCAGGCGTTACGGTGATCGGACAGGATTTCGCTACCACTAACAGAACTCCAACGCTATCCTTTACCCTGGAAGGAAAAACGCCTACCCAGGTTTGTGAGCAGTTAGCTTCAAAAAATATCTGCGCCTGGGATGGACATTTTTATGCCATTCATGCCATAGAAGTATTGGGGTTACTCGAAAAAGGTGGGGTGACCCGATTAGGAATTTCTGTTTACAACAGCCTGGAGGAAGTTGATTTTGTGCTGGCTGAAATTGAAAAGATTGCTCGTTAGCCATGCGCATAGGACGTGAGTGAATTTCACAAAAGCATTTCCTTTGTGCCTCTTTGCGTGCATTCCTTTGCCTTTCTCTGCGCCGCGAATTACGAGTTCACAACGCCTTTACCAGATCGTTGGCAAAACTCAGGCTAGCTTGGGCAAATTTGATTTCTCCCGGTTCACCAGCCAACATACTCGAAGGGACCCGGCGGCACTGCGCTAATGCCACAATACACATTCACTATAAATAAGAAGAGATACCACAACGCCATTATGATGTTCGCAATCCTTTTCGAAAAATATGTAGTTAAGAACCTGTACATAGTTAATTTATAAAGAATAAAATTTTATACACTCTCCAAGCGTTGGCTAAGCCTTCGTAATCAATAACTATACAACTCAATAAAAAGTAATGGAGTACAAATATTCTTCCGAGGTTCCTCCTCATCATAGAGGACGAACTATTTTTAAAGAGAACAGCAAGATATATCCCCCCAGCCTGCAGTACTCCCCATATTACAAAAGGAAGGGATATTTCATGCCAAAGTCCTATGATGATCATCGCCACAACGATACCCAGCAGCGGCTTTCTGTAATAAGACGCAATGGGTGTGTAAATGTAATCTCTGCAGAAAGCAGAAAGCGACATATGATACTTCGACCAAAACTCCTGCATATTGCTTGCTAAAAAAGGGTAATTGAAGTTTTCCATTATGCGATAGCCCAGGAATAGCGAAAGACCAATCGCAATATCGGAATATCCGGCAAATTGAAAATACGCATTCAGGACCATTACTAAAGTTTCCAGATACGTTTTAAGCCAAAGGTTATGTTGGTCCAAATTGCCAATGAGATCTGCCCCCTTTGCGGTGAGCAGGTAATTACCAACGATTAAAATTTTTGATACACCAAATAAAATACGCTGAAGTCCTAATGAAAAATATTCACTATTAAAACGTCTCCTTTGCCAGTCCCTGATAAACTCCGGATATCGATTAATCGGGCCAATAATAAGAACGGGGAGAAAAAAATTATAGGCCAAATAAAATAAGAGGTTTTCGTTCTGAATTCTTCCGTTATAGCTTTCAATCGAATAGTGAATATTCCTAAAGATATAATAAGACATTCCAAGGGGTATTATCCAGTGGTCATGAATGGCAAACAAAAGCTTTGCTGAGGCGATAAGCAATATTAATATAACCAGGCTTATGGAGATCTTAATGGACCTTTGCCAATTTGTCTTATGGAGCAGATAATAATTTCCAAGAGAAATGGTTGTAAGGATGCAGAAAGAAAGTGGTGATTTATAGAAAATAAAAATTCCCGTAATAATGATCTGCGATAACAAAACGTATTTTTTGGGCAAGGTCCATGATAACACGACCAAGGGTATTGAAAACAAAAATACTTCTAACAATAACTCCATATCATTTTATTGAATCAAATTCAGAAGCAAACCATTCCTGATATTTCTTTGAGCCTTTATAGTTCAAATGAATACCATCCACAAAACACGAATCGTTCATAATGCCCGGATACTGCCAATAATCAATACTATAATGTTGCCGGTAAAACTCCAGTAACTTGTTGAGTTCAGCCGTAGAACTTTTGTCCAAAAAATTGGTCTGAAGTTTATTAGATTGAGTCATATCCAGGAAAATTACTTTAGTATTAATTTTCAATAATGCATCATATGCACTATTCGCAATGCTATTTCGGGAAGCTTCCCTAACCATGCATTTTTTTGTTTGTAATTTTTTAAAAGTGACGCTATCAAATTTATCCGAATAAAATCCACTTTCCGGCAATGGTTTGGTGTTGAAGGTGTACCACTTTGTATAGTAATTTTCGTGAGGGCGTAAACGAAGTGTACTTCTGAATTGATTCCTTAAATCCAGTAATGCTGCCTCTATGGGTACCGGTATGGACGAGCCGTCTTCAAACTCTAAATTCATAGAGAAATTTTCAATGATTAAATACTGCGGGGGATATTTACTTATATATTCAAAGAAATCGATGCGTTCTGCAAGGTCCATACTCATGTAGTTTAAGGCCACTCGTAAAACGTTAGTTCTTCTTTTTGTTTGCTTCAATATACGCTCTTCAATTTCATTGGGATTTGAGAGCGCGTGTTCTGTTAAAGAAGACCCCAGAATCACGACCGATATGGCTGAGGTATCCCTGGCATTGTTTTCAATCAAGGCATCGGTTAGACTCCTATGGCAACTTGCCAATACCTTAGCATAGGGTCCGAACGGGGAGTAGGAATAAAAAAGGAACAAAAACAGTAGACTAAAAGCTGCAAGGGCAGAATAAGCCCAGACTTTTAATGGGGGAACATCCTCATACATTACTTTAGTTTTTTATTAATGATGTTGTTAATAGAATGTATAGAGCTCATTACCATTATGTCAGACGTTGAAAATTTAACATTAAATACTTGTTCCAGTCTGGTGATCAAGGCTAAATGATTCAAAGAATCCCATCCGGAAACCGTACGTGATGAACTTAGCTCATTGATGTCCTTATAGTCAACCCGGAAAATGTTAGCCGCATTCTTAATAACCGTATCCAAGGTCCCATCGCTTTTGGCTACCGGTGCAACTTGTTTTTGGGTGATTATCTTTTTTAATTCTTCCACCTGGATTTTGCCGCTTATCCCGCGGGGGAATTCATCCAGAAAATAGATTTCATTCGGTACTTTTTCGGGTTCTAAGTTTTCTCTCAAAAACTTAAAAAGGGTTAAGTCAGTCAATATAGCGCCGTCTTTTCGTTTTATACAAGCTATCATCTTTTCTGTCAAAATGGGATCGTGTAATCCAATCACCTTGCATTCATCGACATCATTTCCTTTTAGAATAATCTCTTCTATCTCTTCCGGCTGAACACTGAAACCGCCAGAATTAATCATACTCTTTTTTCTTCCAACGATTTTAACAAAACCATCCTCATCCTGTTTAGCGATATCGCCTGTATATAACCAGCCATCAATTAAAACCTTTTCAGTGGCCTCTGGATTGTTGAAGTACCCTACCATGATGTGATCCCCCTTTAATAGAAGTTCACCTTTTTCACCCCTACTAACTTCATGTCCATCCTCATTAATTATTCTAATACTGCAATCAGCAGGCTTGCCAATCGTACCTATTTTAAACGTCTCTGACCTTGGTCCGCAAAAAATACTCCCGGTAACTGTTTCGGTTAAACCATACATATTGACGATCTGAATCTTAAAGATAGTTGAAACCGAATTCCACAATCGCTCTTCCAAGTGTGCTGCCACCGAAATGGCAAACTTAAAATCAGGAGTTTGAAAACTATCTTCAAAATTTTCGTGGTATTTTTCAAAGAATGAAAGCAACGTAGGGGCTACAAAAATGTGTGTTATTTTATATTTATATATAGCATAATAAATCAGATCCAGTCGGGAAGTGTCCAAGAAAAATGGACTAACCCAGGTACCACCACTATAAAGCGCCAGCAAAGGCCCTTGATTGATCCCATCCGTATGATATAAATTGAGCACATTAAGGATCTTGACCTCATTGTCAAATCCATAGACCTTCTTCAGCGTTTCTAAATGTGTAAACAAATTTTTGTGAGAAATTACGACTCCTTTGGGATCAGACGTAGATCCGGATGTGTACATCATGTAGGCAATGCAAGATGGATCAATGGTCTTCGGATATCTTGGTGTCACGTCCGTAAGCGCATGGAGACAGGCCGGATACGTACGATCTGACTTCTCGCGATCTTCTTTCGGTGTGCTATTTTGAGAAAAAAGGTTTTTGAAAAGTTTCTTCTTTCCTTCTGTTGCTTTTTTGATTTCTATGATATTTGCGGCTTTAATCCTCCACTCTTCCGTCAATGCACTATCAATGAAAAAAGCATCAGGCTTTGCTGACTCTATTATCGAATGTATCCTGTCAGCTTTTGCGTTAGGGTCTGTTAATATTACCGTCAACCCAAACCTATAGGCTGCGATTGTAATTTCAGCCAGACTCCTCTTATCGTTTGTCGACAATACGATCTTATCCCCTTCCTTTAAGTTTAAACCATGGAAAATTACACTTAACATTTCTACGCAGGATAATAAATTACCATAGGTCATCGTCTCACCATCTGGTAATATTGCAAACACTTTTTTCGGGTGCGTTTGCGCCCGCTCTAACACCTTAATGATATTCAAATAATTTTCCATTACGCGGTATTTTATCAATAATCTTTAGAAATCAAAGATACTTTACCAAGCCGATTTTATTTGTGATTTCTTACATCGGCTAAGAAATTAGCCGATAAATATAAATCAAATTAACGGCCTATCGTTGCCTAAAGCCTGTATTCTGTATGTTGACCAAAAGTGACCCCCGGAAGGGACGTTGCTAGGAGTACTATTTTCTGAGTACGAGCATCTTGAACTCTGGATGACGCCTTCAAAAAAACTTCTCTGACTTATGTTATAACAACAAATATTCAAGGCCATCATTCTGAGCGACTTGGCAAGCGGCGGCGGATGCGTAGCGCCAAGAATCTGTTGAAACCTAAGGAAAGCATGGTTTATAAATGCACTTAATTGTTTCAAGAGATCCTTCGCTTCGGATTAATGAATGTTTTTTGTTTTTACGGTAGTAACCGCTTATTCAAGGATTCTCAGCAGACGCCGAGCGCTGGATGTTGGAAGATGGCAAAGTATGACCTATAAACTTACCTCCCCTATACCCCCATGCCTCTATACCTCTATACCTCTATACCCTATACCCTATACCCCATCTCGTCACATTCCTTTCGCATTTTGAATCGCAATTGTGTACATTAAAACCACAATTAACGCGCTGAATTCACTACTATGAATCAACTTACCAGAAGATCATTTATTATCCGGAGCGCCGCCACACTTGCCGGTGCCACGGTGCTCACGCCAGGTTTCCTCCGCGGAGCCGACAACACATCCGCCAAGGGGCCTATTGGGTTCCAGAGTTGGATCGTCAGGGAATCTATTGAGAAAGATTTTGCCGGCACACTCAAGACGATGGCTGGGCTGGGATATAACAGCATCGAGATGTGTTCACCTCCGGGATATGCCAAATCGGGATTTGGCGCTCTCGAAAAGCTGAAGGCTCCTGAGATGAAGCGAATCATTACGGATGCCGGCTTTACCTGCATCAGCTGCCACTATGGTTTTACCGAATTGAAGGAGCACGCCCAGGAGCGTATTGACTACGCCAAAGAATGGAGCCTCCAACAAATGATACTCGCCTCCTTCGGTTTACCGAAAACAGCCACGTTGTCGGACTGGAAAAAAGCTGCAGATGAATTGAACAAAATTGGCGAGCATGCAAAGAAAGCAGGAATTCAAATGGGCTTCCACAACCATCACGGTGAGTTTGAGAAGCTTGAAGGTGAATTGATCTACGATGTCTTGCTTAAACAATTCGATCCATCCCTGATCAAGATGCAGTTTCAAGTGGCGGTAATCAACATCGGCTATAAAGCGGCGGACTACTTCCGTCAATACCCCGGACGTTTCATTTCAGCACACTTGTATGACTGGTCAGGGACAGGCGAAGAACTGGTTCCCCTGGGAAAAGGAAAAGTTGACTGGAAAGAATTCTTTGCGGCGGCTAAAATTGGTGGCGTAAAAAATTATTTTGTAGAGATGAGTGAAGGCCTGGACGAAAGTGCCAAATACCTGAAGAGTATGATTTAGTTACTGTACGGAATGACTGAAGTCGGAAAGTCGGAAAGTCCCAGAAAGACATCGTCATTGCGAGGGCGACTCCTCTCCCATCGGAGAGGAGTACTACCGAAGCAATCCCCAGACTACAACGTACGCACTTCGTAGTAAGGGGATTGCTTCGTCATCATGTTCAGACTTCGTCGTGAACGATTCCTCGCAATGACGGCCACTTTATTGCTCTTCTCCGTGACTCTCTGTGTGCATTCCTCCGTGCCCCTTTGTGCCAGCAGTTTTGATTATTGACTCTTTGTGGATATTCCCTTTAGCGTGTGATATTTAATAGTGTTTTCGAATAGGATTAATAATTTTAAGGTATACATATGCGTGTACTTATTTTAGGCGGTGGCGGTTTTTTAGGCAGAAGGTTAGCTAAAGAATTGATAGAAAACGGCGGTCTTTCCCAGGGTGGACTTACTCACTTAACACTCGTGGATATTGCATTTCCCGAGAACATGCCCCGAGATTCAAGACTTGAATGCATTGCTGTGGATTTCAGCGATGAAGCAGTCATTAGAAACATTCTTTTGCATCAGCCTGATGTGATATTCCATCTTGCGGCCATCGTCAGCGGAGAGGCTGAAAAAAATCTTGCATTAGGGATGAAAATAAATTTCCACGCCTCGTTACAACTGTTGGAATTATGCAGAGCGCTTGCTTTCCATCCCCGGATTGTATTTGCCAGTTCTTGCGCGGTTTTTGGTGGTGATGTTTCCAAGGTAGTATTGGACGAAACGAGCCCAAAGCCACGGAGTTCCTATGGTACACAGAAAGCAATGGTAGAACTCCTGATGAATGATTACAGCCGAAGAGGATTTATAGATGCCCGAAGCCTCAGGTTGCCTACCATTGCCATACGACCCGGAAAAGCAAATGCAGCTACATCATCCTTTGTAAGTGCCATCGTCCGTGAACCCTTACATGGAAAAATGGCTACCTACCCTGTACCTTCAGAAACAGTGGTGTGGATTCAATCTCCAAAACGTGTCATTCAAAACTTTATTCACGCTGCCAATATTGATGAGGAATTACTCGGGGACGACAGAATTATCAATCTTCCCGGATTGAATGCTTCGATTCAGGAAATGATAAATAGTCTTGCGCAAATCACAGATCCTGAGGTAACTAAATTAATATCCTATGAACCGGATGCATTCCTGCAACGCATAGTACTTACGTGGCCTCCGTATTTTGATACACAGTGGGCTAATGAATTGGGATTTGTAAGCGATAGCTCTATAGAAGAAATCATAAGAACGTTTATGGAGGAGGAGGGCATAAATATATAAATTGAAATGAAGGATGAGTCAACGCAATAAAATTGCCATAGTAACCGGAGCGGGTTCTGGTATTGGAAACGCCGTGGCGACAGCACTCCATCACAATGGCTGGTCACTCGTTCTTGCGGGCAGGCGGGAAAAGGAACTTATCGAAACAGCTAAAGCATGTGGGGGTGAACGGACGCTGGTCGTCCCGACGGACATTAACATTCCTGAAAGCGTAAAAAATCTTTTTAGTCAAACGATGAAAACCTTTGGTCGCCTGGATTTACTTTTCAACAATGCTGGCGTAAATGCTCCGGCAAAACCACTTGAAGAGTCGACGCTGGAGGAATGGCAACGGGTAATTAACACAAACTTGACGGGATCCTTTTTATGCACGCAGGAGGCGTTCAAAATCATGAAACACCAAGACCCCATCGGTGGCCGCATCATCAATAACGGTTCTATTTCCGCCCATGTACCGCGTCCCAACGCTGCACCCTATACGGTGAGCAAACATGCAATAACCGGTTTGACCAAATCAAGCTCATTGGAAGGCCGTGCATTCAATATCGCTTGTGGACAAATTGACATTGGAAATGCCAACAGTGCATTGACCAAGAAAATTGAAGCAGGCATCCTGCAAGCTGATGGTTCGCAGAAAATTGAACCCACCATAAATTTAAAAGATGTAGCACGCGCTGTCGTCTATATGGCCAGTTTACCAAACGATACCAACGTTCCATTTCTGACTGTTATGGCAAATGAAATGCCTTATATGGGGAGGGGGTAGAATCAATTCTATCAAATGCAGGTTCTGCAGTAAAGAATTATCTGCCGGCCAGTGCCTCTGGATTTACAATATGAGGGACCCTCTTATGCACATAAAACTCAATTATATTCATCGCTGCCAGTCTTGCCATTTCATCTCTGGCCTCCATTGTCGCAGAACCAATATGGGGCAAAACAGCCACGTTTTCCATGTGCAATAAAGGATTATTTTGGCTCATAGGCTCTGGATTGGTAACATCAAGCCCGGCACCCCATATCATTCCTGACCTCAATGCCTCCATCAAATCCGCCTCATGATGCACTCCTCCTCGTGATGTGTTTATAAATATCGAAGTCGGCTTCATTTGAGAAAACGCTGTTTTATTGAATATCTCTTTTGTCTCAACACTTAAAGAACAATGGACCGATATTACATCACTTTGGGATAATAGACTTTTAAAGTCGACAAGTTTAGCCCCAAACTTCAGTTCTGCTTCCGGATTGGGTTTACGGTTGTGATACAATATCTTCATGGTGTACGCACCTACACATCGTTTTGCCATTTCCATACCGATCCGCCCCAGTCCGTAAATTCCGAGTGTTTTATTTTTTAATTCTAAACCAAGATTTGCCGTGGGCCTAAAATAAGTCCACTCACCCTTTATAATAGATTTATGTAAATAGAACATTTTCCGTGACGCCGCGATCATTAATCCAAATGCAATGTCAGCCGTCGCATCACTCATGGCGCCGGGTGTAAAACCTATCGGAATGCCTAATCTTGTCGCCTCTCCAACATCGATATTGTCGTATCCAACGGCAAATTGTGAAATGATATCAAGGTGAGAACATTCGGTTAAAAACTTCTTGTCAATTTTTTCCGTCGCTGTAATATACAGTGCGTCGTGCGTCTTTGCTTTTTCAATTAACTCATCCTGAGTCATGGGTCTATCCTCACTCCAGGCCGTCACCGAGAATCCGGCTTTTCTTAATAATTCAGTTCCTATGGAAGGAATTATTCTTGAAACGAATATCTTTTTATTCTCCATATTTTATCATTTTGAAGGTCTTCCCTAAAGGGCGCCTAAGGTGCAAATGGTTCGGCACAACTCCCGTCCTTTGGCTCGTAAATTTTTTTTTGTTGACTTAACAGTCACTGGCAGTCGGCAGCATT
>Ga0184629_10000783_pt1 | contig 13680 bp, 9 predicted proteins | sample PLM4_32_b1_FD_133158 | JGI IMG/M metagenome (GOLD analysis project Ga0184629, IMG submission 133158) | Groundwater sediment microbial communities from an aquifer in East River, Colorado, USA - PLM4_32_b1 | ecosystem: Environmental > Terrestrial > Soil > Riparian zone | place: USA: East River... | reverse complement strand
AAAGCCCTCGCCGCCACGCAGTTGGCTTTGCGGACGAAAGCGGGCGACGCCCAGCGCGAGGCGGCTCAATTAACCACTTTGCGTGCAGAATTGGACCAACTGCTGCAATTGCGCAACAGAGAAACCGCGGCCGCAGACACCCGACTCACGGAGGTCCGGACGGTCACCGAGTCGGTCGCGCACGAGACGCAGACGCTCAAGACCCTGATCGATCGCATTGCGACACTTCGCGCAGGCTCCGGCGCCAACCGCGGGATGACGGTCGTGACCGCGCGAAATTCAAGCGGAGGAACGCTCCAGCGGGGCTCGCTTCGCGTCCCCGTGATAGGCTCTGCGGAGCCCGGAGATCCAGCAGGTCCGGGCCGGACGCCGGGCGTCAACAGCCCACAAGGGCTATGGTTTTCGGCCCGCAGCCAAGCCCAAGCTGTGGCGCCGGGGGATAGCGAAGTTGTGTTTGCGGGGTCTTACCAAAATTTGGGCCTAGTCTTGATATTGGAAATACTTGGCGGGTACCATTTGACCCTAGCGGGACTAGGCCGGATCGACGTCCATATCGGCGATTTGGTTTTGGCTGGGGAGCCCGTGGGGGTTCTACCCAATGGTAACGCGGCTCGGCTTTACATGGAGCTGAGACGTAACGGTCAGACTGTCGACCTGGCGCCGTGGATGAGCGCCGAACTTAGAAAGGCAAACGGAACATGAAAAAGTTCGCATTCGCCGGAATGGGCGTAGCGGTTGGATTTGTCAGTGCATTGGCTCTGTTTCCGGCGGCGCACGGTGCGCCGAGCGTTCTTTCGGCTTATCGCGAACTTGATCTGTTCGGTGATGCGTTCGAACGCGTGCGTGCGAACTACGTGCGCGAAGTCGAGGATTCCGAGCTCATCAACTCGGCGATCAACGGCATGGTGTCCTCGCTCGATCCCCACTCGAGTTATATGGATCCGAAAGAATTTTCCGACATGCAGGTGCAGACGCGCGGCGAGTTCGGCGGCCTCGGACTTGAAGTCACGCAGGAAGACGGCCTCGTGAAGGTCGTCACGCCGATCGACGACACACCCGCTTCGCGCGCCGGCTTGAAGACAGGCGACTTCATCTCCGCCATCGACGGCATCAGCATCCAGGGCATGCCGCTCAACGAAGCCGTATCGCGGATGCGCGGACCCGAGAACTCGAAGGTCACGCTCACCATCCTGCGCGCCGGCGAGAAGCGTCCGATGGAAGTCACCCTCACCCGCGCAGTCATCCGCGTTGAGAGCGTGAAGTTCGAGCGCAAGAACGACGTCGGTTACATCCGCATCTCTTCGTTCAGCGAGAAGACCGACGCCGGCGTGAAGCGCGCGATCGCCGACCTCAAGAAGCAGATCGGCCCGGGCTTGATCCGCGGCTATGTCATCGACCTGCGCAACGATCCGGGCGGCTTGCTCGATCAGGCGATCGCCGTTACCGATAACTTCATCACCACCGGCGAGGTCGTCTCGACCCGCGGCCGTCGCGCCGACGACACGCAGCGCTACAACGCTCGCGGCGGCGACATCGCCGACGGCAAGCCGATCGTCGTGCTGATCAATGAAGGTTCGGCATCGGCCTCCGAAATCGTGGCCGGCGCTCTGCAGGACCACAAGCGTGCGACCATCGTCGGCGTGACTTCGTTCGGCAAGGGATCGGTGCAGACCATCATCCCGCTTGGCGGACAACGCGGCGGTGCGCTCCGTCTGACGACGGCGAAGTACTACACCCCGTCCGGCCGCTCCATTCAGGCCACCGGCATCACGCCCGATATCGCGGTGTCGAACCTGACCGAGAAGGCGCAGGCCGAGGCCGATCAGTTCACGTCGCGCAGTGAAGCGACGCTCGCCGGTCACCTCGACGCCGAAGGCGCACAGCGCAACACCAAGATGCCGACGATTCGTCCGGAAGAGGGCAAGAAGTACGACGACTTCCAGCTCTCCTACGCGCTCGATCGTCTCGACGGCAAGATCGTCTCCGCTGGCACGCAGCGGCAGGCGGCAGGCCCGGCTCCCGCGACGGCACCCGCCGCTCGCTGAACCAGGCTCAGATCTGGCTTGTTCCTTGCCCCCGGGCCGCGCGGTCCGGGGGCAAGTGTTTTTGGGCACCCCTTAACGTGAAGCTAACCATGCCTGGGCCTCACTGGGGCCATGGTGGCCAAAGGCAAATCGGACGGGGCTGAGCCCGCGCCTGTGGGGGAACCGTCTCCAAGACGGCGCTCCCCGCTCCTGACGTTCATCTTGGGAACGGCCGCCCAATTGGCGCTCATCGCGAGCGTGCTCTTGGGCTCGCAGTTTCTTCTGCCACCGGCTGACGACGTGTCGGAGGGCATCTCGCTTTCGCTCGAAGCGCCGCCGATCGTCGAGACCTTGCAGCCCGCACGCCAGTTCGCTCTTGTCGAGCCGCGCTCGCTCGGCGGTCAGCTCATCGCCGATCCCGCGCTTGTCGAGGACTCGCAATTCGGTCCGCTACCGATAATCGCTGCAGATGGCCGCGCGCCGATGTCGGCTTACGCGCGCGTATTCGATGCCAAGGACAAACGGCCGCGCATCGCCATTATCGTCAGCGGTCTCAACGTCAGCGCCAGCAACACCAAGCTTGCGCTCGCGCGGCTGCCGGCGCCCGTCACGCTCGCCTTCGTGCCGTTCGCGTTCGATACGCAAGCCTCGGTCGATCTCGCGCGCGAGGCCGGACACGAAGTGCTTCTCCAAGTGCCGATGGAGCCGTTCGATTTTCCCGAAAGTGATCCCGGCTCGCACGCGCTTATGGTGGCGGCGAGCGCCGATGAAAACATCCGCCGCCTCAACTGGTCGCTGTCGCGCTTCACCGGCTATGTCGGAATCACGAACCTTCTCGGCGCGCGCTTCATGAGCGAGCAGGCGCCGCTCGATCCGATCCTCAAAGAGATCGCCCGCCGCGGGCTGATTTTCTTCGACAACGGCGCGAGCCGAAGCTCCCTTGCGCTGACCGCTGCGCGTCATGCGGGCGGTTCGTTCGCGACTGGAACCCTGAGCCTCGACGATGTCCAGACCAAAGACGGCGTCGACAAGAAGCTCGTCGAGCTCGAAGCGGAAGCAAAGCGCAACCGTTTCGCAATCGGCGTGGGCTCGGCCTTTCCGGTGTCGATCGCGCGCATCGCCGAATGGGCCGAGAGCGCCGAATCGCGCGGGTTCTTGCTGGTTCCGATTTCGGCCGTCGCCGCGAAGCCTCAATCGGAGCAGACGAACACGAAGCGCTAGAACCGCTTCCTTGCGGCCGAGGCGCGTGCTTCACTCGGCCGATGGCCGCACCCAAGATCGATCCCGCCAAACTCCCGTACCGCCCCTGCGTCGGCCTCATGGTGCTGAACCGTGCCGGCCAGGTGTTTGTCGGCAACCGCATCGATCAAAGCATCGAAAGCTGGCAGATGCCGCAGGGCGGCATCGACGAGGGCGAAGAGCCCTGGGACACCGCGCTGCGCGAGCTCAAGGAAGAAATCGGCACGTCGAACGTTGAGCTCCTCCGGGAGCATCCCGACTGGCTCTTCTACGATTTGCCGCCGCAGCTGATCGGCGTGGCGTGGGAAGGCAAGTTCCGCGGACAGAAGCTGAAGTGGTTCGCGGTGCGGTTCAAAGGCACCGATGCCGATATCAATGTGAAAACCGCGCACCAGGAATTCTCCAACTGGAAATGGGCCGATATCGGCGACCTTTTGGGCCTCATCGTCCCCTTCAAGCGAGAGATCTATGCCAAGGTGATCGCGGCCTTCTCCGATCTCGCGAAACCCTCGTGATAGAACCTTGCGCGGTTATACCGGGCGGGGCTTACTGGGCCTGCGCGCCGGGGGCACAGGCACCATGAAAGTCATCGTCCTGGTCATCACGATGTTCCTCTTCCCCAATGTGGAAGAGGAGGCGAGCTTCATCTACCCGACGATGGAAATGTGCATGCAGGAAATGGCGAAGAAGGAAGCCGAATTGGTCGGCTTCCCGATCGAGCGCGTCGAAGCCAAATGCGAGCTGCAGGACAAGCAGGTTGCACCCCCGCCCACGGAATGCGTCGAGCTCGTGGCGAAGGTGTCCTGCGTCCCCGTCGAGTAAGCGCTACTTCTTCGCCGATGCCGCCGCGCGCAGCGTCGGCTTCGACGAAGATCATGAGGCGACGGCAGTTTGCGGACGGCCATACCGCTCGGCAAGCGCCGGCAACAGCAGCAGGTTCAGCAAGGTTGAGCTGAGAAGCCCGCCCAACACTGTTATCGCCATCGGCCCCTCGATTTCCTGCCCAGGCTGGTTGAGACCGACCGCAAGCGGCGCGAGGCCAAGCGCGGTGACCATCGCGGTCATCAAGATCGGCACGAGTCTCTCGTTCGCGCCGAGCAAGATCGTTTCCGGAATCCACCTTCTATTTTCATTTTCCACCAGGTGCTCATAGTGGGCGAGGAGCAGAATGGCGTTGCGCGCGCTGATACCAAACACCGTCACGAGTCCGACAAGAGCCCCAAGCGAGAGCCCCACCCCGGTCAGCCAGATCGCAACGATGCCGCCGATCAGACTGAAAGGCAGGTTCGCCATCACCAGCCACGGGTGGGCGCGCCAGTGAAAAGCCATGAACAGGATCATGATGATGACCACGAGCGCCAGCGATGAATAGATCAGAAGTTCGTTGCGCGTCTGCCGTTCCGCCTCGGCTGCACCCGTGAATTCGATGTGGCTTCCGGGCGGCAGCACAACGGAAGCGGCAAGTCTGGCGCGAGCTTCACCGACGGTGCTCTGCAACGAGCGGCCCTGCACATTGAACGTCACCGCAATGCGGCGCTGCCCGCCTTCGTGATCGATTGCGTAGCGCCCCTCCGTGGGCTGAACGCGCGCGACCTGGGACAGCGGCACGGGACCGAACGGGCCGGTGATCATCAGCGCTGATAGTTGTTCCGGCTGATGGCGCAAGGCGTCGGACAGCAGAAGCACAACGTCCACCGAACGCGTGCCGACATAGGTTTGGCCGACGGTGAGTCCCGCGTAATAGGCCTGCACGGCATCGAGCACGTCCTGTGCCTTGAGTCCCGTGACCGACAAGGCTTGGGCGACGAGCCCGATGGTCAGCGCCGGCGTGCCGCTCTGGCGCGCGAATTGCACATCCACAACGCCGTTCACATTGGAAAGGGTTTGCACGATGGCCGTACCGACGCGATCCAGCGCTTCGAGGTCGTCACCATAGACTTTGATGGCGACCTGAGCCGTTTCTCCGGTAAGGCTCTCGCCGATGCGATCACCGAGAAAGGTGACGACCTCGCTCTGTAAACCGGGGTACCGCGCGAGAATTGTCCTTAGCTGGTCTTGCGCCTCGATCTGGTCGATCACTGCATCTGGTTTGAGCTCGACGTGGAACTCGCTCTGATGCGGTCCCCAGGTGTCTTCGCTCAATTCAGCGCGGCCAACTTCTTGTTCGATGGTCTGAATGTAGGGGAGCGCGAGGATTTCGGTGCTGATCCGTCGCCCGTTCGCGAGCATCTCCTCGAGCGACGTTCCCGGAACGGAACTCGACACTTGCAGGACAAAGTGGCCCTCGCGAAATTCCGGCATCAAGGTGCCTCCCAAGAACGGTAGAAGGGCGAGCGATCCGACGAAAAGCACAATCACCAACGCAAGCACCGCTCCAAGCCCTCGATTTGCGGCGACGATAGTTCGGGCTTGCCCTCTCTTGAGCCACAGAATCCAGCGCGGCTCGCTATGGGTATCCTTGGCACTGAGCAGGAGGGCGGCCAGCGCGGGTGTGACCGTCATGGCCATCAATAGGGAGGCAAACACCGCGAGTATGAAAGCAAGTGCCAGCGGCCCGATGAAATTGCCCTGAACGCTCGATGAAAAAAGTGCAGGCAAGAAGACCGCGATCACAACCAAGGTCGCGTAGATCACCGGACCGCGCACTTCGAGCGACGCTTCACGAATGACGTCCAATCTGTCCCGTCTATTCTCAGCAAGCGCATTCTCGCGTAGACGCCGGAGAATATTCTCGACGCCGACGATTGCGTCATCGACAAGAACGCCGAGCGCGACCGCGAACCCTCCCAGCGTCATCGTATTCAGCGTCAGCCCCATCCGGTCGAGCACCGCGATGGCGGCAAGCAACGACAGCGGAATGGCAAGGAAGGTGACGAGGGCCGACCGCCAATCTCGAAGAAACGCAAAGAGCACGGCGAGGATAAGCACGGCTGCGATGGCAAGCGACACTTCAAGATTGCCAAGGGCGCGCTCGATGAAATTCGCCGGCCGGTGGAGCGCCGGATAAACCGTAATGCCTTGCGCGTTCAGAGCCGGAGTCAGATCGGCCATCGCCGCTTCGACGGCAAGCGTAACCGCAAGAGTGTTGGCCCCATACTGGCTTGCAAGCGATAACAGAATGCCGGGGCGGCCCATGATCAGCGCATCGCCGAATTTCAGCGCGGGCGCTTGCATCACCTGGGCAACGTCGCGCAACAGGACCGGCGTGTTGTTGCGGACCGCGACCACCGACGCGCCTATCGTAGACGGATCGGGCCCGGGAACCGGGGATTCCAGCAGCACGCGCTGACCTTTGAGGTCGATATACCCCGCGCCGCGCAAAGCGAGATTTGCTCGCGCCGCTTCGGCGAGATCGGTCAACGTGAAACCGTAGGCCGCAAGCTTGGCGAGATCGGGCTGAATCTGAATCTGCCGCACCGCGCCGCCGAATACGATCACGTGGGCAACACCGGGAACCGCCAGGAGGCGGGGTTTGATGACCCAATCGGCGGCGTCGCGCAAATCGTAATCGTCGAGTTTGTCGGAGGTGAGCCCGATCTTGATCAGGTCCATCGTGCTCGAAACGAGCGGAGAAAGTTTCGGTGGGCCAACGCCCAACGGCAAGGTGCTGATTTCGGATAGGAGCTCGGAAATTCCCTGCCGCGCGTTGTCCTGCCGCGCGTTGTAGAGATTGATTCCTTCCTGGAAGTTCACGGTGATCACCGAGAGGCCAGGAATGGATTGCGAGCGCAGCGTCGCCAAACCGGGCGCGCCGTTGATGACGTCTTCAATCCGCTTCGTGACCAGTTGTTCGACCTGCTCTGCCGTGAAGCCTGGGGCTTCGGTTTGGATATCCACCTGTGACGGAACAAAATCGGGAAAGACATCCAAGGGCGCTTTCAGCGCGCTCGACACGCCGATCACCAGCAGCAAAAATGTGAGGAGAGCCAATGTACCGCGGTAACGGACACATACGGCGACAAGCCAACGCATAGCGCCCTACTCCGGCTCGGTTGAGGGATTGATTTGCCAGGCAAGCAGCAGGCCCGTCCCGGCAGTCACAACCGTCTGCCCAGGCTCGATCCCGCTGGACACGAAATAGCCACCCGGGATCGGTCGCATCAGATCGATGGGTTTACGCTGAAACATCCCTGGCGCGACAACGACAAAGCACCAGGCTTGCCCCTGGCTCAGCACCACCGCATCGGCCGGTATGAGCACGCCGCGTTGGGCGACGCCGGAGGTAGCGGCAACGAACACACGCTCGCCCTCGGCGATATCGCTTCCGTTGACGACAGCAAAGAAACTACGCCCGGGGAAAGCAGGGTCGGCAGGCGCATCCCAAAACAGGTCCGCCCGCCAGCTCCTCGCCTGACGCTGGTCGAGATGCGACACGATGAGAGATGTCGGCCGCTGTCCCGGCAAGGCCCCTAAGGGAAACGTCGCATGCACAAGCTTCGCGGGCCCCGAAGAAAACCGGGCCATGAAGTCGGCTCTTTGGGCGGGCGTTTGCCACGGCGCGGTCTGACCGAAGGTTGCGGCGGCCTTGTGCTGGGCGAGCGCAAGGGCGGCTGCATCGGAGGCTGCCTGCCGCTGCGCCGCTTCGAATTCACTACGGGAGAGCGCGCCTTCGGTCTGAGCGAGATTTTGTGCGCGCTCGAGGGATGCCTGGCTCTGTCGCGCTGCCGCCTCTGCGGTGCTCAATTCCGAATCGCTTTGCGCGAGCGATTCCAGGCTCGTGACAATGCCGTACCCTTGCGCTTGGGACGCGTACGCCGTTGCACCCACGGGCGCTGTTTGAATACCGAGGTCCCGCAGTTCATCGGGTGAAAGCGTGATCGTGCCAGCACTTGTTGCAACCGGCTCCGCTTCGGCCGGTTGCGGCGGCACGGCGTCCGACTGCGGACTTGCGGTTTGCAGCCGCATGACCGCGACCCCTCCGACAAGCGCAACCGCGACAATGCTTACGGCGATGGCAAAACGGCGAAAGGACCGAGCGCGCGAGGCGTCCTCCGCGAGACGACGTGTTTCGTCTTCCCTCTGCGAATGAGTCATGGGGTCGCCATTGGCAGCCTCCCTGATAGATGACGCAGTCAGAAAATGCAGTTGAGCGCGTACCCGGCATGACCGGACCACGCGAAAAACGCATTCTCCGGAAGCGTTAAATGATCAGGACGATGCTGTGCCGATGCGCGAGGTAGGTATTGCCATGGGCCGGATGCTCGCCGAGCGGATACGCCGTATGTCGGGAGAGAACGATTTCAAATGGTACGACCCAGGGAAGTGCAGCGTCGAAATCCAGCGAAGCAAACGCGCGGTCGCCGAGATTGTCACAACGTACCGAATGCCGTTTTTCACATGACGGCGATCCGCATGCCACCTCCTGCGTATTTGAGCTCGCCTCATCGACGGCGGACGCTATCGTCCACGAGAAATTTTCCCTCGTGCAAAGGTCCGCGACCAGATCCCCGTCCGTGTCCGCTGTCGAATTGAATGAAAGGGCCGATCCTGGCTCCAGGGTAAGATCGAGGAGCAGGAGAAAGACCGCGATAATCCTGCGCACGGAGGGTGACAGGAACCATGACATGGTGCGATGCTTCGCGAACTCCGGAACGATGTCAAGGCGGCGGCAATACCCCAATGTCCCGCTATAGTTACATCTTGGCGGCTAGAACCGCGTGCGCGATTACTTCTTCGCCGAGGCGGTCGTGCGCAGCGTCGCGCGCTGAGCCAGCGCGCATTCCTGCTGCACATCGAAGATGCGCTGCTGGACGTCCCAGCCGACGACGAACGGATGGGGCTGTCCCGCGCGGCGCGCTTTCAGCGCCGTCATCTTCGGGAACGCGTTGTCGAAGTTCGGATGGTTGGCCATCTGCACATCGACATTCCGCGCCTTCGCTATGCCCGCGAACTTGCCGACGGAGTTGTAATAGGTCGTGAAGTTCTGCTCGGTGCGCTGGAAGTTGAACCCGATCCCACCCCAGAAAGCGGCCGTATGCGTGGTGTTGCCGTCCTTCAGCGGAATGATCAGCGAGATCGCGCCCGGTGTGTGCGGCGGGGTCTCGACGATGTCGATCGACGTGTCGCCGAGCGTCAGCTTGTCGCCGTCCTTGACCGACATGCCGCGCTTCGGCTTCGGTCCGCGCTGAGGATTTGTGCTCTCCTTCGCGGTCGCGAGGAAGTTCCAATCCGTCTCGCTCATCACCAATTGGGCCTTCAGCCTGTCGGCCAGATATTGCGCGCCGCCATAATGGTCCGCGTGGCCGTGCGTGATGACGACGTATTTCACCTGCGACGGATTGAGACGGAGCTTGCGCAATCCGCCCTCGATATTGGACTGCGCTTCGCGCTGATTGTCGAGCGAGTCGATCACGATGATCCCTTGCGACGTCGTCACCGCCCACGCCGAAACGCTCGGCACGCCGAGGTAGTAGAGATTGTCGAAGATCTTCGCGGGCTCAGCCGTGTTCGGCGCCGGCTGCTCCGCCGTACTCTGCATCGGGCACAAGCGCAGCGCCTGCGTGACGTTGGGATCGTTGCCGGCCGCGCGCTTGGCGGTGGCGACATGCATCTCGGCGGTATCCACCAGCAACGCGGCTGCCGATTGGCCGGCGGCCATGTCGGCGTACGTTGCCACACCGATGCCCGCGGTCAGCGCCGCCGACGCAAGAAGCAGAGTCCTCGTCCGGTCGCTCACGCTCATTTCGTCCTCCCTGTTATTTTCGGATCCCGCTCGGGTCGGCTAGGCCACTCGGCTCTACCAGCGCCCGCGCGCGCGCCTGCGCGCATTGCGACGCCACCATCTGATAACGCGCCACCGTCATCGGCCCGGTCACGAACGGATGCCTATCGGGCCTGCGCGATTTGAGCGCGTCGATCTTCATTAGCGCATCGTCGAACGTCGGATGGTTCGCCAAGATCACGTCCACGCCCCTTGCGGCCTCGAGCTTCGAGAACCGATCGGCAGAGGCCGCATAGGTCACGAAGTTCTCGTGGTTGGGCTCGAAAACGAACCCGATGCCACCCCACAGTCCCGCCATGTGGTTCATTCCACCGTCTTTGACCGGAAAGATCAGCGACAGCGGCCCTGGCGTGTGCGGCGGCGTGACATAGAGCTCAACTGTTGTGTCTCCGAGGGTCAGTTTGTCGCCATCGTTCACTGCTCGTCCGCGTTTCGGAATCGGCCCGCGATCGGCACGCGGTTGCGGCGCGCGAGGTCCTTCCAGGAAGGCCCAGTCCGCCTCGCTCATCACGATCTCGGCTTTGTATTTGTCTGCGAGATATTGTGCGCCGCCGTAGTGATCGGCATGACCATGCGTGATGACGATATATTTGATCTGAGCCGGATCGAGGCCAACGTCGCGCATCCCGGCCTCGATGGCGGTCTGCGCCTCCATCGGGTTATCCAGGCTGTCGATCAGCATAACGCCCTGCGACGTCGTCAGCGCCCACGCTGCAACGCCTCGCATGCCGACATAGTAGAGATTGTCGAACACCTTTGCTGGCCGAGCGCGCTCGTCCGCGGCCGGCAGTACCCCTGCCGGATCACCAGGCAGGCACAGTTGCAGGATGCCCCACAGATCGGTTCCTGCAGCAAGCATTGCCGCCTGGATATGCGCTTCCAGGTTATCGGGAACGGCCATCGTCAACGGATCGACCGGCGTTGGCGCCGGAGTGACCGGCGCCGGACGTGGAGGCGGCCGATTGATGGCCGCTCCGCTCACGTCCGCGACGTACCCCATGGCAACGCCGGCTGCGAGCGTCGCCGCCAGCATGGCTCGAGCCTTGGCTTGCCTGGGCATTGGGTGGCGTGTCCCGAAAACGAGTTCGCCGCAAAGGCTACTCGATAGCGGGCGCGCGATCCAGAACGGCTAGTTTTGTGCGGCGGCGCCTGGCGCCGGAGCGCCTTGCTTCTTCAGGTCCGCCATGAACCCTTGCAGCGTATCGACCGACGCGATGCTCTTGGCGAGATCCTGGAAGGCGACGCCCTGCTGGTCGACCTTCCCCGTCACGACGGAAAACGCCCTGGCATCGGGACTGTCGCCCATCTTGGCCGCAAAGCGCGTGCGCAGGCGCTGCAGCGCGGCATCGTCGCTGGCGAGCGAATAAGCCACAGCGGCGCGCATGACCTGCGCCCGTTCCTCCGCCGATAGCGGCCCGCCTGTGGTCGCGCGATCGCCGAGCATGTCCTCGCTCCGCGCGCCCGCCACCGACCAATTGCCGGATTCCCAGGCGATGTCGGTGCGAAGCCGCTTCGCGTCCTGCGACGTGTCGTCGGCCAAAAGGCCCACGGCCGCATCGAACTGCTTGAGACCGGCAAGCGCCCGCGCCTCGAGCAGGCGGCGGCGGCTGTTGATCTCGTCGGGCAGCCGCGTCAGCCGCGTGTCGTTGATGGTTCTCAGCGCTTCCTTGGGCTTGCCGTCGAGCAGGTAGATCGTCGCGAGTTGGGTCGCGACGACCGAACGCGCAACACCATCGAGGCGCTTATAGACCTGGTGCTCGAGCAACTGTGCGGCGGGCGCGAGCAGATCGATCGTCACCAGCCGCCCGGTCAGGCGGCGGATCATTTCGTCGCCCTCGCGCCCGATCGGCGTCAGCTCGATGAAATCGTAGAACAGCGCAAGAGCCTGAATCGGCGGCATGGAATCTGTCTTGCCGCCCAGGAACAGATCGCTGAACGCCGCGCGCATGTCGTTTTGGGCATCGCGCGCAAGCTCTGCGCCGGGGAAATTGACCGCGGCGACGCGCAGCACATCCAGTCCCTCGCGCCACTTCTGCTCGGCAAAGTACATGGAGCCCAGCTTGCGCAGGATTTTTAGTTCGAGATCGTCGCCGCGCCAGCGATAGCGCAGTTTTTCGAGAGTCTCGATCGCCTCGGCGGGTTTGAGGGTCTTCGCCTCAAGCTCGGTCTCGATGCGTGCGTATGAGGCTTTCACCGCCACGGGCGGAAACTCCGCCCGTTCGAGTGTGCGCAGCCGCGCGGCCGCTTCGTTCACGTGACCTTGCGCTGCAAGCAGTTGCGCCTGCATGAGTTGCGCTTCGGCGGTCTCGCGCGGGCCCAGCACGGGTGCGAGCTGATCCAGCGCCTCGTGCGCACTTGCCAGATCGCCCTGCGCGATACCGGTTTCGGCGCGTGCGAGTCGTGCGCGGGTCTGCCACAGCGCCGGATAGAGATGGAGCACGCTTTGGGCGACGAGCAGCTCGCGCCTTGCGTCGCCGAAATCGCCGAGCTTGGCCGATGCCATGCCGCGCCACATTGCCGCGTGCGCATCGGATGCGAGCGAGGCCGTCGACAGCGTCGAGCGCGCATCGCGATAGCGTCCCATCATGAACTGCGCGGCGGCCTTCATCACCTGAAGCGCGGTGTCGGCATCCAGGCGCTCGTCGTCCGCCTGCATCAGGGAGATTTCGCCCAGCGCTTCGGGCGCCAATTCACTCGCCAGCAGGTAACGCGCGAGCTGAAGCCGCGACCGCCCGCTTTCGCTTTCGGGTAGGCGCGCAATCGCCGTCCTCAGCGTCTTGATGGTATCGATTGCGTTGCTGCCCGGCCGGCTCCATTGCGCAAAGTCGAGATACGAGGGGCCTTCCTTGCTGTCTGCGACCTGCACGGCGGGTTCGGCCGCCGCACCCGAGCCCGGCGAAAGCGCCAGTCCCTGGGGCCGGGCGAACCGGACGGTTTCGTCCTTGATCGTCGCCTGCACATCGTCTGCATACGGAATGACCGCGAGACCCGCAGCGCTCGGAAGAATCGAGAGCTCGACAAAGCGCTTGGGCGTGAGCGTGCCTTTGCCCGTGCGTGCCGGAACGACCAGGATGCGGTCGCCGGCCTCCGCGTCGTCGAGCGTCAGCACGCGGCTTGCGCCCGGTAGCGAGGCCGTCAGAGCCATCCGGTCTTCCGCGCCCTGGCGCGCGAGCGCGATGGCCGCCGGCGGCGTGGCGGTGCTGGTGGAGAGTGAAACCATCAGCACCGTTTCGTTGGCGGAGACGCTCGGCAGGTGCAGCGCTTTGAAGTTCAGGCGCAGAACGCTCGCGCCTGAGACCTGGTTCGCGTCCGCTTTCGCGATCAGGCCGGTGAAAGGAGCAAGCAGCGTGGCCGCGTCAAGCGCCGGATGATTGTCGAGCACGATCCACAGCGTCTCGCCGCGCGAAAAGACCGCGACAGCGTGGCCTTGTGCGCCCGGAAACTTGAGAACCGCGCCATCGCGCGCAAGCTCTGCGCTCGGCGTTTGTGGCGCCGCCTTTGCGTTTGCCGTGTTCGCACTCGGCGGGGGTGATCCGACAGTCCCTCGCAGCGGCGCGTTGGATTGTGCGTTCGGCGCTTTCGCACCCTTCTCCCCCGCAGCCGCCACCGCGGCCGCGTCCGCTTTGGGCGCCAGCACGTCGATCGCGACCTTGGTCCCGTCCTTGTGATCCTGAAAGCCCGACTCGGGGTCGGTTT
>Ga0184629_10000780_pt1 | contig 13713 bp, 15 predicted proteins | sample PLM4_32_b1_FD_133158 | JGI IMG/M metagenome (GOLD analysis project Ga0184629, IMG submission 133158) | Groundwater sediment microbial communities from an aquifer in East River, Colorado, USA - PLM4_32_b1 | ecosystem: Environmental > Terrestrial > Soil > Riparian zone | place: USA: East River... | reverse complement strand
CGGCGAAGTGATTCGCATCGTGTCGGACGAATCGAGCGAGTTGATCGAGCGGCACTAGCGGCGCCGCGCAGGGTGAAATGGTGGCCCCGGCGCGATTCGAACGCACGACAAACGGTTTAGGAACGCGTTGAAGGCCCGCTTGCAACTCGCTCATGGATAGCACAATACGCGCCGCGCAAAGGCCTTGCGTCTCATTGGTGAAACGTGTAGAACAACCATGAGACGGCGAGAAATTGGGTGAAGTGCGCCCAATTTTGCGCCCAGACGCGAGAACTCGCGGCGGATCCAATCGGGGAACGAGAGGAGACAAGAACTTTGAAACTGGTCAGTGCCGTGGCCACCGTGGCGCTTGCAGCCCTGCTGGGGTGTGCACCGGTTCACACGTACTCGCCAGCGGGAAGCACGACGTTCGGCCCAACGACGTCGGAAATCGCCGTACTGGAAACTCCGCCCGATCGCCCATACACGGTCATCGGGTACGCCGAATGCCGGGGGGAGAATGTCGGGGAGGCGCTTCCCTGGCTCAAGAAGATGGCCCAGGAAAACGGCGGGAACGCGCTCCTCAAGATCGAAGCCGTTCCTGTCTTTGCGTCGCTGAGTACCTACCGGGCAGCCGTGATCCGATACGTTGACAAACGACACGTCGACAATGTCGAGAACGCAGACTCCACCGGGCAAGCGCCATGAACAATCACAACGAGACCCTGCGCGAGGATCCATAATGGAATGGACGAACAGGAGGATAGGGCACTGCGTCTATTGCGCCGGTCTTGGACGCGCATCGGAAGGAGCCCTCTCCAATGAACATGTTGTCGCATTCGCCCTCGCTGGAAAGCTGGTTCTCGAGGAGGCGACGTGCAGCGCTTGTGCGAAGGCTACGTCTGCGATCGAAGGACATGCGATGCACGAGATGTTCGAAGCCGTACGCGCGTCGCTTCGCCTGCCGACGCGCCGGCCAAAGAGGAGGCGCCGGGAGTTCGTCCTGGAGGGATCTGATGAAGCAACGACGAAGAGCGTAAGTCTTCCTGCGGACCAATTTCCGGCTACGGCTTCGTTCTTGGAGTTCGGCGAGCCCGCGTTCTTTCGGGGTGAGGCAAAGAGAGATGGTATCCTGTGCGAAATGGCGCGCCTAGTGCAGTTGGGCGGGCCGCGGCTCGATTTGGCTGCGAAGGCTCACGGCATGCGCAAAGTCGAAATCGATCACAGGTCAACCCCTGTGACGTTCGCGCGGATGCTCGGCAAGATTGGTTATTGCTACGCGGCCGGCATGCTGGGCACGGATGAGCTCGAGGAGGCACTCGTTCTGCCGGCTCTGTTCGATCGCCCCGACGAAATCGGCCAGTGGGTAGGCGGGCGCAGCCTAGACAGCGTTTCCTTCGATGTGACGCCTCGCGACCACGTGCTTCGGCTTGGGATTTGGCAACATGACGTGGTGTTCGTCGAAATGAAACTATTCGCGGCGGCGCCAACGCCTGGTTACGTGATCGTAGTTGGGCGTTGGGCACCGGGCATCACGCGAAGACTCGATGCGGAGTTTGCTCCGTGGCCCGCCGTTGCCAGCGTAATGCCCATTTCGCGCGGTGATTGAGCCATGACCGAACCGCTCGACGTCCCATATTGCTCGTTCTGCAAGCACTTCAAGGACTACCTCGAGGTCGAGCCGCTGGGCGAGATCCCCTACGAGGTTCCGATCTGTGCGGCATTTCCGAACGGGATTCCGCGCGAGATCAAGCCAGGAGGCGCCGATCATCGGAAACCGTGGCCGGGGGACAATGGGATTCAGTTCGAACGCGCTGCGGGGAAAGAGCTGCCGGCGGTGTTGCAATGATCGACGACAAGGTCCGGAGTGAGTAATGGCAGAGCCGAAGAAGAAAGGGGCGGTGGCCAGACACCCTATTCTTTTCGGACTTGGCGCGGGACTCGTCTTCATGTCCCTCATCTTCTGCCTCATGAAGCTACTGGGCACAACGAGCGGAGGATCAATCATCGCCACGGCGTCGATCCATCAGGGCTACCTGACCGTCAAGAACGAGGGTTCAGAGACGTGGACGAACGTGACGCTCGCTGTCAACGAAGACTATCGAATGCGGTTCCGGAACATCCTCCGTGGGGGCGGTACGACGAATCCGCTTCATGAGTTCGTACGAAATGATGGGGAGCGGTTCGATCTTTCACGCTACAAGCCTGTAGAAATACAGGTGCTCTGCGACCAAGGCTCGTGGGTCGGTAATTTCAAGTAGCGGCAGGGCGAGGGACTGTGATGAATACGCACGGGCACGACGCCGGTTCCATCGCTCGACGACATGCGAAACTTCTTGGAGTCCCGCGCGCTCTCGTGGCACGAACCAGATCCGGAAGGATGGATCGCTCCCGGAATCCGGCTCGTGCGTGGCCCGTATCCGATCGCGTGGAGCGCGCATGCGGCTCCTGGCGCCGAATCACCGCTGAACGAAGCCATCAACACTGTGGTTCGATCGTGGACCGGCCCGCTTCTGAAGACCTGGGAAACCGACCCAGAGGAAAGGATCTGGTTGTGGCCCATCGCGGGCGTTATCAGGTTCTGGATCGGGTCCGACGTCCGAGCCCATGTGTGCGAGGGATTGGGTGAGGCATACGCGATGCTGGCCTCGTGGAGCATTCGACTCACGGCTTGCCGACGTTTCGGCCCATCGTGAGGCATGGCCTTCCCCCTATCCCCGCGTCCGGGATACTCGAGGATCCCGAACGCTGGGGTGTCGACGCTGGCGTGTACGGGACTGTGACGTTTCGCTCGTCTCTCAACCGCGTGAGCGTTGCGCTTGGGGCAATGTCTCTGCTCGAAGAGCTTCGATACCTGGACAAGCTGTGCTTGCTCGACGGCGAGCACCGCGACTTGGAGAATGCGGTCCACGTCGGTGCCCGCAGGTTTGAGCTGGCGGTCGCTGCCCTGCCCCAGGGCATCGCCGGCGCCGATCGCGACTCGTGGCCCAAGTTCCGCCGCGAGATCACGGACGCTCTCACGTCGTTCCTCGACGCATTCGACTTCTGCGATTTCGAGGCCGCATGTCGGCACCTGCGCGTGATGCGGGACAGCGTCGCGGTGAGCCGGAGCTACCTGGCCTCGCACGAATTCGCCGACGCACACGCGACCAGTGAGAAACCCGCCGGCTGGTCCATGAACGAGCTCCTCGCAGACATGCGGGCGAACGGGATCGTGCTGGAGTGACCACGATGCCGACCGCGATTTACACGCTCCTTTCGAGTCTACTAGTCGCGATCGTCACTGCCATTGTAACGGTGCGCCTCTCGCTCGGTAGGTTTCGGACAGAGCGATGGTGGGAACGGAAGGCCGATGCGTACAGCCGCATCGTCGGCGCGCTTTCAGACTCCATACGTTTCTGTGATGCTGAGGCCAAGAACTTTATTGGTGAAGGCGCGGCATCGCCTGAGCTTGGGCAACGCTATTCCGACGCATGGCATAAGTTGGAGCGGGCCACCGCGATCGGCGCCTACATCATCTCAGACGATGCCGCGAGCACACTCGACCGACTTGCACGGCGCGAAAAGAACCCCGGCACCGACCATTATTCGTTTCTCATGGGCGAATCGAAGGCCTACAGCGCCGCGCTAACCGAGATTCGCCGTGAAGCGAAACGAGATCTGCAGGTGGAACGATGATAGTTCCATTCTTTGTCGACCGGACCGACACGGTCGCCGTGTTGGTCGCGAACAAGGTCAACGTGGTTTCGCCTGTCCATCGCGAGTGGCTTACGCCCGTGCTCGTGATACTCGGCTGGATCGTCGTTCACCTTCTCCAGCGCAGACTGCAGCGCGAACAGTTCTTTCTCGAGATTGTCCACAGCACTTCTCAGGCAGTTAATGAGGAATTGATTCAGTACGAGCGCTGGAACGTCCAACGCGCCGTTGCATTGAACCTTCTGTATGATAGGGGCGAGCTCCAACAGGACAAGGTCGCCGAGCTTGAGCAGTTAATGAGAATGCCAGTTGCGCAGCGATGGCTATCCCTAATCGAGGGCGGCCGGTACGTCCTAGATGGAGTGGTAGACAACCTCGAACCTCGGATGAATGCACTCGGTGCTCGGCATGCGGCAATTCTCCCGCTCATGGGCAAGGCTATCCACCACGAGAGTCTTGTCGAGAGACTGCAGGCGAGAACGGAAGCCCATGACGGCGCAATTTCCTTGGCGAACGCCGTTCGCGATTTTCGGCTCGAAATGCTCCGTCACGTCGCTCAGAGGATAAAGCCACGAGACCTATGGGGGTGGTGGCGCAAACTGCGCAAACTGTTCACACGGAAAGGAAACAAGCAATGAAAACGCGGAAGACGATCACAGCAGCGAAGCCGGGCGACCGGGTCTACCTCGGCGACGGCATCTTCGCGCGAAAGAAAGGAAACGGCGACGTGCAGTACGGCATCGCAACACGGCACCCAACGGTAAGCGCATTCGGGAGATCGTCGGGCCGAAGTTGACGCTTGCCCGGAAGGTGCTCTCGAAACGCCACAATGAGATCGATGAAGGGCGCTATCACTTCCAGACCAAGGCCAAGGCGCCGACGTTCCGCGAGTTCTCAGAGCGCTACCTCGAGCATGCGAGACAGCATAAGCGCTCATGGCGGCGGGACGTCGGCGTTTCGCGAAGCTCGCGGCATTTTTCGGCACCAGCCGCCTGGACCAGATCACGGCGTGGGACGTCCAGCGCTACAAGGCGCAGTCCGCCGTGGGCGTGCAGAAGGCGACCACCAACCGCGAGGTGGCGATCCTCCGGAGGATGTTCAACCTCGCGATCCAGTGGGAGAAGGCGAAGAAGAACCCGGCCCGCGGTGAGGGCGTCATGTACCCCGAGCCGGAGCGCTCGATCTATCCCCTGTCGGCTGTCGACCAGGTCGCGCTCGTCGCCGCTTGCTCCGCGCACCTGCGCCCGATCGTCGTGACCGCACTCAACACCGGGCTGCGCAAGGGTGAGCTCCTGGCGCTCGCGTGGAGCGACGTTCACCTGGTGCGTGGTGTCCTGGAACCGTCCGGCAGTCGAAAAGCGGTCGTGTGCGCCACGTGCCGCTCAATGACGCGGTGCTGGGAGCATTCCGCGGGATCGACGGACCGAAACAGGGCCCAGTGTTCCGATTCAAGGGCGAGCCCATTCGGGACAACATCCACCGATCGTTCACCCGCGCGCGGCGCGCGGCCGGACTCGCGCGCGTGGTGCTCGGCGAGCACGGGCGCCGACAGGTGTGGCCGCGCTTCCATGATCTGAGACACACCTTCGCCACGGATCTCGTGCTGGGTGGGACGGACATTCGAACGACGCAGGAGTTGCTCGGGCACGCGACGCTGGCCATGACGGCGCGCTATTCGCACCCCACGCCGGACTCGAAACGGCAGGCGGTCAATTCCCTACTGCGCCCAAATCGCGCCCAGCAGCCCGTCGAGACCGACGAGACGGCCGATGGCTCGTCGGCGTAATCAGAATGGGAACACTAAGTTAAGGTGGTGGCCCCGGCGCGATTCGAACGCACGACAAACGGTTTAGGAAACCGCTGCTCTATCCATCTGAGCTACGGGGCCACGAAGATTCGGCAAGACCACGATGCAGCGCGGGACTGGTAGCGCCAAGCCTACTCGAACTTTACCAGCGCGTATACGGGAATCCCGTCCAGACGCTTCCTGCCCGCGAGAAAGGCCAGCTCCACGACGAAGGCCAGCTCCACGACCTCCCCACCCGCCTTGCGCACCAGCTTGACCGACGCCTCCGCCGTTCTCCCGGTGGCCAGGAGGTCGTCGACTACGAGGACGCGCTCGCCCGGGCGAAACGCGTCGGCGTGGATCTCGAGGGTCTCGGTGCCGTACTCGAGGTCGAACGTTTCCGCCACCGTTGCGTGCGGGAGCTTCCCGAATTTCCGCAGCGGGACGAACCCCACGCCCAGCCGCGCGGCGAGCGGCGCCCCGAAGATGAATCCGCGCGATTCGACCCCCGCGATCTTCTCGATCCGCATCGGCCGGTAGCGTTCCGCCAGCGTCTCCACGACGTCCACGAACAACGCCGGGTCGCTCAAGACCGGCGTGATGTCCTTGAAAAGGACACCCGGCTTGGGGAAATCGGGCACGTCGCGGATGGCGGCGCGAACCCGTTCCACGGTCCCCGCGCTCATGCGTGCGAGCCTCCACCCGGGCGGCCGCTGCTCGAGAGCACGATGTTGAGCTTCTGGAGCGCGCGCTTTTCGATCTGACGCACGCGCTCTCGCGACACGCCCACCGAGCGGCCCGCTTCGCCCAGCGTCTTCGGTTCCCCGTCGGCCAGACCGTAGCGAAGGGTGAGGACTTGCTGCTCGCGCGGGTTCAAGCAGCGCTCGAACAGATCCGCGATTTCGTTGTTCTCGAGCTGCAGCGTTACCAGCGCCTCGGGCGACCCGTTGTGGAGGTGGTACGGGTCCGACGCCAGCTGCTGGAGCGCGTCGGCGCTCTGGAGCGGATCCTCGGAGCGGATCCCGGCGACGAGCGTGCGCGCCAGCTTGACCCGGCGCACACTCACGTCGAGCTCCGCCGCCATCGACTCGTCGTCCGTGGCCTTCCCCTGGGTGCGCAGACGTTCCTCCGCCTTCACGTACCGGTTGATCAGGTGAAAGATGTGCACCGGGATGCGAAGCGGCCGCGATTGGCTGGCAACTCCGCGCCGGATCGACTGCTTGATCCAGTACGACGCGTAGGTGCTGAAACGGAATCCCTTGGTGTAGTCGAATTTCGTGGCCGCGCGAATCAGGCCGAGGTTGCCGTCTTCGATCAGGTCCAGGAGGGTCTGTCCGCGGTGCGCGTAGCGCTTCGCGATGGTGACGACCAGGCGCAGGTTGGAGTTGATGAGATGGCGGCGAGCCTCGTCGTCGCCCTGGGCCAGCCGGCGGCCCAGTTCGATTTCTTCCTCGGCGGTCAGCAGATGGTAGCGCCCGATCTCCGCGAGGTAGCGCGCCTGGATGTCGTACGACGGCTCGCGCGCGTCGTCCTTGGGTGCGGGCTTCAGGCGTTCGTCGGACATGGGAGGATCAATGGTCGGGGCGAGAGGATTTGAACCTCCGACCTCCTGGTCCCGAACCAGGCGCGCTAACCGGACTGCGCTACGCCCCGACCCCTAAAGTCGCGCACGGGTCCGGCACACCCGGACCAACCTAAGTCGATACATCGTAACACGTTTTCGGACCGAATCAAGGAGAGAGTTCGAAGCTGGGCTCAGCCGGCCGATCCCGCATCGGCGGGAGCCTCGCGCTCGGGCGGCAATGCCGGCTGGCGCGCCAGCATCTCGTCATCGGCGCTCTCCGAACGCACCATGGGGACGAACGAGCACTCGATCAGGCGTTCCAGTTCGAAGCGGTCCCCGCGCCGCGTGAGCCGAACGACCTCCTGGCCCCGATCGTCCCGGCATACCGGCCCCAGGAATTCTCCGCCGTCGGAAAGTTGCTGCAGGAGAGCCCGCGGCACGTGATCGGCCGCCGCCGTCAGGAGTACGCGGTCAAAAGGCGCGCGCTCCGGCCACCCCTCGGCCCCGTCCCCGACCCGCACGTTCACGTTCGCGTACAGGAGATCGCGGAGCACCGCGGTTGCGCGCTCCGCCAGATCGGCGACCCGTTCGACGCTGTACACCTCGCGGCACAGGCCCGCCAGCACGGCGGCGTGGTAGCCCGACCCGGTTCCAATCTCCAGCACGCGCTCGTCCCCGCGGAGTCGAAGCTGCTCGGTCAGGTACGCGACCATGTAGGGCTTCGTCATCGTCTGCTGAAATCCGATCGGATACGAATGGTCCGCGTACGCCTCCACCCCGGCGTCGCGGTCGATGAACAGATGGCGAGGCACGCGCAGCATCGCTTCGATGACCCGCGGGTCGCGCACGCCGCGAGCGTAGACGTGGTCCCGCACCATCCGCTCGCGCGCGATTCGGTACTGACGCCACCTCACAGCTCGAACCGCCAGCGTTCCATCTCGACGATCGCCTTGTAGTGGGTCTGGTCCAGATCCAGCGGCGTGATCGACACGTAGCCCATGCGCACGGCCGCGATGTCCGAGCCGTCGTCTTCGCGCCACACCGGGTCCCGGCCCCCGATCGTGTAGTGCGAGCGCAGCGGCCCGCGTCCGGGCTCGATGAAGTTTTCGTAGTGGCGTGACCCCAGCTTGGTGATCCGCAGCCCCTTGATGGGCGCGATATCCGGGTTGGGCACGTTGACGTTTAAGAGCGACTCCCGCGGGATTCCGTGCTCCAGGGCTCGCTCCACCACGATGCGGGCGATCCGGCCGATGGCCTCGCCGCCGGCCACATCGCGCTGCAGCGACGAAATCGCGATCGACGGCACGCCGAGGATCGTCCCCTCGAACGCGACCGCGACCGTGCCGCTGTATCCCACGTCCTCCCCCATATTCGGCCCGTGATTGATGCCGCCCACGACCAGGTCCGGCGGTTGGTCCATGATCACCTGCAGGGCGAGCACGACGCAGTCGGTGGGAGTTCCGCCCACCCGATAGTGCCGCTCGCCGACCTGCTTGACCTCGATCGGCCGGCGCACGGTCAGCGAGTGACTGCTCGCACTCTGCTCCGAGTCCGGCGCCACCACAAACACTTCGCCGAGCGGCAACAGCGCCTGCTCGAGCACCTTGAGTCCGCGCGCGTCGAACCCGTCGTCGTTCGAAATCAGAATGCGCTTGTTCATCGGAGCGGTGCGGCGACGCGTGCGGCCGCAGTCTACCAGAAGAACGACTTTGCGACCATGCGCAAAAACCGGTAGGTGTCCACGAACGGATTGATGAAGCTCTCTTCGCCCGCGTAGATGGTCTCGACCGGGACGGACGCGATCGATCCGCCGGCGCGGCCGGCCCGAATCACCATCTCGGACTCGATCTCGTAGCGCGAGGTCGTGAGCGGAAACTTGCCGAAGTGCGCGAGGCGGATGAGGCGATACCCGTTTTGCGAGTCCGGCACCCGCCGGCGCGCGAGCAGCGACACCACCGCGCTCGTAACGTAGTTGGTCGCCTTGCGCAGCCACGGCATGTTGGCGGCGCTCACCAGCCGGTTCCCCACCACCATGTCGGCGCCGGTCGCGCGCTGGCGCTCCACGAAGTCTGGAATCTGGTCGGGGTTGTGCTGCCCGTCGGCGTCGAGCAGGATCGCGAAGGGGACGCCCAGCTCGCTGGCGCGCGCGATGCCGGAGCGGATCGCGCCTCCCTTTCCGCGGTTTTCCGGGTGGACCACGACCGTCGCCTGCGATCGCTCGGCCACGGCGCGCGTGTCGTCGCTCGACCCGTCGTCGACGACCACGATGCGCTCGCGCGGGACGTAGCGGGCCACGCGCTCGATCACGGCGGCGAGGCGCGACCCCGCGTTGTAGGCCGGGATCACGGCCGCGAGGTCGCGGTAGGGCGTGGCGTCGTCAGCCATGGGATTCCGTCCGCTCCAGCGGGGTGAAGTGGAACCACTGTTCGCTATGCGCCCGAATGATCCGCTCGAGGTCGCGCAGGCACTTTTCCTGGAGGCGTTCGAGCTTTTCGAACTCGTCGTCGTGCTCGCCCGGAAAATGGGTGCCGCCGTGAACGTACCGGAAGCGCTTCGGCCCGTCAAACACCACCGCGCCGGTTAGCACCGGTGTGCGGCTGCGCGCGGAAAGCACGAGGTGCCCGAGCGAGAACTCGGTAGGAGCGCCGAAGAAGTCGAAGCGCTTTCGTGCCTTCCCGTAGGGGCGGTCGATCAGGAGGGCGACGCACCCGCCGTGTGCGATCGCCGAGCGCAGCTGCGGGAACGAGCCCGACACGGGATAGACATGGAGCCCGAGGTAGGAGCGGCGGTCGCTGTAGAATTTGGTGACGCGGGCCGACGGGTGGTCGAGCGCTACGCTGTGCACCGCGTAGCCCAGCTTCGACAAACAGTACCCTCCCACCTCCCAGGGCCCCACGTGGGCCGACGCGATGATCACCGGCGGCATGACCCCCGGCGCCAATCCCCCGCGCGCGCGCAGACGCTCTACCTCCGGCGTGAGCTCGGAGACGTCGCTACGGGCGAAGAGATCTTCCGGGTCGAGGAACGGAAGTTGCAGGAATAGCAGGATGCTCCGGGCGAAATTGTGGACCACCCGGCGCGCCGCGGCGCGGCAGTGCGCTCCGCTCCATTCCGGATGGATGACCGCCAGGTTGGCGGCCACCACGCGCCGGGTCTCCGGGCGCAGGCGCCAGTTGATCTCGGCGAGCGTCCAGGTAATCAGCCGGCAGAACCAGTCCGGCGTGAATCGCGCGAAAAACGCGCCCAGATGATAGGGAATGGCCTGGAGCATCGGGGGTGTGTCGACCATACCCCGCCCGGCGCGGCCCGGGCAAGTCCGCGTTCTTGACGCCGAAGGCAAAGATGCGTACTATGAGACAGTCACGGGCCGTGCCGGCCCGATGACCGAGGTATCCCGTTCGATTCCAATAACACCCGCGTGACATTGTCCCCGCCTCGCGACGCGAACGCCGCGCCCGCCCGCGACCGCACGGCTGAGCTCGAGCGTTTGCTCGCCGAGCGCATTCTGATCCTCGATGGTGCCATGGGCACCATGATCCAGGGCTACCACCTCGACGAAGCCGCGTTTCGCGGCACCCGCTTTCGAGACCACACCCACGACGTCAAGGGCGACAACGACCTGCTGTGCCTGACGCAGCCCCAGATCGTCGCCGAGATCCACCGCGGGTACTTCGAAGCCGGCGCGGATATTGTTACCACCAACACCTTCAACGGCACGTCGATCTCGCAGAGCGACTACGGGCTCTCTCACCTTTCCTACGAGATCTCGGTCGCCGCCGCCCGCATCGCCCGCGCGGAGGCGGACGCCGCCGCGGCCCGCGACCCCGCACGCCCGCGATTCGTCGCGGGATCCCTCGCGCCGACCAACCGCACCGCGTCGATTTCGCCCGACGTCAACGACCCGGGGGCGCGCAACGTGACCTTCGACGAGCTCGCGCAGGCCTACCGCGACAACGCCCGCGGCCTCATCGACGGCGGCGCGGACATCCTCCTCGTCGAGACCGTCTTCGACACCCTCAATGCCAAGGCGGCGCTCTTTGCTATCGAGGAAGAGTTCGCCGCGCGCGGCCGCCGGTTGCCCGTCATATGTTCGGGCACCATCACGGACCTCTCCGGCCGCACGCTCTCCGGCCAGACGCCCGAGGCATTCTACGCCTCGGTGTCGCACGTCCCTCTGCTCGCCGTGGGCTTGAACTGCGCGCTCGGGAGTGCCCAGTTCAAACCCTTTCTTGCCGCCATTGCCGGCATCTCGCGCTTTCCGGTCAGCGTGTATCCGAACGCGGGGCTCCCCAACGCGTTCGGGGGGTACGACGAAACTCCCGAGGAAATGGCGCGCAACCTCCGCGAGATGGCGGACGACTCGCTCGTCAACCTGGCGGGGTCGTGCTGCGGCACCACCCCGGCCCACACCCGCGCCATCGCCGAGGCCCTGCGCGGACTTCCCCCGCGCCGCCTGCCCCAGCCCCGGCGCTACACGCTCCTCTCCGGGCTCGAGCCCCTCGAGATTCGTCCGGATTCGAACTTCATCAATATCGGCGAGCGCACCAACGTCACCGGGTCGGCACGCTTCCGGACCCTGATCAAGGACGGCAACTACGAGGCCGCGCTGACGGTCGCGCGCCAGCAGGTGGAAGACGGCGCCCAGGTGATCGACGTCAACATGGACGAGGGGATGCTCGACTCCGAGGGAGCCATGCGCCGCTTCTTGAACCACATCGCCTGCGAACCGGCGATCGCGCGCGTGCCGATCATGATCGACAGTTCGAAATTCGGCATCATCGAGGCGGGCCTCAAGTGCGCGCAGGGAAAGTGCATCGTCAATTCCATCTCGCTCAAAGAGGGCGAAGACGCCTTCCTGACCCACGCGACGCGCGTGCGCCGGTACGGCGCGGCGGTGATCGTGATGGCGTTCGACGAACGCGGTCAGGCCGACACGGTGGAGCGCAAGGTCGAGATTTGCGACCGGTCGTACCGCCTCCTGACCGAGAAGGTCGGTTTCCCTCCCGAGGACATCATCTTTGACCCGAACATCTTCGCCATCGCGACCGGGATCGAGGAGCACAACCCCTACGCCGTGCATTTTATCGACGCGTGCCGCGAGCTCAAGCGCCGCTTCCCCCTTTCGCACGTGAGCGGCGGGGTGAGCAACGTGTCGTTCGCGTTTCGCGGCAACGAGCCGGTGCGCCAGGCCATCCACGCCGTGTTCCTCTACCACGCGATTCGCGCCGGCATGGACATGGGCATCGTCAACGCCGGGCAGCTCATGGTTTACGCGGACATTCCACCCGACCTGCTGGAACGGGTCGAAGACGTGGTGCTCAATCGCCGCCCCGACGCCACCGAGCGGCTGGTGGAGGTCGCGTCGTCCGTGAAGGGGTCGGAAAAGAAGAAGGACGAAGGCGAAGTGTGGCGCGCGCTCCCCGTTCGCGAGCGCCTGGTCCACGCGCTCGTCCACGGCCTGGACGCGCACATTGTGCCCGACGTCGAGGAGGCGCGGCAGGAAGCCGAACGGCCCATCCACGTCATCGAAGGTCCGCTCATGGACGGCATGAACGTGGTGGGCGACCTGTTCGGTTCCGGAAAGATGTTCCTCCCCCAGGTGGTGAAGAGCGCGCGGGTGATGAAGAAGGCGGTGGCGCACCTGGTTCCGTTCATCGAGGCGGAGCGGGCGAAGTCCGGCGGAGCTATCCACACCAACGGCAAGATCGTGGTCGCGACCGTCAAGGGCGACGTCCACGATATCGGCAAGAACATCGTCGGGGTAGTGCTGCGCTGCAACAATTACGACGTGATCGACCTCGGCGTGATGGTTCCCTTCCAGACCATCCTGGACCGGGCTCGCACCGAAAACGCGGACGTGATCGGACTCTCCGGTCTCATCACGCCGTCGCTGGACGAGATGGTGACGGTCGCGCGGGAAATGAAGCGACAAGGCTTCTCGACCCCGCTGTTGATCGGCGGAGCCACCACGTCGGTCGCGCACACCGCCGTCAAGATCGACCCCGAGTACGAGCACGAAGTCGTGCACGTGGTCGACGCGTCGCGCGCCGTGGGCGTGGTCAGCCATCTCCTGGACGCGACGGCCCGTCCGAAGTTCGCCGAGAAGACCAAGCTGGAGTATCGGAAGATACGCGAGGCACGCGATGCGTCGGGCGGCGATTCCCGCTTGCTGTCGCTCGCCGACGCACGGGCGCGCCGCGAGCAGCTTGACTTTGCGCTTGCCGCCCCGGCGCCGACCTTCCTCGGCACGCGCGCGTTCGACGACTACCCGCTGACCGATCTCGTGGAGCGGATCGACTGGACGCCGTTCTTCCAGGCCTGGGAAATGCGCGGTCGCTTTCCTGCCATCCTCGACGACGCGGTGGTCGGGGAGCAGGCGCGATCGCTCTATAATGACGCGCGCGACCTCCTCGAGCACCTCGTCAAGGAGCGGCGGATTCGCGCGCGCGCCGTGATCGGCTTCTTCCCCGCGGCGGCGGTCGGCGACGACATCGTGCTGTTCGAGGATACGTCGCGCGGGCGCGAACGGGCCACGCTGTACTGCCTGCGCCAGCAGGCGGCCAAGACCGACAGCCGCCCCAACTTCTGCCTGGCCGACTTCGTCGCCCCGAAAGAAACCGGCATCGCCGACCACGTGGGTGCATTTATCGTCACCGCGGGCATTGGGCTCGACGAGGTCGTGGCCGCG
>Ga0184629_10000779_pt1 | contig 13741 bp, 9 predicted proteins | sample PLM4_32_b1_FD_133158 | JGI IMG/M metagenome (GOLD analysis project Ga0184629, IMG submission 133158) | Groundwater sediment microbial communities from an aquifer in East River, Colorado, USA - PLM4_32_b1 | ecosystem: Environmental > Terrestrial > Soil > Riparian zone | place: USA: East River... | reverse complement strand
GCCGTCGTATCGCCGCGCACGTAGGATCCGCTCAGGCTGCCCGACAGCGTGTAGGTCTGGTTGTGCCAGCGGTGCTGGAAGTCCACGCCGCCGGCGTACGCCGCCGAGTTGAGAAAACTCAGGGTAGGCCGGTCCAGATCCCGTTGCATCGCGGTGGCCAGCACCCCAAGCGTGGTCGTCCCGCCCCCGAAGTCGCGCTTCAGCCGCGTGGCGAAGTAATTGGTCAGTGGCTCAACTTCGTCGTGGAGGCGCTGCCCGGTGGCGGTGTCCACCACGGTCGCGAACTCACGCGCCGTGAGTGCCTCGACGGCCCCGACCGACCAGCCGGTCGCCGTCTTGCCGCTCAGCTTGGCGGCACCGAGGATCGTCGTATTCTCCGGCACGCTGGTGAAATCCCCCGGCGACGTCGACTCGCCCTGCGGCGGCCGGCCGATGCGCCGCGAATAGAACAGCAGCGGCGTCTCGAAATGCGTGTTGATCCCGCCACCCGTGCCCCCGAACTTGAAGATGGACGCGCCTTCGACGAAGAAGGGCCGGTGCTCGGTGAGGAATTGCTCGAATTCCGTGAGATTCACGAACGCGGGATCGAGCTCCACCTGGCCGAAATCCGGATTGGCGCTGAGGTCGAGCGTAAAGTTCGGTGCGACTCCGGCTTTCACGTCGAGGCCGGCGCCGCGGAACCCCGCGTGACCGTCGTCGAACGGATCCCCGCGCTCGACGGGATCGTGAAACTGCTGTCGCACGACCATGTAGGGCAGGATCTCCACCCGGCGGCGCCCGTTGACGTCGTGCAGCCCCGCGAGGTGGGCGAAGCGCGAGGCAACCCCGCTCTCGGTCTTCGGCACGAACGGGAACAGCGCGAGCTCGTTCTTGCGCTGGATCCATCGCACGAAACGCACGCCCCACACCTGCTCCGGCGCGGCGGAGAACCGCAGCTGCGAGAACGGAATCCGCATTTCCACCGTCCAGCCGAGCGAATCCACGGTCACGGCGGAGCGCCACACCGCATCCCAGGAATCGTCGAAGTCGTCGTCGTCGTTCCCCGCGGCGGCATCCCGCTGGACGCCCGCGGGGCTGACCGCGAACAGCAACGTCGTCCGGTGGTCGTGATAGCTGTCCAACAGGAGGCGGAACTCGTCGCTCGGCGTAGCGGCGTCGCGGCGCGCGAGCTGACGGGCGATGCGGCCCGGGGTGCGGTCGAACAGACGCGCGCCGACGTACAGCGCCGTGCCGTCGTACACGATGCGCACCTCGGTCGCCTCCGACACCGGCAGCCCTTCGTCCGGGTCGCTCTGGAGCAGGCCGGTGATGGGTGCGGCGGACTGCCAGGCGGCGTCGTCGAGCCGGCCGTCGAGGACCGGGGGATGCTCGGTCCGGACCGCGGAGACGGTCGGCGGCACGAATCCGTTCGCGTGCCGCTGGACGGGCGCGTTCAGCTGCGCGGCTTGGATCGCGAGGACCGGCAGGACGGCGATCAGCATGCGGGCGTCGTCAGCGTGGCGTTCATGATCCCTTCGAGTACCAGACGGGCGTCGAACCAGGTCGCGGCGATGTCCCGCGCCGCCCGGCAGTGCCGTTCGTAGTTGGCGTTCACGGCCTCGAGTGCCGCTGCGGCCTCGTCGACCGTCGTGAACCGGAACAGTCCCTCCCCGTCGGGGAGATAGGCGCTGGGACCGGTGTGCTGCACCACCGCCGGCTTGCCGCTCGCCAGATAGCACAGCGTCCGGTCGGAGATCCAGGCGTTCTGGAGCTTCATGCAGGACGGCTTGGCGCAGCTGAATTCCCCGCGCGAGCCCTGCACATAGCTGCGGTACTGCTCCGGCGTCCCGGCGACGTCCTGCGACCGCCGCACGCTCCAGCCGTGCCGGTCGAGCAGCGCGAGGTCGTCGTCGTCGTCGTCGGCTAGGTACAGCGCGAGCTCGATCGGTTGGGGGGTGCGTTCCGGCAGCGCGACGAAGTCGAGGAACGAGATTCGCTTGGTGTTCTCGTAGTAGATCTCGCGGCCGTCCACCATGCCGCGCACCCACTGCCCGGACCACCATCCCGCGACGGTCGTGAACGTTTCGCGCTTCGGATCGAAGCTGTAGGGCCAGAGGTCCAGGCAGACGGGAGGCCGGAACTGGGTCCACGAGAGGCCGCAGTCGGGGAAGAGCGCCGCCGGCGTCCCCACGGTCTCACCGATGGTCAGATACACGTCGTGCGACGGCACGCGCAGCTGGCCGGTGCTGATCCAGAACTGCAGCAGGCCGGGGTCGATGTCCACGAGTGCGGTGCGGCGCGCGCGGGCCAGCAGCCGGGGGTCAATGGCGTAGTGGAAATTCAGCAGCAGGTCGGCGCGCGCCAGGACGGCGTCCGCTTCACGCACCGTGACGCCCACGAACTCGAGCACCGGCTCGCCGCCGTCCGGCGCGTCGTCCTGCGTGTACAGCAGGACCTTGCCGTCGAGGCCGAACCGCGTCATCCGCTCGAAGAACGTCGTCATCGCCCGCGCGTCACGCGCGCGGTCCTTGCCCCGGCGGAACCGCTCGAGCCAATACACATCGCAACCCGCTTGCCGCAGCCCGTGGACGTACTGCATGTACACCCAGAAGTGGCCACCCCCTTCGGGGAAGCTCGCGACGTTGTAGGACGACAACACGACGGTCGACACGGTCGCTCTCCTCTTAAGCCGGCGTTCCGGCCACGAGGCCGGGCAGATCGCGGAAACTCCGCAGGCGGATCTCCAGCGCGCCCAGCACAGCCCGCACAGCCGGATCGCAGAGTGTGCGCACCTCCGCCTCCCGCTCCGCGGTGTAGCTCGACCGCAGCTCCGCATCGACATACCCCGGATGACAGGTCAGCTCGGTGAGTCCCTCGCCGACCCCCGCCGACAGCACCCGGGCAAGTCCGTCCACGCTGATCTGCTCCAGGTGAGTCTCGCCGCTCCACTGGCCATAGAACCTGGTGCAAACGCGGGCCGCAGAATGCCCGCGCAAGGGCGTCCCGTGCCGGCGGGCGAACGCCAGAACGTGCCCCAACGTCGCGGGATTGCGATGACTGTCGTGATGCGTATCGATGTGGGTCGGGCAGGAGCCGGTCAGCGTCTCGAACCGCTGCCACTGCCGCTCGCACTCGGCCGCAACGTGCTCGGGCACGACGCCATCCAGATCGAGGTGCAGCCCCACGCTCAGGTCGGGAGCGTCCGCGGCGAGTGCGGCGGCCGCGGCGCTCCCCGGCGCGTCCACCAGCAGGCTGGTGCTCGTCACGATGCCGCGGAGGTGCGATTCCACGATGCCCCGATTGGTGCCGCCGCTCGCGCCGAAGTCGTCCGCGTTGACGATCAGCAGCTTCATGGCGTCACCGCTGTCGCGGCGTCGGGGAGCACCGGCCGCAGGTCGTCGAACCACGTCGCGACCATGGCGAGCTCGTCGAACGCCCACGCAGCGCCGTCCACCAGTAGCGCGACCGCCGGCCAGACGGCGCGGTTTGCGTAGCGCGCGTACTCGGCGGTCTCAAACAGGGCGTTCAGCCCGGGGACATCGGGGAGCTCCCACCCGGCGGGCGCCACCGCCGCACGATAGCGGTCGAGGATCCAGGAACGCTCCTCCTCGGGGAAGCGGAGCAGGAACGTGGACAGGTCGTAGCTCGCCCGCCCGACGCCGGTGTGATCCCAGTCCACGAGCCGCGCTTGGAGTCCCGCGGTAGTGTCGAGCACGAAGGTGTTGGTCGTCCACAGGTCTCCGTGCAGCAGCACCTCCGGTCCGCTGTGCTCCAGCAGACGGATCCGATCCGGCAGCTCCTCCTGCAGCACGCGCAGCTGACCCAGCAACCGAGCGCGCACCGCCTCCCGGTCTGCCGACCACAAGACCCGCGGCGGCCGGAGGAGCTCCAGGCCGTGCACGGCATCTCTCACGTTGGCGGCGAAGTAGGCGGCGCCGAGCTCGCCCCCGTGCACGCGGCAGTCCGGCAGGATGGCGTGGCCGGCGGAGCGGACATGCAATCGGGCGATCAGATCGACCGCCGCGCGCACCCGCGCACGGTCCGTCATGGCCGAGTCGAGCCCGGCGTCGCCCAGATCCTCGTAGATCAGCCAGATCCGCTCGCCGTGCCGGTCGGCGGCGGAGCCCTCCAGTCGGGCACCCGCATCGGCCAGGCCGATCGCCGGCAACCAGCGCCGGGCGACCAGCTGGTTGTGGCGCGCCAGCCCGGGGTTGGAGCACTTGAGGATGAACGATTGGACGCCATTGTCTCCGACGACCTGTGCCCGGTACACGTTGGTCTTGAGCCGGCGCAGGCCGACGAGGCGCGCGCTGGGACTGCCGCAGATGTCCCGCAGGGCGAGATGCAGCTCTGCCGCGGCCGGGAGCCGGCTCGTCTCGAGCACGTCTCGGCCGTCACCGGTGGCGACCCCGGTCATGGCAACGCTCCCGTCGCCCGTGCGGCGGCGGTCAGCCGGGTCACGAGCACCCGCAGACTGGCGAGGGGGCGGGTCACGACCTGTCGCGACTCCGATCGCAGGGTCACCGTCTCCCAATCGATGGCGGCGACGTTGCAGAACACCCGGCCGACCTCGAGCAGGCGTTGTACCGTCGCGAACTCGAGCGCCGGTCGCCGCCGGCGCGCCGCCATCCAATAGGCCATAACGTCGATGCGCGTGAGGTCGGCGGCCGGCACGCCCCAGCCCGCCGTCTCCCAGTCGATCGGGTAACAGGCGAGGCTGCTGCCGAGCGGACGCAGGTACACGTTCTTCGGTCGGAAGTCGCCGTGCACGAGGGTCTCGGGAAAACTCTCACACGAACGCTCGATGTCTGCCCATCGTGATTCGATGACGTCCAGCAGCTTCACTGTGGCGCTGAGCGCGGTGAGGTCGTCGCTCGAGAGGTTCGGTCCCGAGCAGCGCTCGGTGATCGCCCCGCGCGCGGTGCGGAGGTGCTCGAGGTAACGACCCGGGCCGCCGTCGGGCAGCTCCCGTGCCGCGGCGACTGCAGCGGCGGCGCCGTGCATGTGGGCGACCCATCGAGCCGCCAGCGCCAGGTGTGTGGCGTCGGTATCGGAGTAGCGCTGTGTGCCGACGTCCTCCAGGAACAGCCAGACGTCCGCGTCGGTCCCAGGGCGGGAGCCATAATAGCGAGGCGCGCTGACCGGGAGGTGCGGCAGGATGTGCTCGTAGACGCGGAGCTCGGCGGCGGCGGCAGCCCGCGGGCTTCGCTTGGCGATCACCCCCGTGCCTCCCGGGCCGGCGCCGATCAGGCGGTACACCGCGGCCGTCCGGAGATCGCGCAGGATCTGGACGCTCTCGGGGGCGTCCCCGTCCCACGCCTGGACCGCGGGGTGCGCGGCAAGGTCGTCCTGCACGACGGCGATCGGCGCCCGGCTCATTCGCGGACTCCCGTGCCGGAGCCGTATGCAACCGTATCGGCGGTAGCCGGAACGAGCGGAGCGTCCTTGCGCGTCAGCCGTCCACGCTCGACCTGCAGCCACAGGTCGCACATCGTCCACGTACTGGGCCGGTGCGTGACGAGGAAGACCGTTCGCGTGCGCATCAAGCGTTCCAGTGCATCGAGGATCACGCTCTCGGTTTTCAGGTCCACCGAGCTCGTCGGCTCGTCGAGGATCAGCAGCGGAGCGTCCCGCAGAAACGCCCGGGCGAGCGCGATGCGCTGCCGCTCGCCGCCGGAGAGTTTCTGGCCCAGCTCGCCGACGTGCGTGTCGTAGCCGCGGGGCAGCCGAGCGATGAACTCGTCGGCGTGGGCGGCCGCCGCCGCCTGCTCGATCTCCGCCGGCGACGCTCCCGGTCGGCCGTACGCGATGTTCTCCGCGATGCTGGTTGAGAACAGGAGGGGATGCTGGAGCACGATAGCGAACTGCCGCCGCAGGTCCGCGACCCGGTAGTCGCGCAGGTCCACTCCGTCGAGCCGTACCGCGCCGGCCGTGGGGTCGTAGAACCGGGTGAGCAGGTTGACGAGCGTGGTCTTCCCGACACCGGTCGCGCCCATGACGGCGACGCGGGTGCCCGGCGCGACGGTGAAGGAGACATCGCGCAGCACGGTTCGACCGGCGTCGTCGTAGCCGAACGAGACGTGCTCGAATTCGACGGCCCCTGTGGCGCGGCCCAGCGGCCGGGCGTTCGGCCGCTCCGGGACGTCGGGGACTTCGTCCAGCAGGGCGAAGGTTCGCTCGGCGCTCGCCAGGTACGACTGCAGCCCGGCGGCTTTGCGGCTGATCGTGGACAGCGGCTGGTACAGCTGGGCCAGATAGCTCATCGCCATCAGCAGCTCGCCCAGCGTGAGGACGCCGGCCCGCACGTGGCTCACGCCGAGAAACAGCACCGCCGCCGTGCCGGCTGCGGTCGTCAGTCCGACCCACAGTCCGAAGCGGCCCTCGATCAATGCCAGCCGGAGGCGGGCGACGAGGCCTTCACGCGCGCGCGTGGCGAAGCGCTCAGTCTCCCGCCGTTCCTGGCCGAAGGCTTTGACGACGCGCAGCGCGCCCAGGACCTCCTGGACCACCTGGAGCGCCGAGCTCTCGAGTTTCTTGACGGCGCGCGCCTGTCCGCGCATACGCCGGCGGTAGGTCCGGGAGAGGATGAACAGTACGGGCGACACCGCGAGCGCCACGAGGGCGAGCTGCCAGTCGAGGCGTGCGGTCACCGCGACCATGGCGACGAGGGAGATCGCGGCGGAGACGAAGGGGATCATCCCGTCCACCGCCACGTACTGCAGCGTTTGGGCGTCGTGCTGGATGCGGTACGCGGTGTCGGCGGTGCCGGTCGTATCGTGATACGACAGCGACAGGCGCTGACCCTGCTCCAGCAAACGGGCTCGAAACCCGAGCACGATGTGCTCCCCGACGTACGAGCGCAGCCAGGTGTTGACGAGACTCTGGATCTGCGCGAACAACGTGACCGTCAGCAGCACCCCGATGGCCAGCACGAGGCCGGCGGTGGGGGACTGCGCGGCCGTCGGGAACCAAACGCCGAGCGGGCCGGGCAGGGGTCGGGTGCCCAGGACCGAGTCCACCACGATCTTGAGGGGCACGGGGACCAGCAGGGCGATGGGGGTCGCGAGCAGGCCGAGCGCGAACAACGCCCCGAGGTGCGGCCAGTACGGCCGCGCCTGGTCGAGCAGCCGGCGGTACAGAGTGAGATCGCTGTAGGTCGCCGCCATGCGGTCAGCGCTCTTGCGCGTGGTCGATCGCGCGACGGAGGTCGGCGGCGGCCGACCCGCAACCCGCAATCGCGCGCCAGCCGCACCACAGGGCCGCCGCGGCGAACACGCCGCCCGGTATCCACACGCCCGTCGTTCCCGCGGCGACGGCCAGGCCGCCGAGGAGCAGGGTGAGCGCGGCACCGGCGGGCGCCAGCGACGGCCACCAGCGAATGCGCACCAGCTGCCGCCCGCCGCCCTGTTCTTCGACCGCCATGAGTAGTCGCGCCGTTCCCAGCGCTCCGCCGCGGACCTCGATATCCCAGCGCTCGAACTCACCGCCGCGCAACGTCGCGGCTCCCATGTCGCGCAGCGCGCGCTCGAGCGCGTTCAGGCGCTCGCCGGGGTCACGCCAACACTCGCACCACAAGGCGACCCGGCCCGTCCACGCCCACGTCATCCGGCGCCGGGTGGCGGCGGGCCGGCTCAAGCGCCCGGACAGGCGCGCCAACGGGTGGAGCAGGTGCAGCAGCGCGGTCAGGAGTCGCTGCCGGATGCGTCGCGTGGGACGGGAGCGGGGGAACGAGACGCGCGCCGCGATGACCGCCCGGATGACGAGCGGCAGCGTGGCGAGCGCGAGCAAGGGGATGGCGAGGCGCAGCGGCGCCCAGCTGATGCCGAGGACCGCGACGACCGCCAGCGCGGCGATCGGCAGGTACCATTCGGGTGCCAGCGCGAGCGATCCCAGCCACGTCGGCGCCGCCTGGTACAGCCGCTGGAACGGCGCGAAGCCCCAGATGCCGTGGTAGATGCGACCCCGGCGCCATGGAGCAGCGGGCAGCAGGGCGGTACCGTACAGCCGACCGGCCCACGCGATCTGGCCGGTGGCGTTGTACTTCTCCGGCCATTTGCGCTCCAACAGGCCCTCGGCCCGGCCGTAGCCCACCTGCTGTTTCCAATAGGCCCGCAATGAATTGCGCCGGTGATGCCACACCACGGCGGCCGGGCTGAACCCGAGCGTCCACCCTCGTTCGCGCAGGGCCCAGCACACGTCCACGTCGTCTCCCGCGACACGGAACTGCTCGTCGAAGCCACCGATCGCCGCCAGCGCCGCGCGCCGGAACGCCATGTTGCACCCCGGAATGTGCTCCGCCTCGCGATCCGTGAGCATGACGTGCACCGGATTCCCGGGAGCGAGCGCGACACACTTCGCGATCGGACCGTCGCCCGGCGGGGAGATGTTCGGCCCGCCAACCCCGGCGTCCGCGGTACGCAGGAACGTGGCGGCCAGATGGGTCAGCCAATCGGGATCCGGGTATGCATCATCGTCGATGTAGGCGACGATCTCGCCCGTCGCCTCGCGCCAGCCGGTGTTGCGCGCGCTCGAGAGGCCGCGGTTCTCCGTACTGATCAGCCGGACGTCGAACTCGCTCGCGATCGCGGGGGTCGCATCGGTCGAGCCGTCGTTCACGACGATCACTTCGAAATCCGGGTAGTGCAGCTCGCGGAGACCGTTCAGGCACTCGCGGATGGTCCGCGACCCGTTGTACGTGCACACCACCACCGACACACGTGGCCAGCGCACCTCGTGGGAGAACGGCGTGTCCGCGAACGCGGCGCGCGCCGAGGCCAGCGCCGGCTTGGGCTGCCGGTCTCGTTGCGTGAGCCCGAACCGCCAGTCGAACACGTCTTCGCCGGACCGGTACCACTCGTCGGTCCAGGCGTACACGTACAAACCGGCGCACCCTTCGGCGAAGCTCGTGCGGATTTGCCAGTCGAGCGCGCGCGCCTGTGCGTCCTCTCCGTTGCGCAGGCTGTCCAGTCCCACTTCGCTGAGCACCAGCGGCCGCTCGCCGGCGATGTGGTGCAGGCGCGCGAGGTAGGCCGAGAGCGGGGCACGGTTTTCGAGAAACACATTGAAGCAGACGAAGTCCAGGAAAGGGAGATGGAGGTATTCCGTGGACGGATAGTTCACATAGGTGACGAGGGCCGTCGGGTCTTCGGCTTTGGCGGCGCGAAACAGGCGCTCCAGGTAATGCTCGACGCGACGGCGTCCATGCCAGCGGGCTGTGGCCGCGGGGATCTCGTTGCCGATCGCATAGGCCAGCACTGCAGGATGGCCGGCGCAGGAGCCGACACCGGCCCGCACGATGGCGGCCGTGTCGGGCGCGCCCTTGCGGTCCGTCAGGTATCCGATGTGGCGCTCCACCGGGACCCCGACCAGCACGCGCAGGCCGTGGCGCGTCGCCGCATCGAGCAGCCAGCGCGGCGGGATCGTGTAGGTCCGGACGGAGTTCACCCCGTTCGCGGCCATGAGGGCGAAGTCGCGCTCGACGACGTCGGCAACGGGGAATTCGCTGTCATCCGGTTGGGGGCGAAACGTCCCGTACGTCACGCCCCGCACGGAGAACTTCCGCGCGCCTTCAAAGAGGAACTTGCCGCGAACCGTCAGCCGCACGGTCGGATCGACGGACGGCTCGGGTGCCCGAGCAATCGCGGGACGGTCGGTGTCGTTGCTGTGCTCGCTCGATGTGGACCCGACGAGGAATCCCACCGGTTGGACGCCGGAAGTTGCCACGTCGTTGGGCTCGATGATCAACCCCGAATCCTCCGTGTTGCCCGTTGTGGCTCGCCCGCAACACCACGGTGTGCGGACCGGCGCGCTGCGTCTTGGTTGGTGACCTGGTTCTGCTACGACGGCGTGGAGGACCCGGTTCGTCGAGGCACTCGGGCTCCGCGTGACGGGGTGCGAGCGCAAGAACCAAGCCGTAAAGCGATGAATGACAGGGGAATAGGAGCGTTACTTCGGTGTGGTTTGGAGCATCTCCGTTGCTGCGCGCGCCAACTTCAACCCGAGCGCCGCATCGTCTCGACGGCTTCGGGAATCGGACGCGCGCTGATTGCATACGTCGGACAATGGCGGATGAAACCGCCGCTCGCGGGACTCCACTCTTGTTCTGGCTGCGTGACGACGGCTTTGCGCTCGGTGTCGAGCACGAACACTCCCGGCGGTCCTTGGAACAGACAGGCGCCGCAGCCGATGCACCGGTCGCGCGCCACTTGCAGAATCACACGGCGGCGCGGATAGACGCCTTCGGCGTCGCGCGCGGGCCAGGACGCGGTGCGGTCCAGGGCTTCGCTCGTGGCGCGGTAGCCTTCCTCCACCACCTCGCGCAGATGGTCGAAGGAGAACATCGAGATGTGCTCGACGCGCGGGTGAACGTAGAAGACGGGCGGTGTGGTCCAATACCGCAGCCGCTGCTCCAGCAGCGCCTGCATCGCGATTTCGGTGGCGCGGCCGAACACCGCCGCGAATCCTTCATCTTGTGTGTCGGCGCGCAGGGTACCCGAGGCGGAGACGTCGACCGCGAAGACCAGCTCGGCGTCCACCGCGCGCGCCGCGGCGATCGGCAGGTTGTCCATGACCGCCCCGTCGACGTAGAAGCGACCGCGGATCTCGTGCGGGGGGAGATAGCCCGGTAGCGCGCACGAGCCGAACACCGCCTCGCTCACCGGGATGTCGTCGAGCCCGGGCAGGCCCCAGAACACCTGCATCCCCGAGTTGATGTCCACCGTGTTGCAGATCACCGGCACGTCGAGATCGGTGAAGCTCGCCGCCCCCACGAGCCGGTCGATGAGGAGGGCCAGCGGCTCCCGCCGGAACAGGGCGGGGGAGCGCATCCGCTTGAACGCCATGTCGGCGTGGGCGATCTGGAAGACGTCTTTGCGCTTCAGGTTGATGGCGATGTCATGCAGCTCCGGGATGCTCTTGCCGGCCGACCACGCGGCGCCGACCAGCGAACCCACGCTGCAGCCCACGATATGGGACGGTTTCAGGCCGCGCTCGAGCAGGGCCTGGAGCACGCCCACGTGCGCGAGGCCCTTCATGCCGCCGCCCCCGAGAACGAGGGTGAAGCGTGTGCCGGGGTTCACCGTTCTACCTTGGGTTCCGCTTGATTTGTCGTGTGAGTCCCGAGTAACGTAGTCGGGTCCCCCATGCAAGCGCCACGCCATTGGCAGCGTCTCGCCCGCGACCGCTGGGCCCTCACCGGTCTCGCCATTGTGACGGTTCTCACCGTCCTGGCGTTGGCCGCGCCTTGGATCGCCCCGGCCGACCCGCTGCGCGGATCGCTCGATGTCAGCCTGCGCGCACCATCGCGGGTCTTCTGGCTCGGGACCGACGTGCAGGGCCGGGATATCCTGTCGCGGCTCCTGTTCGGCGCCCGGCTCTCATTGCTGGTGGGGCTCGTGAGCCAGTCGGTGGCCGGCCTGCTGGGCGTGTCCCTCGGGCTCGCGGCGGGCTACTACGGGCGGTGGCTCGATGCCGGCATCATGCGTCTCGCCGACATCACCCTCGCCTTCCCCTCGTTGCTACTGCTCGTCGCGATCGCGGCCGCCATGAATCCGTCGCTCCCGGTGGTGTTCGTCGTGATCGGCTTGGTGGGGTGGGCCGGTGTCGCCCGCGTGGTCCGGGGCGAGGTGCTGGGATTGCGCGCCCGGGATTTCGTGCAGGCGGCGCGGGCCCTGGGAGCGAGCGACGTGCGGATTCTGCTGCGTCACCTGCTCCCCGGGGTGCTCGCGCCCGTGATCGTCATCGCGACGCTCGGCGTGGGCGGCGCCATCATGGCGGAAGCGGCGCTCTCCTTCGTCGGGTTGGGGGCGAGGCCACCGACGCCCTCGTGGGGGGCGATGGTCGCTGACGGCCGGGACCTCCTGCGCGTGGCGCCGTGGGTGAGTCTCGTGCCCGGCCTGGCGATCGGCCTGACGGTCTTGGGCGTCAACCTGCTGGGGGACGGTCTGCGCGACGCCCTCGAGGTGCGGACCGCATGACCGACGTCGCGTTTCATCCGACCAAGGTGAAGGCGCTGCGGGAGTCGCTACGGCACCTGCGGGCGAGCGAGTTTCCGTGGACCGCGGACACGGTGTACCTGAACAACGCATCGATCGGCCCCATTCCCGAACGCACGCGCCGCATCCTCGACGCCTTCAACGCCAAACGCACCGCCCCCCACCTGCTCCCCGACCGCGACCTGTTCGCGGGGCTCCAAGCGGCGCGTGACGCCGCGGCACGGCTCATCAACGCCGACACGGGGGAGATCGCGCTCGCCACGAACACGGGCTACGGACTGAATCTCGCCGCGTGCGCGCTACCGCTCACGCGCGGCGACCGCGTCATCCTGTCGGATCGGGAGTTTCCGGCCAACGTGTATCCCTGGCTCATGCTGCGCAAACAGGGCATCCAGGTCACCCTCGCGCCGTGCACGAGCGAGGGCTGGCCCGACGAGGACTTCCTCCTGAGCGCCCTGCGCGATCCGCGCGTGAAAGTGCTCGCCGTGTCCTTCGTGCAGTTCTCCAACGGCTTCAGAGCCGACCTGAAGAAGCTCGGGGCGGCGGCTCGCGCCAACGGCACCATCCTGGTCGTGGACGGCATCCAGGGCGTGGGAAATTCGGTGCTCGACGTCCGCGAGACGCCGGTGGATATCCTCGCCTGCGGCGGGCAGAAGTGGCTGCTCTCGCCGTGGGGATCGGGGTTCGTGTACGTCCGCAAGGAGCTGATTCCCACGCTCGAGCCGGCGATGACGGGGTGGATGGCGTTCGAAGGGACCGACGATTTCTCCCGGCTCACCGAGTACAACCCGACGTTCCGCGCCGACGCCCGCCGCTTCGAAATGATCACGCTGCCCTACCAGGAGTTTTACGGGCTCAGCCAGTCGGTGGACCTGCTGCTGGAGATCGGCATCCCCGAGATCGCCGAGGTGACTCGCAGCCTGCACGAGCCGATCTTCAAGTGGGCGGACGCGCGCGGGATGCGGATCGTCTCGCCGCGCGACGAGCGTCACCGCTCCGCGATCCTCTGTATCGCCCCGGACGCGGCGGTCGAGGCCTTCCACGCCATCAAGCGAGCCCGGATCGTCTGCTCGTTGCGGGAGGGTGCGATTCGGCTCTCGCCGCACTGCTACAACACGGTGGGGGAGATGGAGAAGGTGCTGGAGGTGCTCGAGGGGTTGCGTTAACTCGGACGGCGCAGCAGCGCGTAGTCCTTCTTCCCTTTGCGCAGCAGCAGATTGCCCCCCGCCAACCAGTCGCCGGGCCGCAGCGTGCGGTTGGGCTCCGATTCCCGCTGCTGATTCACGTACACGCCCCCTTGCTCGATCTGGCGTCGGGCTTCGCTCTTGGATTTCGCGAGGCCGGCGGTGACGACCGCGTCGAGGAGCGTCACGGAGTCGCCCGAGAGGGCGGCAGTCGGAATTTCCTGCGCCAGCACGTCGAACGCGTCGGCCTTGGCGAGGTGCGGGTCCCACTCGCTGAACAGAATCGCGGCCGCCGCGACGACGGATTCCATGGTGCTCTTCCCGTGGACCCGTTCAGTCATTTCGTCGGCGAGATCGTGTTGCGCCTCACGCTTGGCCGGATCCTTGGCGTGCATCTGGAGCAGGGGGTCGATGCCCTCCGGGCCCTCTTTGGGCCGCAGCGAGAAGAGCTTCAGGTAGGTTCCGACGTCGCGGTCATCCACGTTCACCCAGAACTGGTAGAACTTGTACGGCGACGTCAGAGCCGGGTCCAGGTAGATGGCTCCCGATTCCGACTTCCCGAGCTTCGCACCCGCGGCGGTGGTC
>Ga0184629_10000777_pt1 | contig 13755 bp, 14 predicted proteins | sample PLM4_32_b1_FD_133158 | JGI IMG/M metagenome (GOLD analysis project Ga0184629, IMG submission 133158) | Groundwater sediment microbial communities from an aquifer in East River, Colorado, USA - PLM4_32_b1 | ecosystem: Environmental > Terrestrial > Soil > Riparian zone | place: USA: East River... | reverse complement strand
TTGAGTTGCCAATTGTTGCCCTTCTGCAATAGTGAAATGGGCAAATTCTGAAATATCGGCACCGGCTACAAATGCTTTTTCTCCGCTACCGGTTAGAATTATAACTTGAACTTCTTTGTTTTTCTCCAATATTTTAATGGCTTTGTGCAAATCATTGATTGTTGCAATATTCAAGGCATTCAGTTTTGTTGGGCGATTGATAACAACGGTTGCGATGTTGTTTTCTATTGTAATTAAAAGGTTTTCGTAGTTCATCTTGTTGATTTATGAGTTAATGATAGGTAAGGTAACCGTAAAAGTTGTTCCTTTTCCAAATTCAGTTTCAAAGGTAATTGTTCCTTTGTAGTTTTCGATAATGTTTTTTATAATTCCGAGGCCTAAACCCATACCGCTACTTTTGGTAGTAAATTTGGGCTCAAATATGTTGTTGAAATTATGTTTTTCAACTCCGCTTCCATTGTCTTTTATGGTAATTACGACTTCATTTGCTATTTTTTTTATGGTGACCAATACCAATTTGTTTTTTTGTTCTTTGGGAATGGCTTGTGTCGCATTTTTGACCAAGTTGGTAATGACTCTGATGAGTTGCGTGCGGTCCATTTTTGAAATAATTTCTTTTTCTTGACTTTCAAAAACGATATAATCTTCATTAAAGATATCCAATGTTAGTTCTACTACTTCCACCACATTCAAGACTTCATTTTGTTGGGCAGGCATCGAAGCAAAATTAGAAAATGCCGAGGCTACAGAGCTCATCGTGTCAATTTGTTGAATTAGTGATTCGGAGAAATCATTTAATTTTTGTTTAATATTTGCGTCTTCAGGGTTGAATCTCCTTTGAAAACTTTGTACCGTGAGGCGCATTGGCGTAAGCGGATTCTTGATTTCATGAGCTACCTGTTTCGCCATTTCCCTCCAAGCCAAGTCGCGTTCGTTTTGGGCAAGTTTTATAGCGTTTCTTTCGAGCTCTCCAATCATTCTATTGTAGGCAATCGATAACATGTTTATTTCTTTAATTTTAGCCGAAAATGAGATTTTTTCATTTTTTTGATTCAAGCTGGTTTCACTTAGTTTTTCGGCAAAATCATAGATGGGTTTGGTTATAAATGTAGATAAAAAATAAGCCAAGGCAAAAGCCACAATAATCATAAATGCATAAACTTGTGCCAAATGAATTAGAAATTCGTTTAATTCTTTTTCATAATAACCATCATCGGGCATATTTGGTAAGTTGAGTATACCAATTGGTTTGAATTTTTTGTTTTTTATTATACTATATGATGATCTGTACTTAATATCGTTTATAGTTTTGACATCCACATATCTTTTGTCAATGGAGGACAATACTAAGCGAAGTATAAATTTGGGGATAGAAGGGGATTGTGGTTCTACCGAAAAGGTTTCTTTGGATGATTTGAGCAGTTTTCCATCCAAAGTATAGATGTTAATTTCGGCATTTTGAATATCGGATATTTCGTGAATTTTTGTCTTTAAAATTAATTTGATATTTTCATTGGTTAAAGGATAAGTCGTATTAGAAAGCATGTAATTAATGTGCTTTTTTACATAAGCTTCGGTGTTTTCTACCCGCCTTTGATTGTATTCTTTAGCTACAGTTTTGTACTGAATGATAGATATGGATATTAATAATAAGGAAGCCACAATGATTAATAAAACCATTGATAGAAAGATTCTAACGCGTAATGAAATTAAAGGGGTCTTAAAATTTTTAAACATAATTACGATTTATTTCGCGCTCTTATTTTTTTATAAAATTTAAAACCAAGCATTATTGAAACCGAAAACAAAAATATTCCAATGACTCCATATATCCAATTCACGGCGTTTTTGAGTATTACCAAAAATACGACTGCAAACAATATAATAGTGGCACCTTCATTCCACAAACGCATAAAATTAGTGGTATGTTTTACTTCATCCTTTTGTAATTGATTGAATATTTGTTGGCATTTTAAATGATATAAATACAGCACAAAAACAAAGCCAAGTTTTACATGCATCCATGGCATTTGCAACCAAGCGTTTCCAAGATCAGTAAAAAACAACATCCAAAAAGCGAAAAAACTAGCCAAAACAGCGGATGGCCAAGTTATGATGTACCACAATCGGTACGACATAATTTTATATTGTTTTTGAAGAATTTCTTTTTCTGGTGAAGGTTTATCGGCGGCCTCTATTTGGTACACAAATAATCGAACGATATAGAATAAACCGGCAAACCAAGTGATTACAAAAATGAGGTGTAGTGATTTGAGGTAATTATAGTAGTCCATCGTTTGTTATAGTGTGTTTGATATTCATTTCTTTTTTTAGAAAATAGCCCGTAATTAATGTTGATAATACATCGGCAATAGGAAAAGCGATCCATACTCCAAAAATACCTAAAAAATTTGGTAATAAAAGTACTAAAGGAATTAAGAAAAATCCTTGTTTGGTCAATGTTAGTAATAAGGCTTTCTTGGCTTTGCCAGCAGCTTGAAAATAAGCAGCTCCAATGAGTTGAATTGCGATAACGGGTGATGCGGAAAAAACCCAGCGTAAGGCTTCGGGTGTTTCGGCAATCACTTTTGGATCTGTTGTAAAAACAGAGACAATTGGTTTTGCAAAAAATAAAATTAGCACAAAAATGAGAGTGGCCAAAATGGCGGCATATTTGATGGAAAGAGCAACGCTTTCACGCACTCTTTCAGTGTTTTTTGCCCCATAATTATAACCTGCAATCGGTAAAAATCCCTGTGTGATTCCCAGAATGGGGAATAACGCAAACATCAACATTCTGCTGATAATTCCGTAAACGGCTATGGAATGCTCGCCTCCATAGGTATATAAAGTGTGATTCAATATAATGGCTAAAATACTCACCACGCCTTGTCTGGAGAAGGTAACAAAACTTAATTCTGTGATTTCTTTTATAATAGGGATTTGAAATTTTAAATGTCTCGCTTTTAATTGCAATTCACTTTTGGAGACAAAAAACCAAAGCACAAACAAAAAACACATAAAGTAGGATATGGAAGTGGCCAGCGCCGCTCCCAATATGCCGAAATTTAATAATTTTATAAGAACAATATCAAGGACAATATTCGCAATGGCGGGAATAATCATGGCAACCATGGCAAATTTTGCTTTTCCTTCGGCTCTAATAATGTTGTTTCCCATCATACAAAGTGCCAAAAACGGGACACTAATTATGATCGGTATAAAGAATTCTTTGGCAGGTTGCATGATTGTTCCCTTGGCTCCAAAAAGCAACAACATTTCATCACTGAATATGAGTCCAAAGAGTGAAAAAACCGTTGATAAAAGGAAGGTCATCATGATTTGATTTCCAAAAGTATGCTTTGCTTTCTCCTTGTCATTCGAACCCAAAGCCCTGGAAAGAACGGAACCTCCGCCCACACCAATGGCCATTCCCAAGGATGAAATCAAGAAAGTAATTGGCAAAACCACGGTAAGGGCAGCAATGGCAATGGAACCAATCCAACGCCCAACAAATATGGTGTCAATAAGAATATTAACCGACATGAATAATATGCCGATCGAAGAAGGAACTGCCTGCTTGATCAAGAGTTTCTTTATGTCTTGCGTCCCTAATTCGTCGGAGGTTACTGTCATTTTGATTTTAGATTAACGATTTTAGATTTTAGACCTGATGGAGATATTTTTTGATTTAATTGATTATTGAATCAGCAAAGTAAATTTTGTTCATTTTTTTAGGATGCTACATAGATCTTAAATCAAAAATCGATAATCTTCATTCTAAAATCATTTCGACCATTCATTAATCCATTTACTTACTGTAGCGCACCATTCGTCACTGTCATTCAAACAAGGAATGGCCAAGAAGTTTTCACCTCCATGTTCTTTGAATTGGTGATTGGCTTCCATTGCAATTTCTTCCAGGGTTTCCAAACAATCTGCAACAAAAGCAGGTGTAACGACTGCCAGATTTTTAATTCCTTTCTCGGGCATTTTATTCACTTCGACATCCGTGTAAGGTTCGAGCCACTTGTCTCCCGCTAAGCGTGATTGAAAAGTTTGACTGTATTTATCTTCTGGAATTCCAAGCGCTTTTACTACCAATTTTGTGGTTTCATAACATTGGTGACGGTAACAAAATTCGTGTGCTGGAGAAGGTGTGTTGCAACAAGAACCGTCAATTTTGCAGTGTGATTTGGTTACATCGGTTTTGCGAATATGACGCTCCGGAAGTCCATGATAGGAGAACAAAAGATGGTCGTAATCAAATCGGTCCAAGTGTTTTTGAATAGAATCAGAAAGGTTTTTGATGTAGTCAGGTTTATTGTAAAATGCGGGAACAGAAGAGAATTTCATGTTAGGGAAATGTTTCTTTCTCACTTCTTCCGCCTTATCGATAACGGTAACCGTGGAAGACATCGCATGGTGTGGATACAAAGGAAAAAGCAATACTTCGGTAACGCCTTTGTCATGCAATTCCTGAAGACCTGCAATCAAGGAAGGGTTTCCGTAACGCATCGCCAAAGCTACAGGAACATTGGCTTGTGGTTTCACTTTTTCGTGCATTCTTTTGGAAATAACCACAAGAGGCGAACCTTCATCCCACCATATTTTTGCATAAGCGGCAGCCGCTTTTTCAGGTCTGTTTCTAAGGATGATACCGCGAACCAATAATGCTCTTAATAAATACGGAACATCAATCACGTATTTGTCCATTAAAAATTCATCTAAATAGGGTTTTACATCTTTGGGAGTTGGACTTTCTGGAGAACCTAAATTGATTAATAATACGCCTTTCATGTGCTATTTTTTTAATGTTTCAAAAGTAACTAAACTTACTTTTGTGTAAATTGGGATTAACTATTTTTTAATTATTGTTTGATGTATAAAGTTGATGCCGCTATGTGTTGGAATGGATAGACATCAAATATTTCTTTGGAGTAGTGGCAAATTTCTTTTTGAATGCCGCAATAAAATGACTTCCGGTACTATAGCCAATTTTCAATCCTACTTCGTTTACATTATAAGAACCGCTGTCTAATAATTGGCGGGCATAATCCATTTTATAGTCAAAAAGAAAACCATAAACGGTATCGCCATAAATTTGTTTGAAACCCATTTTTAGTTTCTTTAGATTCAAGCCCACTTCATCAGCGAGTTCTTGCAAGCCTGGCGGTTCAGCCATATTGGCAATTACAATTTCTTTGGCTTTTTTTATTTTATAAACATTGTCTTCATCAATCAAGAATGGACATTGTTCAGCATTGGGATCTTCCGAACGGTTGAAGTATAAACTCAATAACTCGTATCCTTTTCCTTTGTAATATAAATTCTTGATAGAAGGATTTAAATTATAATGAAACAATTGACTTAGGACTATCGCCATCGATGGACTTACATTGCCTTCATTATAATATTTTTTGTCTTTATTATCTTCGCTCAAAAATGGAATATGGCTAGCTTGGTTGGAAAATAATCCATGAAATTTTTGAATAGAAATAAGGATCGAGATTACCCAGGTGTTTGGAGCTAATTCCAAATTGAGGGGTAACTCTTTTTGGGGGTTGTAAAATAAATATGATTTTTCTTCATTCAAATCCAAAACGTAACTCCCTTGATTAAAGATGAATTTGGCCTTTCCTTTTAGCGCAAAATGAAACTGAATTAAACCATTGCTTACTTCATGTTTAGCTTGAAAAGTTTCTAAACCATCGTTTTGAAAACGAATGAGCGTAAAATCATCTTCAATAATTGTAATTTCTTGTGAACTCATAGCGATGTTTTTTAAACGTAAATATGATAATTATCATGTATTTTTATTTAGAATCATTCTGAATAAAACACATTCAAACCCTTGATAGCAGTACAAAAATAACAGTTTTTATCATAAAACAACGATTTAAGTTTAAAAAATCACACAGCGACACAAAAAGCACTTCTAGCGTTACTTTTATAAGAAAGATAGTAATAAGTTTGTACTACTTTAAGTTAAAGTGTATATATGGAAAATCATAACGTTGCAAAGCATCACTATTTTTACGCTATCGGACTCAGCTATAAAAAAGCCGATGCCGAGATAAGAGGTAAATTTAGTTTAGACACTTTAGCGAAAACGCGCTTGCTGGAACAAGCAAAAAACGAGGGAATTCAAAGCTTGTTTGTTACATCAACCTGTAATAGGACTGAGATTTACGGTTATGCGGAACATCCATTTCAATTAATAAAATTACTTTGTGAGAACAGTAATGGTACTGTTGAAGATTTTCAAAAAGTAGCTTACGTTTATAAAAGTCAAGAAGCGATTTCTCATTTATTTCGTGTGGGGACTGGTTTAGACAGTCAGATTCTGGGAGATTTTGAAATCATTAGCCAAATTAGAAACGGTTTTTCCGAAGCAAAAGCTTTAGGATTAGCTAACGCTTTTATGGAAAGATTGGTTAATGCAGTGATACAAGCCAGCAAAAAAATCAAAAATGAAACCGAAATCAGCTCTGGTGCCACTTCGGTGTCTTTTGCATCGGTTCAATACATTATTAAAAACGTTCCAGACATTGGAAACAAAAATATTTTACTTTTTGGAACAGGTAAAATCGGAAGAAATACCTGCGAAAATTTAGTAAAACATACCAAAAACGAGCACATTACCTTAATCAACAGAACCAAAGACAAAGCCGAAAAATTGGCTGGTAAACTCAATCTTATTGTTAAGGATTACTCCGAGTTGCATCTCGAACTGCAAAAAGCCGATGTGGTTGTTGTAGCTACAGGCGCGCAAAACCCAACCATTGACAAAGCAATTCTGAATCTAAAAAAACCAATGTTGATTTTAGATTTATCGATTCCTAAAAACGTCAATGAAAATGTAAAAAATCTCGAAGGAGTTACTCTAATTCACATGGATCATTTATCGCAAATGACCGATGAAACATTAGAGAATAGAAAAACACATATTCCTGCTGCCGAGGCCATTATCGAAGAAATTAAAGAAGAGTTTTTGGCTTGGACCAAAGTAAGAAAGTTTGCTCCAACGATCAATGCCTTGAAAGACAAACTAAACGCGATTAAAAATTCGGAATTGGATTTTCAAAGCAAAAAAATCTTCAATTTCAACGAAGAACAAGCCGAAATTATCAGCTCTAGAATTATCCAAAAAATAACTACTCATTTTGCCAATCATTTAAAAAATGAAGATACTATGGTAGATGAAAGTATCGACTGGATCGAAAAAGTTTTTCAAATAGAAGCTGCGAAATAAAAAATTTAACCATTAAGATATTAATGGGAATTAAGCTTTGTGTTTTAAAAACTTAATGCAAAAAAATGAACCATTAAGAGATTAAGAAAAATTAAGTTTTGTATTTATAAAAGCAGCCTTAATAAACTTAATCTCTTAATGGTAAAAATAGAAAAAATGTTCTATGACAAAAAAAGAGGTTACACAATTAGCTTATGAAATTACAGGTTTTGCTATAAAAGTGCATAAAGCTTTAGGACCTGGACTTTTAGAAAGCATTTATGAGCAATGCCTTAAATATGAATTAGAACAAAATGGATACGATGTTAAACAACAATTAGTTGTTAAAATAGATTATTATAACCTTGAATTAGAATCTGATTTAAGAATTGATTTACTTGTAAATGACTGCATAGTTGTTGAATTAAAAGCGATAGAAAACCTTTTGCCAATTCACGAAGCACAATTACTTACATATATGAAATTGTTATAAAGACCTCAAGGATTATTGATTAATTTTAACACTTTAAACATAACAAAATCAATGAAACCACTTGTAAATGAGTTTTTTTCAAGATTACAAGATTAATTTCTTTCTTAAAAATTCACATACAACCTTAATGAATCTTAATATCTTAATGGTTAAAAAAGCAAAATCTTGATTTTAAATAATTAAAATGGTAAATAAAACAATACGTATTGGAACCCGTGATAGCGAACTCGCTTTATGGCAAGCTCACACAGTCGAGAAAAAACTAAATGATCTAGGATACAAAACCGAAATCATCGCCGTAAAATCACAGGGTGATATTATTCTGGACAAACCCCTTTACGAACTCGGAATCACCGGAATTTTCACCAAAACACTCGACATTGCCATGATCAACGGTCAAGTAGATATTGCTGTGCATTCCATGAAAGACGTTCCTACCGCATTGCCGATAGGCATTGTTCAAGCCGCTGTTCTAGAAAGAGCCACTACCTTAGATATTTTGGTGCACAAGGGAAATCTTGATTTTCTGAACGGATCAGGAACTATTGCCACGGGAAGTTTGCGCCGTCAAGCACAATGGCTGAACAAGTATCCGAATCACAAAACAGTTGATTTGCGTGGGAACGTAAACACACGAATGCAAAAATTTCAGGAAAGTGATTGGGACGGAGCCGTTTTTGCAGCAGCAGGTTTAGAACGAATCAACCTAAAACCGGAAAATCATATAGACCTAGACTGGATGATTCCTGCACCCGCGCAAGGAGCAATGGTTGTTGTGGCTATGGCCAACGATGAGTTTTCAAGACAAGCAGTAGCTGAACTAAACGATATTGATACCGAAGTGTGTACCCATATCGAAAGACAGTTTTTAAAAACACTTGAAGGCGGTTGTACTGCGCCAATTGGAGCTTTAGCCGTATTTATAGAAGATGATATTTTGTTTAAAGGAGTCTTATTTTCTATCGATGGGAAACAAAAAATTGAAGTTGAGAAAACAATTCCAATGCAGGAATGGAAAAAACTGGGTTATTATATGGCCAAAGAAATTCTTGACAATGGAGGAACTCAATTAATGGCAACTATAAAAGAGAGTTTGAAAAAATAAGGAGCGAGACAATTGGTATTTTTGCCAAGAGGAATTCCCGCTCTCATTCCAATCTTTTTTGCCTCGTCTGTAGGGACGAGACAAAAAAGGATTTTCCCTTCCATCGGGGCTAAAAGAAAAACAATTGTCTTTTTCAGAATGATTCAAAAAAACAAAACATGAGTAAAAAAGTTATATTATCTACTAAAACCCTTTCGGATATTCAGCGACAGGAACTTCTAAATGCTGATTTTGAAGTATTCGAGGAGGATTTCATTTCGACTAAGAAGCAAAAATTTGAACTCAATGCCATCAACGACAATTTGATTTTCACCAGTCAGAATGCGGCACAGAGTGTTTTGGAAAATGCGAATGTTGACGATTTGAAAACCAAAAATGTTTTTTGCGTTGGACTAAAAACAAAAATTCTATTATCCGAAGCTGGGTTTAACGTGGTTGCCTACACAGGTTATGCGGGCGACTTAGCCGAAATTATCGCTTTGATTTATAGCCAAGAAAGCTACACTTTCTTTAGTGGAAATCTGCGTAAAGAAACACTGCCAAAAGCTTTGGCAGCCGCAGGGATAAAATTCAATGAGATTCAGGTTTATGAAACGCTATTGACTCCGCTAAAGATTAAGGAGAAAATCGATGCGATTTTGTTTTTCAGCCCTTCTGCAGTTGAAAGTTATTTGAAAGACAATGTTATAAAAAAAGAAATTTGCTTTTGCATAGGCGAAACCACCGCAGAGGCATTAGATAAAATAACAAAAAACATCATAGTTGCTGACCAGCCCAGTGTTGAAGACGTAATTGAGGATGTAATAGAAGAGTATAAATAATTCCTAACCACAAAGGAGGAATAAAAGTAAAATAAATAAAATTAAGGGTTTCTTTTTATGGTAGTCAAAACTGTAAACTGCAAACTGTAAACTGCAAACTATGTTAAAGAACGACCTATTTTTAAAAGCTTTAAAAGGAGAAACTGTACAACGTCCACCAGTTTGGATGATGCGTCAAGCCGGAAGATATTTGCCTGAATTCATTGCTTTACGTGATAAATATGATTTTTTCACGCGTTGTCAAACTCCTGAATTGGCTGCTGAAATCACAGTACAACCAATTCGTAGAATTGCTCCCGATGCCGCGATTTTATTCTCTGATATCTTGGTAATTCCGCAAGCAATGGGAATAGAAGTGTTGATGAAAGAAAATTTTGGACCGTTTTTGCCAAATCCGATTCGTACTATTCAAGATGTAGAAAAAGTAATTGTTCCGGATATTCAGGAAACTTTAGGTTATGTGATGGATACCATCAAATTAACTAAAGAAATGCTGAATGATGAGGTGCCATTAATCGGTTTTGCAGGTTCACCTTGGACAATTATGTGTTATGCAGTTGAAGGGAAAGGGTCTAAAAGTTTTGATATGGCCAAAGGATTTTGTTTCCAACATCCAGAAGCCGCTCATGTTTTATTGCAAAAAATCACCGATACCACCATTTTATACCTAAAAGAAAAAGTAAAAGCGGGAGTAGATGCCGTTCAAATTTTTGATTCTTGGGGCGGAATGCTTTCTCCAGTGGATTATCAGGAATTCTCTTGGAAATACATCAATCAAATCGTCGAAGCCTTGGCTGATGACGCACCGGTTATTGTTTTCGGAAAAGGATGTTGGTTTGCCCTTGGCGAAATGGGAAAAAGTAGAGCTTCGGCTTTAGGAGTTGACTGGACTTGTTCTCCAAGAAATGCAAGATATTTGTCTGGTGGTAACATCACTTTACAAGGAAATTTTGATCCTTCAAGACTCTTATCTCCAATTCCGGTTATCAAGAAAATGGTGCACGAAATGATTGACGAATTCGGAAAAGACAAATACATCGTGAATTTAGGTCACGGAATTTTACCAAATATCCCAGTAGATCACGCCAAAGCATTTATTGATGCGGTGAAGGAGTACGGGAATTAGTAGACAGTTCCCAGTCGCAGTTTTCAGTATACGAAGACTGCGACTGAAAACTGTGACTGAAAACTTAAAATTATGCTAAACAAAGGCTTAAGAGACCAAGAAAGTATTCGGATAGACAATCTGCTCAAAAAGCTGATGTCATTGGTTTACGTGCCTAAATTTTGGAATTTGGAAGACTTGCTTTATCTGGAGAATGATTTAAAAGACTTGGCGATGAACATCGAAAGTCTCAATGAATTTAGCGAAGAAGGATTGATTGTTCATTTGCAACGGCTACATTTTGATTGGAATCAGTTCGAATTATTTGCCGATTTTTTAGTCGCTTTTTCTAAAGAAAGCCAATTTGATTTTTCTCAAAAAGCCATTGCCATTTACAATTATATTCAACAGGAAAGTAAAACCTTTTCGTTTGGAATAAGTACTAAAATTGCTAACGCAAAAAAGGACAATGCATAATACAAAAGATTTTCATATAGCCCTATTAGAAGATAATGACGCGAAAAATCTAAACGAATTAATGGTTTCAAATGCCAAAAGATTCGAAAGATATTTTCCTAAAACACTATCCAGTAATTTGACTTTAGAAGATTCAGAGCGTTATATCGTTACTAAAGCTTCGGAGTTGGAATCTAATTTGGGTTATACATTTGCCATAAAAGAGAAATCAACAGAAAATATTGCGGGTATTATTATCGTAAAAAAAATTGATTTCGAAATCCAAAAAGCCGAACTGGCGTATACTATCGGTGCCGAATATGAAGGAAATGGTTTGGTTAGTTTTGCGGTGAAAGAAATTATAGATTTCGCATTCAACGAATTGAATTTGAAAACCCTTCAAATCATATCCCATAAAACGAATTTAGGAAGTATTAAAGTCGCAGTAAAGTCTGGATTTGTTTGGCAAAGAACACTTGTTGATGAGTTTAGACCAACGAACGAACTTCCACTAGATATGGAATTATATGAATTAACAGTATGAAAAATAAATTTTACCAATACATACAAAACCTTCAAGATCAAATCTGCGCAGGATTGGAAACCGTTGATGGTCAAGCCAAATTCCGAGAAGACCTTTGGGATCGTCCAGAAGGTGGTGGAGGTCGTACCCGTGTAATCGAAAACGGAACTGTTTTTGAAAAAGGCGGTGTCAACATTTCGGCGGTACACGGAAAATTGCCTGAAGCCATGCAAAAAATGTTCAATGTAGGTGAGGCTGATTTTTTTGCCTGTGGATTGAGTTTGGTTTTGCATCCAAAAAATCCAATGGTACCAACGGTTCACGCCAATTGGCGTTATTTCGAAATGTATGATGATAACGGAAATGTGATTCAGCAATGGTTTGGTGGCGGACAGGATCTAACACCTTATTATTTGTTTGAAGAAGATGCTGTTCATTTTCATCAAACCTGTAAAACGGCTTGCGACAAACACAATCCTGAGTTTTATCCCAAATATAAAAAACAATGCGACACCTATTTTTGGAACGCGCACCGCAACGAAGCCCGTGGAATTGGTGGATTATTCTTTGATTATTGCAAAGCAACTGATACTATGAGTATGCAGGATTGGTTCAATTTAGTATCTGAAGTGGGAAATAGTTTTCTGGAAGCTTACGTTCCAATAGTTGAAAAAAGAAAAAACTTGCCTTACACTGCCGAAAACAGAACTTGGCAAGAGATTCGTCGAGGACGTTATGTAGAGTTCAATTTGGTTCATGACAAAGGAACTTTATTTGGCTTAAAAACCAACGGAAGAATAGAAAGTATCTTGATGAGTTTACCGCCACACGTGCAATGGGTGTATGATCATCATCCGGAAAAAGGAAGTGATGAAGAGAAATTAATTCAAGTATTAGAAAATCCGAAAAATTGGATTTAAATTAATTAAACCATTAAGAAATTAAGGTTCATTAAGTCTTAATTTTTCTAAATTTCTTAATGGTTCAAAAAACTAAAAATCATATGTTCCCATTACACAGAAACCGCCGTTTAAGAGTCAACGAATCCATTCGTTCACTAGTTCGTGAAACCACTTTAAGTCCAACCGATTTTATGTTTCCTATGTTTATTGCAGAAGGAGAAAATGTAAAGGTCGAAATACCATCTATGCCAGGAATCTTTCGTCGTTCGATTGATTTAACGGTAGCTGAGGTCAAAGAAATATATGCTTTAGGAATACGTGCTGTCAATATTTATGTAAAAATAAGCGAACACTTAAAAGACAATACCGGTGTTGAAGCATGGAATCCAAACGGATTGATGCAACAAGTTATTCGTGCCATCAAATCGGCTTGCCCCGAGATGATTGTGATGCCCGATGTGGCTTTAGACCCATATTCTATTTACGGTCACGACGGAATCATTGCCAATGGAGATGTCGAAAATGACTCTACCGTAGCCGCTTTGGTAAAAATGGCTGTTTCGCATGCACAAGCTGGAGCCGATTTTGTAGCACCTTCGGATATGATGGATGGACGCGTGTTACGTTTGCGTGAAGGATTGGATGCCGCAGGGTTTCACCACGTTGGGATTATGAGTTATTCGGCTAAATATGCTTCGGCATTTTACGGACCTTTCCGCGATGCCTTAGACAGTGCACCAAGAGAAGCCGATATTGCCGTTCCAAAAGACAAGAAAACCTACCAAATGGATTATGCCAATCGCATCGAAGCCATCAAAGAAGCCTTGTCTGATGTAGAAGAAGGTGCCGATATGGTGATGGTAAAACCCGGAATTGCCTATTTGGATATCGTTCGCGAAGTCAAAAATGCCGTGAATGTTCCCGTAACCGTTTTCCATGTTTCGGGAGAATATGCCATGATTAAAGCCGCTGCCGAAAGAGGTTGGTTGGATCACGACAAAATTATGATGGAACAATTAATGTGTATCAAAAGAGCAGGAGCGAGCTTGATTTCGACGTATTTTGCCAAAGAAGCCGCTATACTTTTAAGGAATAATCTTTAGGAGCTAATCCCGC
>Ga0184629_10000776_pt1 | contig 13794 bp, 13 predicted proteins | sample PLM4_32_b1_FD_133158 | JGI IMG/M metagenome (GOLD analysis project Ga0184629, IMG submission 133158) | Groundwater sediment microbial communities from an aquifer in East River, Colorado, USA - PLM4_32_b1 | ecosystem: Environmental > Terrestrial > Soil > Riparian zone | place: USA: East River... | reverse complement strand
GCATGAAACAGGACTTCACACTTGAGATTCATTCAGACAATAACTTTTCGGTATTAAACCGGATTGTCAATATCCTTAATCGCAGAAGAGTAAGGATTAAAAAGCTTATTGCCCATGAAGACGAAACCGATTTTAAAAGAGGCGTAGCCGTTGTACTCCTTTTTACAACAGCCGATTTGATGGAAAAGGTAAAGAACCAACTGGAGAAGCTGATTGAAGTAGAGTACGCCGCGTACTACGAAGGAAGTGGTGAATACAGCGAGCTTAGCTCAAAGCATAACGAACAAATAGTATAAATATCTGTGCGCCTGTACGGGCGGATTAATGACTAAAAAAGGACGGATGATTACAAGTCCCCGCAAATAAGGTAGAACCATGTAAGGGCGGACGAATATCCGTCCCAACGTGAATGACAAAACAAACTAAATAACAATAAAATGGCAAAGATCAATTTTGGAGGAACGATCGAAGAGGTTGTCACCCGAGAAGAATTTCCAATGGAAAAAGCACTGGAGCTATTAAAGAATGAAACGATCGCAATTATCGGATATGGTGTTCAAGGACCTGCCCAGGCACTGAACCTTCGTGATAATGGATTTCGTGTCATCGTTGGGCAGCGGAAAGGATCAAAAACATGGAACAAAGCCGTGGAACACGGATGGGTTCCCGGGGAGACACTGTTTGAAATTGAAGAAGCAGCAAAAAAAGGAACCATTATTCAGTTTCTTCTTTCCGATGCTGGTCAGATCGAATTGTGGCCAACCATTAAGCCACACGTCACGAAAGGAAAAACATTATACTTCTCGCATGGTTTTGGCATTACATTCAAAGATCAAACCGGTATTGTACCTCCCGCTGATGTCGATGTTATCTTAGCGGCTCCGAAAGGATCAGGAACTTCCGTTCGGCGCTTATTTTTACAGGGTAAGGGTATCAATGCAAGTTATGCTGTATTCCAGGATGCCACCGGAAATGCAAAGACGAAAGCCATTGCATTGGGTATCGGTGTTGGTGCAGGGTATTTGTTCGAGACGGATTTCAGAAAAGAGGTCTATTCGGATCTTACCGGTGAGCGTGGTACATTGATGGGTGCTATTGCCGGCATTTTCGAAGCTCAGTATGAAGTACTTCGCGCCAACGGACACACTCCTTCTGAGGCATTCAACGAAACCGTAGAAGAATTCACCCAAAGCCTGATGCCCCTGGTGGCCGAAAATGGTATGGATTGGATGTATGCTAACTGCTCCACTACAGCACAACGTGGTGCCCTCGATTGGAAGAAAAAATTCAAGGCTGCAACGCTTCCTGTATTTCAGGAACTTTATAAAAGTGTTGCTGCGGGACAGGAAGCTAAACGTACCATTGAAACCTGCAGCAAACCTGACTACCGTGAAAAACTGGCAGAAGAGTTAAAAGAACTTCGCAACAGCGAACTCTGGCAAGCTGGTGCTGCAGTACGTAAACTCAGACCTGAAAAAGCAACTGTTGAAGCAAGCATGATCAACTAAAAATAACCGTTTTGTCTCCGTGTCGTTGAAATTTTTGAATTAACCGCGACGGCGCTGCGACCTGATCTTTACTTTATCCTTATGACGTCACCTTCAAAAACATACGACTTAAACAGCAACGCAGCAGCGTATGCGCTCAAGGCTGTTGCCTTGAAAACTCCGCTCCAGTTTCACCGCAAATTTTCGGAGAAATTTCAGGCAGAGATTTACCTGAAACGGGAAGACTTACAGGTTGTACGTTCCTATAAAATTCGAGGTGCCTATAATCTTATCCAAAGCTTAAGTGATCAGCAGCGCAAGCGTGGTGTAGTGTGTGCGAGTGCCGGTAATCACGCGCAGGGTGTTGCATTTGCCTGCAAGCACCTGAATATAAATGGAGTAATCTATATGCCGGCGATTACACCGAAACAAAAGATCACCCAGGTTAAAATGTTCGGCGGCGACAATACGGAGATCGTCTTGATTGGAGATACCTTTGATGAATGTCAGGAACATGCCCTGGAGTTTGCTGCAAAAAATAATATGGCATTCATTCCACCTTTTGATCACCTCAAAGTGATTGAAGGCCAGGGAACCGTCGGAAAAGAAATATTGGATGAGCTTTCAAACATAGACTACGTCTTTGTACCGATCGGAGGTGGTGGATTATGTGCCGGCGTTGGGCAATACTTTAAGGTCTTCTCACCGCTAACAAAAATTGTTGGCGTAGAACCGCTTGGTGCCCCTTCCATGACAGAAGCCTTGAAAGCAGGTAAGCCTGTTATATTAGATAAAATTCAACGGTTCGTCGATGGTGCTGCGGTGAAGAAAGTCGGCGATATTACCTTTGAACTCTGTAGGGATATACTCCTGGACGTGCTCTTGGTGCCAGAAGGTAAAGTAAGTTCCACCATCCTTCAACTTTACAATGAAGATGCCATTGTGGCTGAGCCTGCTGGCGCGCTATCCATCGCCGCACTGGATCAGTATGCTGAGCAAATCAAAGGTAAAAAGGTAGTATGCGTTTTAAGCGGAGGCAACAACGATATCGATCGCATGCAAGAGATCAAAGAAAGATCTTTATTGTATGAAGGACTGAAGCACTACTTCATCGTGCGGTTTGCTCAACGCCCCGGAGCACTTAAAGAATTTGTCAACGATATCCTCGGACCAAATGATGATATTGTACGCTTTGAATTTATTCAAAAGAATAATAAGGAGAGCGGACCGGCTCTGATTGGAATCGAAGTGAAATCGAAAGAGGATTTTAATACCCTGGTAGATCGTATGGATAGTCACAAGCTGAACTATACGTTGGTCAATCAGCATGAGAATCTGTTTGAATACTTGGTTTGATCAGCGCATCACCCCAGCCAGCCCTTAAACGAAACAGCTTTTTCACGACTGATATCAATTTCCGTATGAAAAGACGGCTTTAATAGTACCGTCAATCCTTTATGGGTGGTCTTAATGCGGTCCACCGATTGAATGTGTATGATGTATTGTCTGTTGACACGAAAGAAAAACTCAGGATTCAGCAGGGATTCAATTTCATCCATCGTATGATGTTCACTGATGAATTTTTCATTATTCATCGTGTGCAGATAGATCAGTTCTTCTTTGTGAAAGAAAGCAATCTCATTTTGTGTTACGGGCACCAAGGTGTTTCGGTGTAATGTCAAAAAACGCTCCTTGTACTTTTTATTTGACTGCCCCCAGTTACCCACCAGGGCTTTTAGCTGTTCTCCTAAAATATTATCCGTAGTCAGCGATTTATACTTTGTTAAGGCCGCCTGCAACTCCTTTTCGTCTACTGGTTTCAGCAAGTAATCAATGCTGTTGAGTTTAAAAGCCCGGATCGCGTAATCGTCGTAAGCTGTAGTAAAAATAATCGGGCACTGAAGATGGAGGGTCTCAAATATTTCAAAGCTAATCCCATCAGAAAGCTGAATATCGGAGAGGATTAAGTCAGGAGAAGGATTGGCATTTAGCCATTTTATTGAGCCCTGTACGCTACTGATGATGTCGAGAATTCTTGCGGTGTGCTCGAGTTTAAGAATCAGGTTCTGAAGATCCTTCGCCGCCCAGGTTTCATCTTCGATGATTAGAATATTCATTGTAAATAATGTTATGAATAGTTCGTTCCACCATAAGCCGCATTTCTTTTAAACCTGGTACTCCCGTAGTTGACCCGCTGATAAAATCAAATGCCACCCGACCCGTCGGGATGGATTTGATGCTGACAAAACGACCAGGCTTTACCAAAATTGCGCTTAAAACTTTTGAAACGAGCACTTCCCAATTATTGGGCTAAAGCCCAAATCACTTTCAATAATTTTATTCCACCCCGACAAGTCGGGGTGGCAATTCATCCATTGTAATAGGGGCTACTTTTCCGTCTAAAAAGATGCCGCACTCATTCATATATTCATCTTCGTTCCAGTATACTCATCCATTACAAGTATCTCAAAATTCAAAGTTTGGATTCTGCCATCCCATAGGAATGTCTGCCTCGTATGTATGATCCGGGGTTTTTATTCGCATCTCCAGTCTTCCCTCAACCTTAAACCCCAACGATTGGTACAATTCGATGGCCTTGAGATTACCTTCACGTGCAATCAATTCTACTTTGCCAACGTCCATCCTGTTGCGTCCAATCTCTTCCAGGAAAATCGTAAGAATGGTGCGTCCAATTTTTTTTCCCTGGAACTGTGGATGTACCACAATGGTAACATCGCCTAAGACATGCTCAAAAACTTTAATACCTGCTTTATAGCCATGGATTTCCGCAATTAACTCTTCCGGATCATCCGGATTTTCACCCACAATGATGAGTCCGGTGGCAAGACTTTTATGAATAAAGTTTTTAACATACTCTTCCGTCACTTCATGTTCAATCCGTGCAATACCTCCTTCCACCCGGGCAACAGCTTTATACAGTTTCACCAGGCGGTGTAAATCATCAACATCAGCAGTTCGGTAACGCATTTGGTTTTTTGATTTTTGTCAGGACTTCTTCCAAGAAGTTTTTTTCTTTAAAGTAATGGAATTTTTACAGCAAACCGATCATCGGTCTGATCAATGATTACATGTCTTTCCGTGAGAAACCCGTAAAGTGATTTTAAATTCTCCAACCCTTGTTTGTTTGATGTCTCTACGCGTTTCCGGAGTTGTAAATTATTGCTCACCACCAGATAATCCCCCATGGTAATGACATCGATTTGTAAAGGTTTCTCCGCATCGGCTATATTATGTTTCAAAGCATTTTCAATCAGGATTTGTAACGTTACCGGAACAACAGCGCGTTCCCGGGCAACCTCACTAACATCAAAATTAATAATCAATGCGCGCTGAAACCTGGTCCTCAGCAGAAAAACATAGTTTTGAATAAAATCAAGCTCCGTCTGTAACGACACAAAATTCTTATCCTTGTTTTGTAAAACGTATCGATACACTTTCGAAAGATGTTGGAGAAACTCAGAGGCTAACCCCTGATTTTCAAGAATCAAACCATGGAGCGATGTCAGTGCATTAAAAAGAAAATGAGGGTTAAGTTGATTCTTTAAGTTATCAAACTGCACTTGTGCTTTTTCCTTTTCCAGTCGTTCTGCGACCACCAGAGAATCCTTCCAGCGATTTATAAAATAGTCCGTGAAGAACCCAAGATTTATACCCACCGTAGCAAGGATATAGATCACCCAGGTTGTCGCTAAGAAGAGTTCGTCTAGTTTGAAAGGCAGGTAAGGCTCACCAAAGAAATAGATCAGAAAACGAATAAAAACTCCAACCGCGGCGCCGAGAGAAAGTTGAAAGGCAATTCGTCCGCTGATACTACGTTCAAACGGATATACTTCATTCAGCTTTCTGTTAATAAAACGCAGCGATTCCCACAGTACCGATACCACTACAATGGAGACCGCAAAAATGACGAGCTGGGAGACCAGACCAAATTGGTTAAACTTTACAAACCTGATGAAGAAAGAAACCACCGCCGCCAGGAGGATAACCTTATAAGCATTAAAAAATTGACGTTTACTTTTGTAGCCTGCTATCATATCCTTTAATCGTTAATCGTGGGTGTGTGGCTTGGGTGTGACTTTATTTTTCTCATTACCCCATGCCCACTCCCCTGCACACGATTAACTATTAACGGATAACGCTGGCAGGCGGGGGTAACTGATAAAGCTAAGTCAACGCTGGCTTTGCGAGCTGCGTGGAAGATGAACTGACTATTTTACCATCGCTCATTTCCACAACTCTATCAGAGTTACGTGCAAACTCCACATCGTGTGTTACAGCAATGATGGTTTGCCGATACGTATGTGTAAGCTCCCTGAAAATATCAAACACTAATTGCGAGTTATATGAGTCAAGGTTGCCGGTAGGCTCATCGCCCATGATAATATCCGGATCATTAATTATCCCCCGGGCGATGGCCACACGTTGCTGCTGCCCCCCGGAGAGCTTATTCGACCTCTTAAGTGCAAAATCCTGCATGCCTAACATTTTCAATTTTTCATAAGCACGATCTTCTACCTCTTTATAGTTATACTTTGCCAACTTCAGGGCCGGGATCATAACATTTTGAATCGCCGTAAATTCCGGTAACAGGTAATGAAACTGGAACACAAAGCCGATGTGTTCATTTCTAAATTTCGCCAGTTCGTTTTGTGTTTTACCGGTGAGGCGTTCCCCTGAAATCTCAAGCTCCCCTTCGTAATCTGTATCCATCGTAGACAACACATACATCAGCGTAGATTTGCCACAACCCGACTTTCCAACTAATGAAAGAAACTCGCCCCTGTTCACTGCAAGATCAATCTCCTTCAAGACCTGGAATTTCTCCGGGTCGTAAAAGTACTTTGTTATTTTATGTGTTCTTAATACCTGCTCCATACATGGAATCTATCCTCTTAATATTTCAATTGGATCCAGCTTTGATGCCTTGCGCGATGGCATATACCCTGCCACAGCCGTTGTGGCAACCCCAAACACAATACCAATAATATAATATTTGGGATCAAAATTCACCGGGAAGTGATCCAGGCTGATAAAGTCTCCGCCATTAAAGGGTGCCTTCGAGATGGCATAAGAAAGAAAATAACCAATCACCAATCCCGCCAGACTTCCTATAAATCCTATGACCAGCGATTGTATCATAAAGATCTGTTTTACATCTTTTCCGGAAAAACCCATAGCCTTTAGGATGGCGATGTCTTTCATCTTATTATAAATGGTCATGTTTAATATGTTGTAGATGCCAAAGCCTGCCACCACGAGAAGGGTAATGGAAACTGAATACGTCAGGATGTTTCGGATAATTACGCCGGTCAGAAATGTGGAGTTTGCAGTCTCCCAATCTTCTGCCCTGTATCCGGAAATGGCTTGAAATTCAGGAGCGATGACCTTGGCCTGATGAAGATCGTTAAGCTTAACATTGATGTCGGTAATGTAGGATTGATCCTGCTGCAAGATGATTTGTACCGTGGAGATATTGGCATAGCTGCGAATATTATCTACCGTGCCAATGCCCATCTGAAAAGTCCCTACGATTTTCAGGGTCATGGTATACCCTTCGGGGGTTGTAATAACGACTCTGTCTCCTGTTTTTACATGAAGTTTACGCGCCAGGCCGGTACCCATAATAATACCATCCGTGCTGGCCTTCAGATCTTCTATGCGTCCGGATTTCATCTTTGACCGAAGATCAAACAGTTTATTCTCCTCCAGGATATCCACTCCTGAAATGGTACCATTCAGTTGGATCGGACCATAATTGTAAAAAACCTGGGACCCCAATGTCGGAGCAGCGCCTAAAACACGTGGATCCTTTCTGATCACTTCTGTAATTTGAAGGGCATTGCGAAGTTTTGGAGTTTCTTTTTTTGGCTTCTGATGAAGTACAACATTCATTCCGGATGGATTAACCTGCTCCAGTAGCGTAGGTCTCTCCTTTGTTATATCATTATAGATATGAATGTCAGGTGAAGAGGTCATGGTAAGTTCTTCCGTAAAATTATTAAGTCCTGTCATTAACCCTACCATGGCGATGAACATGCCGATGCCAAATGTTACGCCAAGCATGGCCACCAGGGTTTGCTTGGGCTTTGAGAGCAAGTGAGTTTTTGCTATGCTTAATGCCAGTTTCATTGGATTAATTCTTAACTTGTACAATTAATGCCTGCATACTATCCAGCCCATCCGTGATCTCCACCTCATCCAATGTTTCAATTCCCCTTACCACTTTAATTTTTCTGACGCCCTCCTTAGTTTTAATATTTACAGAATCGCCCGGAAGCAAAGCAGTTTTAGGAATAACCAGCGCTTTTTCTTTTTGACGAATGATGATGTTTGCTTCTAATGCTAATCCTGAAAAACCACCCGGCAATGGTTCCACTAAATCAGCATCAACGCGAATGGACTGCTGTTGCTTATTAATCATCGGATAGATCATCGTGACGCGGGCGTGAAATATTTTACCCGGATAGGCATCGATTTTTACAAGTACCGCCTGCGAAGCCTTTACGCGTTGTACATCCAATTCATCCACACTGAGTTGAAGATAAAACATGCTATCTTTTCCAATTACAGCAACCGCTTCATTTCGCCTCACCAATTCTCCTTTCTCCTTCATCGTCTTGAATACTTTACCATTAACCTCGCTACGAACAATGTAACGTCCGCTTTCATCGCCCGCAATCTGCAACTGGCTTTTTGCGTTTTGTACGTCGATATATAGTTGATTTCTGGTTTTTTGATATCGGTTCTTTTGCAGGGCATATTCATTCCTCGCGTTATCATAGAGGAGCTTCATCCGGTCGAATTCCGAACGCGTCGTAGCGTTGCTCTTCAGCAAATTGGCATAACGCACAAGGTTTAGCGAATCATATCGCATTTTGGTTTTGGCCGTTTCTATGGAGGCCTTAAGTTCTTCCAATACCGGTGAATCTTCACGGTAATTACGCATAGCCATTTCGTAATTTTCATTTGCTAACCGGTAACGTGCAGATTGCTGATCAGCTTCAATGATAAAAAGAGGATCGCCTTGTTTGATTTCTTGTCCATCCACCACAAGTTTTTGAGAGAGATAACCTTCTGCTTGTGAGTATACTTCGTATTCATCTTTTGCCACGACAAAACCAGAAGCATACACGGCTTCCATCAATGGTTTCACCTGGGGTTTGAGGATTTCCTGGTTGTTCTGACAGGCAATTAGAACAAGAAAACAGAAAATAAAGTAAGAATATAGCTTCATAACAGTACTCAATTTAGTGAAGATACGGCCATCGACGCGCAGCGGATCCGGCCAACTATCTGGAATGAAGAAAAGACTGATTGAAGTGTAGGAAATATCAATCGAACTAAAAACAAAATGCCCTCTGAATACACGTCCAGAGGGCCTTTTAAGATGATTCACTACTATGCGCTCCTGTTTGCGCGTTCCCTCAGCGATTGCATTTTTATTAACGCAAAGGCCTCCTTAATTTGAATATTGAACATTGATCATTGAACGTTGAACGTTGAAACATTTCTTCCGCCAAAAATGCTCAATACGCAGATGTTCAATACGCCATGTGCAGCAAGATTTGTTGACCTAATAACCTTGTCAGAGATTGGGCTGTGGTGTTGTTCTCAAATAAGGTTTAATCCTTTTATGCCCTTTCGGAAATTTACCAGGTATGTCCTCATCTTTTATAGCGGCCATGATCACTACATCTTCTCCCTGTTTCCAGTTCACAGGTGTTGCTACACTATATCCGGCCGTAAGTTGCAGGCTGTCAATCACCCGGAGTATCTCATCAAAGTTGCGGCCCGTTGACGCAGGGTAGGTGATGGTAAGTTTAACCTTTTTATCAGGACCAACCACAAATACTGAGCGAACTGTAAATTTGTCTACCGCAGGATGTACCATGTCATATAAGTTGGCAATCTTAAATTCAGGATCTGCGATTAAAGGATAATTTACAATGGTGTTCTGTGTTTCATTAATATCACCAATCCATTTACGATGGGACTCCAGCGGATCTGCACTGAGCGCAAGCACTTTAACATTCCGTTTATCGAACTCTCCCCGCAATTTTGCTACTTCACCAAGCTCAGTAGTACATACGGGAGTAAAATCGGCAGGGTGAGAAAATAGAACTCCCCAGCTCGAGCCGAGCCATTCATGAAATTTTATTGTTCCTTCGGTGGTCTCCGCCGTGAAATCGGGTGCGACGTCTCCTAATCGTATTGACATAAATATATTTTTTAGGGTTGATAAATTACTATACTCTAACTGTGAAATTGGGATTATAGTTTTGAAAGATCAAGAAAATTGAGGCCTTCCTCCATGTTTATGGGGCCTTCTTTTTCTTTTTAGCCCGTAGTCTCATTTCGTTTTTCACCATACCTTCCAAGGTATCCCCTTTCAGCATTTCTACCGTAGCATTTCTCACTTGTAGAAAAGCATGTCGTATGCTGCAGGTATCTTCATCCTCACACTCATCGCACGACTCATAAAATTTAAATGTAGCGCAAGGAACAGCGGCTATCGCGCCATCAAATAAACGCACAACCTCAGCCAGGTTTACATCCGAAGGTGCCCTTCGCAGCGTGTACCCTCCACCTTTTCCTTGTTTGCTTCCCAAAATGCCTGCTCTTTTTAATTCCAGCAGAATGGTTTCCAAAAATTTTTTTGGAATCGAACAGGCTTCAGAAATATCCTTGATCAGAAATTTTTCCTCCGGCTTTTTGGCCATGTGCACCAGCGCATGAATAGCATATTTACATTTCTTAGAGAGCATAATTGCGACAATTTAGTAATTTACCGTGAAGAAGATTAGAAGATTAGAAGATTGGAAGATTGAATGATAGAAAGGATCCAGAATTTCAGGAGTAGTAGGGATAAGAAAGTGATGGCCACGAATCTTTCAATTTTACAATCTTCCAATCTTTGCCGAGGTAGCTCAGGGGTAGAGCAGCTGTTTCGTAAACAGCAGGTCGTGGGTTCAAATCCCATCCTCGGCTCTGCAGCCAAGACTTGCTCAGCAGGCAGAGCATTCCGATCGTGGTCGGGACGGTCATGGGTCTGCCCAGACGGGGCGGGGTTCAATTCCCCTTCCCGGCGTTGAATGCTGTATTTGATTTACTGATTGGGCTCCATGGATATCTACAAAATTTTGGTTGTTGGGCTAGGTGGCTTTCTGGGCAGTGCGGCCCGATATGTAACCGTCAGGTCGGTTGATGAAAAATTGAATGCTGTATTTCCCTATGGAACATTAGCCGTTAATGTTATTGGATCTTTTCTCCTGGGCATAGTTTATTCGCTTGTCCTGCGTAAAGCTGGCATTACAGAAAATTGGCGATTATTCTTAAGCGCCGGTTTTTGTGGAGGGTTTACCACTTTCTCGGCATTCACCTGGGAAAATTTTAATTTGATTCAGCAGAAATTGATAGGCACTTCACTGGCTTATACATCGTTAAGTCTGATCGCCGGACTTTTTGCTTTGATTGCGGGAGTATGGATTGGCCGTTTTCTGTAAGACTTTGTTAAATCTCCAAAGCTTCTTACTTTTGTCGCCCTTGCAAACAAAAAAAATGCCCAGGTGGCGAAATTGGTAGACGCACTACTTTGAGGTGGTAGCGCCCGAAAGGGTGTGCTGGTTCGAGTCCAGTCCTGGGCACCAAAAACTCTCCTAAGTTGGAGAGTATGCATGGACGCAAGATTTTGCGTCCCTTACACTAACGCCGAAGTGGTGAAACTGGTAGACACGCACGTTTCAGGGGCGTGTGGCGCAAGCTATGCGGGTTCGAGTCCCGCCTTCGGCACTAATCCATTTTAGGGACGCAAAATCTTGCGTCCCTAAAATGGGTGCTTGCATCATCGCTTCTTTAATCGAAGAATCTCTTCCTGGAGCGATAACACGGTATGTGCCAAATGATCGGTGGAGATAGTTACGGTACTTTGTGGATCAGGAAACTGGTTAGAAAAAAATGCTTTCGCATACCAAATTTCCAACACCTCATTTACATCTACGGAATACGGTTCGTATTGCCGGTTATCGGAAACCAATAACAATTTGGCATCGTCTTCGGCAAAATTGAAAATACGCTTGAATACAATACCATCCTGCTTCGTCATCAGGATGTAAAGCTTTCCATTTTTAATAGCGGAAACATCCTCCAGGTATTCACCAAAAATGATACTGCCCGGCTGAACGGGCAACATGGAATCACCTTGTATTTCAAACGCCCGGTACGTTTTATTCTTTGGCAACACCGGCATACTGATCTTCGGAAGATCCTTTACAAATTCAACATCCTGGTAACCGGACAAATAACCCGCCGAAGCTTTCTGGGTCACTAATTCTACGTTCTCTTTATTATTACTGTCTACCGTGATGGCCAGCACATCCCTCCCCTTGCCAGTCGAAATAGATTTTCGTTCCTTCTCTGTGCCGCGGCTCAAATCCTGTCTGACAAGATCATCCAGATTTATGTTAAAAATTTTTGTAATGTCGAGCAGGGAAGATAATGGAGGTGTTGCTCGCTCTTCTTCATAAGCACCAATAGCCGCTTGCTTCAAGCCTAGCTTTTCAGCCAATTGCTTTTGAGTCATGCCTTGTTGTGCCCGTAGAAATTTCAGATTTTTATTGATGATTGCCATAGTACAAAAATATAAAGTAACCGTTACGAACCATTGAATATGAGATGCATTTCAAGTTGTCTTAATAGACTAACGTCATTAACAGTCCGAATAAATATGGTGGGATCAATCCCTCATTCCTAAACCTTCCGCTATTTAAGCGGAGAGGTTTAGTCCAGAGAGCGCCAACCCATATTTCTTAAAATTTCTTACTATTAATTACAACAGTCGGCGGTTTTCCGCTTCTCATTCAAAATATCCTTTTAGCCCTATCCCTCCTCCTGCCTGATTTGGCGAGGAGGCTGGAAAGGGGTCGCTATGGCATAACAACAGTACAAAACTAAAATAATTAGTTTAAACTAAAAACATTTTACTAATTTTTTTAGTTAATTAGCATCATGGATCGGAATATCATACACCTGGATTTAGATACCTTCTTTGTCGCCGTAGAGCGCAAAAACAACAGTAAACTTATTGGGAGGCCTCTTATTATTGGCGGCAGCAGCCGCAGGGGTGTGGTGGCAGCATGCAGCTATGAGACGCGCCAGTTTGGAGTTCATTCCGCTATGCCGATGTACCTGGCGCTTCAGCTTTGTCCCGATGCAAAAGTGATTTCTGGCGATATGGAATCCTACAGCAAATGCTCGCATGAGGTTACGGAAATTATTGCCGGCTCCGCTCCTCTTTATGAGAAATCATCGATTGATGAATTCTATATCGACGCCAGCGGAATGGATCGTTACTTTGGCGCCTTTAAGTGGGCCGTAGAATTACGCAGAAGAATTGTCCACGAAAGTGGCTTGCCCATTTCATTGGGGATGTCCGTAAATAAATTGGTATCCAAAGTAACAACGAATGAATTCAAGCCAGAAGCCGAAAAGCAAATTCCCGCCGGAACAGAAAAAGAATTTCTCGCGCCCCTGGCGGTTGACAAAATCCCCATGATCGGAAAACAAACGGCTTCCTTTTTATACGACATGGGTGTACGCAAAGTAGAAACCTTGCGCGAAATGCCCCTGAAATTCCTGGTTAGCGCCTTCGGGAAAAATGGAATCAGTTTATGGAACAAAGCACACGGTATTGACGATTCTCCGGTTGTATCCTACAGCGAACAAAAATCCATTTCTACAGAATGTACTTTTGAAGAAGATACCATTGATGTGAAGCGGTTGAAATCCATCCTTATCGCCATGGTAGAGAAAGTAGCGTTCCAACTGCGCGAACAGAAAAAACTTACTTCCTGTGTTACCGTAAAAATACGCTACTCCAACTTCGATACAGAAACAAAGCAGATACATCTTGCTTACACATCGTCTGATCATGTCTTGTTATGTACCGTCACCGAGCTGTTCACCAAACTTTACAACAGAAGGATGCTGATCCGTCTGGTAGGCGTACGCCTCAGCGGGTTGGTTCATGGCAATCACCAGATCAGCCTGTTTGATGATACCGCCGAAAGCATCCACCTCTATGAAGCCATCGACCACATCAAACACAAACATGGTGTAGAGAAATTAATACGAGCCACAACGCTTGGAGTAGGACGAAGGGTAAGGATGGAGATGAATATGTTTAAGGGGACGGTGAGGATGGGGTAGTGATGAGTTATGAATTGTAATGAGTTATGAGTTATGAGTTATGAGTTATGAGTTATGAGTTATGAGTTATGAGTTATGAGTT
>Ga0184629_10000775_pt1 | contig 13808 bp, 9 predicted proteins | sample PLM4_32_b1_FD_133158 | JGI IMG/M metagenome (GOLD analysis project Ga0184629, IMG submission 133158) | Groundwater sediment microbial communities from an aquifer in East River, Colorado, USA - PLM4_32_b1 | ecosystem: Environmental > Terrestrial > Soil > Riparian zone | place: USA: East River... | reverse complement strand
TAATCAATTAGAAAAACGGGAGGAGGGTGTGCTTCTGTATTCGCCTTGTAACGAATCTTCAGCTCAACCTAAGAATACAAGTTACAACCCTTGTGCGAAGCAGATCTCTAAACACGAAGAAACAGAGGCTGCCATTTCTAAAACAACGCAGGCCATAGCCGGCCCGGATTATGCCAGCAGTCCGTTTAAGCAGCGCTGGCTGGGCAAACATTACCGTGCATCGTGGACTGTACCCGTAAAAGTCCCTTACCTCAACATGGATTCTACAGTTGGTGGATTAGTGGTCAATGGAAAAGGCGGGGGAAGACAGACTACCACACTCAAACTTTCCGGAGGGAATGGAAGAGAGTATGTATTTCGTTCTGTCGATAAAGATCCTTCCAAAGCATTGCCCTATGAATTGCGCGGGACGATAGTGTCGGAGGTGTTAAAAGATCAGACCACCACGCAGCAACCCTATGGCGCGCTGGCCATATCGCATTGGTTGGATAAACTGAATATTCTTCACGCCTCTCCTACCCTTTACGTGCTGCCGGAAGATGATAGGCTCGGAATGTTCCGTGGAGAATATGGAAGCCTGTTCGGTATGCTGGAAGAACGCCCGACTGACAAAATAGAAAAGGATAAAGTATTTGGCGGTGCAAAGGATATTGAGAAGAGTTTCAAAATGTTTGATAAACTTTATCGCGATCATGATAACCGTGTGGAGAAACTTGAGTTTGTCCGCGCCCGCGTTTTTGATCTGTGGGTCGGTGACTGGAGCAAGCACGAGGACAACTGGAAATGGGCAGGTTATAAAAATCAGGAAGGAGAAGTATTTCGTCCCATTCCCCGCGACCGCGATCATGCCTTTTCGAGATGGGACGGAATAATTCCCTGGCTCGGTGACAGGGAATGGGCTATGCCTAACGGTGAAAACTTCGATTATCGTATTAAAGGATTGCGCAGCCTTATGTGGCAGGCACGGCATCTCGATCGCTTTGTTGCACGTGAAGTAACCAAGGAAGAGTGGATCAATGCAGCGCTGGAAATACAAAGGGCCATTGGGGAGAAGGACATTGAAGAGGGAGTTCAAAAGATGCCGGCTGAAATTTATAATCCCGATGGAAAAGAAATCGAAAGCAAGTTGAAAGCGCGGATCAAAGACCTGCCCCGCTATGCAGAACAATATTATTACCTGTTGGCGCAGGAAGTAGAAGTGGTGGGATCAAATAAAGAGGAATATTTTCATGTGGTTAGAAATCCAGATGGTTCTGTAAGCGTTACCGTATCGGATATTGACAAGAATCAGCAAGCTGATCTTTCCAAGGTTTATTACCGCCGCACATTTTATCCGCATGAAACAAACGAAATACGATTGTTCGGGCTTCTGGATGACGATGTTTTTGTCATCGAAGGTGAAGCAACGAAATCAATCCTCATTCGCGTTATCAGTGGAGGGGGTCAGGATATGATTGTCGATCATTCGGCCGTAAAAAAAGGATCTTCGAAAACAAGGGTATATGAAGAAGAGAAGGGTGCTAAATTAGAGCTGGGTACGGAAGGAAGAGTTGTAATTCCGCCAGACGAGCAGTATTATCATTACGATCGTACTGCCTTTAAATACAATACCTATCTGCCAATCGCTTTGATTACTTACAATCCTTTTACAGGTGTAGCCCTTCAGGGAGGTGCAACATTCACCCGGCAGCGCTTTGGGAATCCTGATTTTAGCGCGAAGCACCGGCTGAAAGCTTCCATTAGCTCCCTGGGTAATTATGAGTTTAGTTATGGGAATCAGATCAGATACCTCGTCGGCAAATGGGATGGGATCTCTGAAGTGATCGTGTCCCGTCCATTGAATTACAACTTCTTCTTTGGTGTAGGCAATAATACGGAGAACGACCCTGAGCGATCAAAAGATTATTACCGAGCTCAGTATAATATGGCTTCCATTTCCGCGGGACTTAACCGTTCTCTTTGGGGGCAAAGCAGAGTAGCGTTGATCGCAACGTACGAATTAGACGAAGGTATTAAGCGCAATGACAGTTACCTCTCGGATAATCCCAATGTGTTTGGCGTAGAAAAACTTAACCTTCTCTTTTTAAAAGGGGTTGCCGACATGGATTTTCGCGACCGTACTGCCTTGCCCGAGCATGGATTCCGGTTGCTTTTCAACCAATATGCAGGGCATGTTTCAGGGACAGGTGAAAAGCTGGCTTCTGTCACAGAACTTGAATTGGAAAACTACATTTCTACCTATTCAAAGAATCCACTTACCCTAGGGCTGAGGTTGGGAGGTGGCGTGACGCATGGTCAGCTTCCGTACTATAAACTATTTTCGTTAGGTCAGCTGAATAATCTGAACGGGTTCAAACGAAACCGTTTTACCGGCCAATCAAAAGCATTCTTAAATTCGGAGATAAGGTGGCAGCTCACGGAGACACGTAACACATTCATCCCGCTGAAAGTAGGGATACGCGGATTTTACGATATCGCCAGAGTTTGGGCGGATTCGGACAATAGTTCTGACGACTATTGGCACTACGGTTATGGAGGAGGGTTTTATATAACACCCTTCCGGGAACAATTTGCCTTTAATATCGGTGTGGGTTCTTCTAAAGAGGAGTCGCTGTTGCTGATGATTTCTGTTGGAACCTTTTTTAGATAGAACAGCAAGCAGGGGTGGAGGAAATTGGTCAGTTTGCCCCGGAGAAGGTGGTCAGTTTGCTCCGGAATAGGGTGGTCAATTTCACCGGTTTCTCCAGATACTTCGAAGAACGCTCTATCTAGATTTTCATTTAATTACTACGGATTCTATGAACCTTGAGACTTGTACATTTTATTAGGACAGATTGAAAATGAAATAATTACAGGTTGGCTTTTTCTTTTGACAGCCCAAATTTTACTCCAATGAGTGTAAGCACGTTATTTACCTCTGCGAAGTCTTTTCCAAGTGAAGCTACAACGATGATCATATCTGATAGCTGGTAATTAGCTACTAAAGCAAGCCTATCATAGTGTACTTTCGCTTCTAAGTCTGTTCGATATACATACTCCAAAGCTAAATTAAATTCCTCTTCATCATATGAAATATTCAGGCCGTAATCCAGATATGATGTTTCCAATCCATTCTCCAGACGCTTCGCTATATCGTTCGTATAGCGAAATAATCCTACTGCAGAGAAAGGAACCTTGAAAGGTGACCAGCGCACATTTAGCCAGAAACCGCTTCGTTGTGGTGTTATTTTCTTATTAGGTCCTGCATAACCTAAGTATGCTCCGGCAAGTTCTACGTTAAACGTGGGCTTTAATTTAAGGTCAAGTAATTTATTTTTCCACTTAGAGATCTCGTCCGTGTTTAACTCATCCTCAACAAGTAGTTCTACTAGTTTTGCTTTAATCAGGAGGATAGAATCGGTTACCTCTTTTGCGTAGCACCTAAAAAACTGTGTGCGAAACCCTCCGCCAAGAGTCGAGGAAGTATCAGTCCTGAATGTTGCAACAGAAAAAGCGAGAGTTTGAAGAAAGGGAATTTTTTTTCTTTGATAATCCTCAAAAGTGAGCTTCGGCTTATTCTTCAACCAGTAAGGCGTAAATTCCACTGCTCCACCCAGAAACAGATTGAGAACGCTAATGCTCAATGCTTTCGGGTTGGTGGGTTTCTCTATAGAAGCAGGCGATTTATCCATCAACACTAGACCAGGCGAGGTAGGAATACTCAGCTCTTGAGGCTTCAGGTTGAAGGACTGTGTCCATGCAGTAATAGTGGTGAAACCAATTACCAACATAGTTAAGTTAATACCTTTCATGTTAGTTGAAATTAAAGTCTACATCAAATGTGAAGACGTCACCTTCATTAATCACCTTGTCATCAAACATTGTTGCTGCAGGAATGCACGACTGAAAGAAATATGTAACCACAACCCCGTTAGTTTGATCATTGACATCTAGAACCCTAGTCTTAATGTTTAAGGTTTTTCCTTTCAGTTCGGAACCTAATCCTAATTGGAGTTTTTCGACAGCTCCTTTAAAAATGATCTCATCAGTGTCTTTTCTCCTAATGATGCTACCACCGATTTGCGCATTGCCAATTGTAATGGTTAATGAGACAGAAGCATTTGAATCTGCAAGAGTGTTTACAATTTCATTTCGAACATTGTCTGCCATATACTAAGGGTTAAGGATTATGTAGATAAAACACAAAAAGCCCATTCACATCTTCCCTTTTAAGGAAAGAAATGGATGGGCTTCTATTATTGAACATACGAAATGTTTATTGTTTGCGCAAACTTCAGGATAATTTTCGAGCCTAAGACTTTACCGAAAGGCGTAAAATTCAAATTATTTTGTCTGTCCCGAAAATCATTGGAGTAGGATCCAATTTGCGGGTTTGACCTTTGTTGTTTTAGGTGCTTTTCTAATAAGCCGTGCCAACAAAAAGAAAGAAGAAGAAGAAAAGAAACGAGAGTGGGAAAAGGGCTCTTCCGACAGTAAATAAGAACAAGACGACTGACTGTAATTTTAATTCAAGAATCATAAGTTAGAATTCACACCATTACTCACCCCTGCCCATCCTTCCACTAAAGCGAATGATTCGCAAGCCTACGAGGAATTAATTGAAGAAATAAATAATATAAAAATAAACAGTCATAGAATTCCAATTAATGATTTAAAGTCATTAATGATTTAAAGTCATCAATGATTTCAGGGACCATTATTGCTGCACGGTTTGCAAGCTTTGGGCAATAATTACAATTGATGCAAAAGTATTAGGATGCCAGGACTAAAGCCTTTAATAAAGTAATCATTGAATTAAGTCCAGCAAAATGAAGTTTTCTGGTTTTCATTATGAAACCGGGATTAGTACTTTTTAATTAAAATATTTTTGATTTCCACTCTAGGGAGAACAGTGAAAAGTTATTACATTTACTGATGGAGCCCATCCATTCTGTCCCACAAGGACAGCATGTGATGGGTTTTTGTTTTGCGTAACATCCCCTTGGATGGTTCCATTTGTGCCATGCGTTTTCATCAGGTTAGTTCCTATAATTTGACCTTCTGAAAATATGCTTCACCTTTCATTTCTTCCATAAATCCTTTATAGGTACTTGACATTTCTTTATAAACCTCAAATCATATGAAAGAAATCCACTTGACTTTCCCTAACATGCCTCAGAACAAAGCCAACCAGCTTGCGCAGGAACTCCTTGGTTACCTTAATACCAATACAACTGAAAAGGGTTCCATCACCAAAGAAAAAGATAACACCCAGGATTTTGGCGCTACCCTTGTTCTTGTGCTCGGGACAGGATCTGCTATTGCTCTTGCAAGAGGAATTGCAGACTGGATGCGTAAGAAACCCGAGACAGCCATTACAGTAAAGACAAAGGACGGTGAAGTGGTTGTTCAAAATGTTCGTAGCGGCAACGCCCGCGAAGTTTTGGAGACTGCGTTAAAAGGCTTGAACGAAAATGTCAATTGAGAAAGGAAAAGTTGGTGTTATTTTATTAGGGGCCCAGTCCTTCCCTAACTCTGTGAACTATGGGTCGTCTGAAGCCTTTAGCAATTCCTATAAAAAAATTAAAGCGTTTCTTACAGATGATTCAAAGGGGCTCGGCCTTAACCCACAGACCGATATACTCGACCTTTTTGACAGCGATAGCAGCGCCGATGCCCAGGATGTTTCCATCTCTGCTTTTATACGTGACCGCAAACAAAAAAAAATTGAGGACCTGATCATTTACTATACAGGTCACGGAGGGTATGCACCAGAAAACGGCGGCTACCTTCTGACCATCAAGTCTACACGCGATGATAACCCGGGCGTTTCCAGTTTAACTTTTAAAACCCTTTCAATTACAATTTCCAAATATGCTACGGACCTTAGGATTTATTTCATCCTCGATTGCTGTTTTGCCGGCGAGGCAATTTATCAGTCCACTTCGTTAGAGATTATAAAAAAACAAGTAGAAAATGATTTCCCTTCAAAAGGAATTGCTTTTCTCTGTGCCGCCTCGAAAGAACTGCCCGCCATTATCGTTAAAGAACGTAACATCACCCAATTCACAGAGGGGTTGGAAAAAGCCCTTCGCGAAGGAAGCAAAATCATCAACAACGGGTACCTCACCCTTCGCGAGATCGAGAAGATCACATTCGAAAATATTAAAGAACTTAACAAGACTAATCCTTCTGAAATTATAAGGCCGGAGGTTCATTCGCCGGATCAGCGTGAAGGTGATATTGCAGGCATCCGGCACTTTCCCAACTATGCATTCCTGAGAAAGATTTATGACTTCAAAGAACAGCGAAAAGAGATCATGGTAAGATTGGGGAATGACAATTTATGGGAAGCAAGCCAGCTACTTCAGACTTTTACATTCAATTTTTCAGAAGATCCAGGTTTGCAGTCCCGTGCTGTGAGTATCTCGCGTAAAAGCAAAATTATTGAAGAAAAACTTAGGCAGGTAATGGTGGACTTTAACGAAAAAAATATTGACCGCGACACGCGGGAAAAAGAGCAGGATAAACTCCGCGCTGACGGGAATGAACTTCTCGAAAAGATCATCGAACTTGTTAATGATGCCATCAAATCAAATTCCGGGAATGTATGACAACCGAAGTGGAGGAAAGAGCCCACGAACTAAAAGCAAATCTTACAAGTAACTTGTCGGGTGCCTTTGAAGACCTAGTTATCTTTTCTGAAGAGTTTGGTAATCCTCAGACGAATGTAGTGAAAGATACGGTCTTGCTTAGCTCCCGAATCTTCAGGTCCCTCGACAATAATAATAATGGAACGGAGCTTGATAAAAGCATCAAGCAACAGTTCATTGATGAGGCGCTGGAAATTGTTGACAATATTATTAGACAATCGAAAGAAAAGGATTATAAAGAATGCAAGGATGTCGAGAATGACATACAGGAACGTTTCATTCGGCGAATGCCCTCAAGCTCTTACGCATTTGTTGGAGAAGGTTTTTCAAAAATTTATACTGGCGGCAAGTTTAAGCTGGAACCCACATCTTTAAGTTTGAGACTTGGAGAAATCACCGGCGTTGTCGGTGAGAACGGCACTGGAAAAACTACTTTGCTGAGAATAGTTGCCGGCGATTTAAGAGCGGATTCCGGAGTAGTAAACTATCCCCTGGTATCAAAGAACAAAAAAGACTGGATAAAGATAAAGCAAGCCATAGGCTATGTTCCCCAAAGAATTAACGACTGGGGAGACCTAAATACTGTGAAGAAAATCCTTCATTTTACTGCCTCCATAAAAGGAATTCGCGGCGACGATAACCTTCATACCGTCAATTATCTCTTAAACAGGCTGGAACTAAACGATTATAAAGACTACCGATGGGGTGAACTTTCCGGCGGATTTAAGTTAAGATTTGAACTAGCCCGTCAACTTGTGTGGAGTCCGAAACTGCTTATCCTCGACGAACCACTTGCTAACCTCGATATTAAAGCCCAGACAATCTTTCTCAATGACATCCGCAACCTCGCGCGTTCCATGAATCATTCGATGGCTGTACTGATCTCATCGCAGAACATCTACGATATAGAAAGTATCTCCGATAATATCATTTTCATGCGGACAGGCCGGGTGAAGTATTCAGGACCCGTCAGCCAAATAGGATCCGATTGGAATAACAAATGTTTTATGATGGAAGCCGATTGTTCCATACTTGAATTAAAGGAACTTCTTGCCATCCATCCTGTCAGCGAGATCAGAAATACAGGATCCTACATGTTAGTCTTTGGCTACCGCGATATGGATTTTAACAAAGTGCTTATCACGCTGTTGGAGGCGCGGGTCACTATTCGGCTTTTCAGGGATATTTCAAATTCAACCAGGGTGTTGTTCGAACGATGAAATTCAAGATGAAAGTCATAGTACCCGAGGCCATCAACCAACTGGATGGGCATTTGTTGCTCAACTATCCTCTCCTTTGGGCCAGCCGCATCCACTACCTGCTGTTCTTCGGATTCGTGATCCTCTTCCTGAACCATGTTATTTTCTCAGTAGTGCCAGTAGGATACGATTATGTCCCTGATGCTGCCGGCTTCCTTGTCTACAGCATTATGAGCGGCTTTTTCCTGTGGGGTGTGTGGGTGTACTATCAGTCCATCATGAACTTTGGATTCCTTCGCGGGATCATGATGCGGGGACATAGCCTAGGCATCACAGGCATTTTCCTTTCCCTTATACTGATACTCGCTTTGATCTTTCTTGCACCCTATTGGGTGCTCAACAGACGCATTGTTTCCGAACTGGTAGAGAGGAACAGTGACCTTCCACCTATTAAAAACTTTACAGAATTTCCTTACAGTAAAATTGAACCCCCTGAATACAAACAGGCCGCATATGTAATTGCAGATTCAACCGAAATAACATTCGATCCAAAGCAACTAGCAGGTGAAGAAGACTACGACACAATTGACGCCGTTAATAAAGACATTGCCCAGGCTGCGTTCAACGAATATGCAAAAATAATTTCTTCCTTCGAATCAGGCCTGTTCGAAAGAAAACTGCATAACTTCAAGGCGATAACTTCGAACTGGGATTTGGATTTCGAAATCCGGGATACTATTATCGTCTATTATAATGAGTACAAGGAGAAGCCTATTCATGCCTACGATGACGAGGTGATAGTTCGCTCTATAAAAGCAAGAATAACAACAAGGGAAGGATGGGCCTCATACCCTCTTACAGCATACTACTTTCCGTTCAAAAAGGAAGAAGAGAAGGTAGTGTATGCCGCCGATGATATCCACTGCTCCCTGATCTTTAGGAAAATAAGGAACAACCTTGATGAAGCTGGAATTCAGCTCGACAAAGCCTATTATTACACAAGAAATCTTCAATTTGCATATCAGCAACAATGGGATGCAGTCTGGACCATGATGGCTGCGATGGTGATAGTGTTCCTTACCTATTTTGCTGTCCAGATTTCTGCATTGATAAAATTCTTCGGTGTGCGGCCGTTCCTCATCTCACTTTTCACACTTATCCTGACTGTACTTATCCTGGCCTTTTTGTGCCTAACTGTTTTAAAATTTTATGAAAGGGCTGCGTTCCTCACGTCATGTGTTGTTCCTTGTGTGATTGGCATCCCTCTTTGCTATATGACGCGAGGAAAGATGCTACTCCGACTGGTCTTCTGGCAATGGACGCCTTACACCCTGCCCTTTGTTCTCATGTTTTCAAGGTTGTACCGTCCAGAAACTTTATTTGATGATCTTTTGTACTTGGCGGTGGTATCAGTTATCCTGTTGCTTGCAACCGCGATCGGCTACCGCGTCCTCTACAAGATCTACTCTTATCCTTCGTGGAAGTGAATAAGATTCAAGATTAGAAATTATTCAGCAATCTGATTAAACACATGCGATAATTGAAGAGGGACAACCAGCTATCCACAAGTGAGGCTCTGGCTACTGCTTCTCCTAAATTGAGCCAATATTTGAGGGTCGGATCACGGACCAGTCTGCAAAGACCCAACATTTTTCTCTAAATTCCGTTCAGCACCGGCAAATAGGCTTTGGCTTTGTAAATCCTAGGGAACCGCTTTCATGCTGACATTAGCAAATACAATCACTACTTCGAAAAAACAGACTACTTTTATCAAGGCAATCCGGGTCGTTTTGGTTTGATCCGTCGGAATACCTTGATGCTCGCAGGCGTCGTGAAGTCGAAAACCAAAATGAAAATATCAATGATGAACTTTTAAACTAAAACGACAATGACGACTGAAACAATTGAACAAATTGAACCAATTGGTTCCCAACGAAATGAGGCCGAAATGGAGTTACTTCATTGAGTCTAATCGACGCAGATTTTAAATACAAGGCGAGTTTTAAAACTACTCTTCCAGGGTATTTAATTCTTGCCCTGGGCTTTATCTCGTTGGTGGGGCCTTTTCATTTGCTTATTCTCTTTGTATCTTCCAGATGATGCAAATCTTCCAATACAGAACACCCAAAGACTTAATGGAACGCCTGAAAAGGCAATACGAGCTGGTCCGAATAAATTCTACTGACCCAGACAAAGCATTGGATTTCTGTTTGACAGCCTGGAGTCTAGCTGATTGGTTGTTTTATGAAAAGGTTAGCCAAGGAATGATCCTTATTCAGAGTCAGAACCACGGCCCAGAGAAACGCGTCTTTCGTGAGCCATTATTCCTTCAATGCCCGGATCTCAGAATCATGCATGACATCGCGAATGGAACAAAACACTTCGAATTAACTTCGCCAAAAACCAACGTCTCGTCTATTGAGGTAAAAGAACATGCGGCCTTTAACAAGGGATTCAGTTTCGGATTCAACCGGCCTGGCATTAAAATTACCTTCGACACTGGCGAGCAGCATATTTTGAATATCATCATTAAAAATGTTTGGAAATTCTGGAACTCCCACATTACTACGCCGTAAGAGATTGCCCAGCTCGAGGTAAAAGTTTGCCAATATCCGCGATAATGCTTTCAACATGACCTAAGCAAAGCGTGCAATTTTTGATCGAGGCCTTCAAAAGATCAGCTTTTTGTTTCTCTATCGTTGCCGGGTTATCACTTGACTCTTGGATTTTATCGAACATTTCAACATACTTTTCAAAAATATGTTTGCACCATGGTCACGCTGATGGTCAAGTGCGGTGTAAATGTTAGTTAATAAAATTACTTTGTCACCGAAAATTCTAAAAAGCTCCGGCTTTGTAACTGAGTCAAATACGTTTGAATTCAATTCATATTGATATAGCGATTGATGCTGAGAGGTGCCGTTGGCATCGAGCTGCTTCCTTCAACGCTCTCAATTCTGTCAACTCAATACCAGCGAGCCTCTTCTTTTCAATTAGGTCCTTTAAGATCATCTTTCGTTTTTGTGTTAGATCTCGCTTGCGATCGATATAGGTAACTATCGTCACAAGCAACTGGGTGAAGATTGCAGCCGCAATAGCTATAAATATCGCGTTCTCGAACCATTGTCCATCGAGAGGTTCTGCCACCAAAGGTTGTTGAGACTTAAAAATGCCTACGGTATCAATTGATACCGTGGACACAACAATGAGTAAGATATTCATATCATGAAAGAAATAGTTTCATTATCCTAGTATACATGTCGATCCAATATTTTGATAGCTAAAAATCCGCCTTTGATTTTCCTGCAATCATGGCTTTTTTTAATTCTTTAAGAAGCGCTTCACTTTTCTCTTTCGAAAACTCCTTTATTTCTTTCCATTGATTTTTTGTTATCATGAAGGTTCCGCAATCGGGTTTCGCATTTTCTAATGAACCTCCATTGCGGTCTTGCGAAACTGCGCGGCCTACGTCACTTGCAACAGGTTGCCCCGGGATATACGTAGAGGCTTGCTGAATATAGCTATGAAAGTAATTTGAAAGTATTGCGCGATACTTATTGTCCTTTGTATTTATTGCAATTGTAAAACGAATGATATCAATCCCGACTTGATTTCCGAACGCAGAGTTTACTGGATGAACAAAGATACCATTGCCAATAATAGTACCACTTTCTTTATCCTCCATTTCTATAACTGATTTGGAGGATTTGAAAGCACTCGCAAGCCAACTTCTAGCGTAAATATACAGTTCTGATTTCGTCCCCGGTAAGGTGTCTATGAGGGTAAATTCGAACTCGTGAGTCTGTTGCGAATAGCATGAAACGCTGACAAATACGAGATAAAGTATAATTATTATATTCTTCATAAAAGGAAACGAGGGTTTATGGGAAAAGAAATTACTCTTAAAAATAGCTAGACTAGACTTCGAGATCCAACCCCGGAATCTTCGGCGTAACCCCTTAACATTATCCATAATATTTAGAATATTTAGGGCCTAATACCTGGTTTGTATCAAAGATGTATTAAAGTCACAATTGATGCATAACATATCATAGGTGTAACTATCTGACTATCAACGAGCGGGAAACGAGGCTGAACTCGCGACCCCTTCGGCTTGGGATCCGCCACGGCGGGACTACCAACTGAGCTACCTGTTAATGCTAACCAGAGCGGGAAACGAGGCTCGAGCTCGCGACCCCTTCGGCTTGGGATCCGCCGCGGCGGGACTACCAACTGAGCTATCTTTTAATATTAATCAGAGCGGGAAACGAGGCTCGAACTCGCGACCCTCAGCTTGGGAAGCTGATGCTCTACCAACTGAGCTACTCCCGCTTTCATTCTTTAATAAAGATATAAAATTACCCCTGCTTGGGATCCGCCGCGGCGGGACTACCAACTGAGCTACTCCCGCTTTCTTTCTTTAATAAAGATATAAAATTACCCCTGCTTGGGATCCGCCGTGGGCGGACTACCAACTGAGCTACTCCCGCTTTTTTGTCTAATAAAAATATAAAATACTCCGCTTGGGATCCGCCGCGGGACTACCAACTGAGCTACTCCCGCTTTTTCGCCCGCCTTGCTTAAAGAACGGCGGGTATCAAAATCTACAATCTTTTTTAGAATAACTTAATGATATCATTCGCAAAAACGAAAACCATCAGGGCAAGCAAAAATACCATACCAATCTTTTGAGCAGTTTCTAAAAATTTGTCGGAAGGTTTTCTGCGCGATATGATTTCGTATGACAAGAACATCACGTGTCCACCATCCAATGCAGGAATGGGCAACAGGTTCATGAACGCCAGTACCAATGAAAGTACACCCGTGAGAGACCAAAAGCGTTCCCAATCCCACTCTTGACCAAAAGCCTGCATGATACCAATTGGACCAGACAGTGCTTTCTGCGGATTCAACTTACCTGAAATCATTTTACCAAAAGCTTTTACCTGAGTGACCAGCGTAGTAAACGCACGCCTGGTGCCATGTGGAACCGACTCGAAAAAAGAATAGGTAATACGATGTTCTGATGCCTTCAAAAACTCCTCGGGCCTTTTAGCATTAAAACCTATGGTTGGATTTTCCTTGTCAAATTTTTCCTTGAAGGCCAGCACCTGGCCGGCACGCGAAACCTTAAATGATACGGAATCACCTGAGGCCTTCAATGCGGGTGCAAGCTGATCAAAATATTGAATAGGTGTACCGTTGATTTCAACAATTTGATCTCCTGCCTGAAGTTGTACTTTATCAGCAATGGTACCTTTCACTACCTTACCAACAAAAGGTGTGAAACGAAAGGATATAAAAGAACCTGCACTTTGCTTGCTGTTAAATTCTTCAATCAGGTTATGTGGAATTTTAACCTCTACCAATTCACCGCCGCGATCTACTGTGTACGATCCATCCGTGCTCAGCAAGGTTTCGGCATTTAAGAGATCTTCTACAAACTGAAAATCTTCTCCGTTAATCTTTACAATCTTATCTCCGGTTTTCAATCCAATCTTTTCGCCAACAGGTCCTACATGAAAACCACCGTTGTTGTTTACGGCATCCTTCAACATTAAAGACTCACCATAAATCCAGGTAATACCAATAAAGATCATTACACCAACCACAACGTTTACAAAAATTCCGCCGAGCATTACGATCAGTCGCTGCCAGGCTGGCTTGGCCCTGAACTCCCAAGGTTGAGGCGGCAATTTCATCGCCTCCGTATCCAGGGATTCATCGATCATCCCTGAAATCTTTACATACCCTCCCAGGGGAATTGCACTTAGCGCATACTCCGTTTCTCCCTGTTTAAATGACCATATTTTAGGCGGAAAACCGATGGAAAACTGCTCTACACGCATTCCAAAGTATTTCGCTGCCAATAAGTGGCCCAGCTCATGCACAGCCACCAAAAAAGACAAACTCAGTAAAAGCTGAGCCAACATTATCATCCAATCCATTACCGTTAATCGTTATCTGTTAATTGTTA
>Ga0184629_10000774_pt1 | contig 13837 bp, 11 predicted proteins | sample PLM4_32_b1_FD_133158 | JGI IMG/M metagenome (GOLD analysis project Ga0184629, IMG submission 133158) | Groundwater sediment microbial communities from an aquifer in East River, Colorado, USA - PLM4_32_b1 | ecosystem: Environmental > Terrestrial > Soil > Riparian zone | place: USA: East River... | reverse complement strand
GTTTTATGCGCCCAGTCTTGTCGTTATACTTTACCAGGCCTCCTTCCGTTGTTGTAATCCACTTGAAGCCATCCTTATCCTGCACGATTTGAATGGTCAACTCTCCATTGAAGCCCAGGTCTACTTTGGAGTATTTACCTGTTTGGACATTCATTTTATAGACACCGTGTTTTGTCCCCAGCCAAAAATCATCGGGCCCCTGTCGCAACAACTCGTTCACTATTAAATCCCCGGTTTCGTCCTTGATGGCAAATTTTTGCAACAGCTTTCCCTGCTTATCTAAGTGCAACAAACCTGACCCCGAACCTGCCCAAATGGATCCGTCTTGATCCTCAAGAAAACGTGTGATATGCGTGTCCATTGCTATCTTGTCAAAGACCCGCCTCACGGGATGCACTCTTAATAAGTGTGGCTGTTCAACGATCCACAGTGTCCCATCATTCGATACAAAGCCATTCCAAGTAGTGTTACCATCTTTGTACCCCTTGCTATTTTTGTAGCGGGTCACTTTTTCGGTCACTGGGTCGTACCGGCTTAAACCGCCCCACAAAGCGCCAAACCAAATTGCTCCTATGTGATCCTCGGTAATGAACGTGACCACGTCAAAATCTTTTGGCCGTTCGTCACTGCCTAATGGTGGTCGGCTTAATTTTTCAGGCCGGCTGGGATCGTATAGATGTCGTTCGAACTTGCCGGTTTTCCTGTCCATGGTATGCAAACCGTCTCCGCTTGTTCCCACCCAAAACACGCCCCGGCTATCTTCAAAAACTGACAGGACCTTGTTGCTGATAAGGCTATGCGGATCATTTGGATCATGCATGTAGCGCACAAAGCCACCGTCGGATTCCATACGGTTAAGGCCACCTTCACGGAGATCGGGCGCTATCCATGGGAACCCTGATGTGGCTACCCAAACGACACCCTGGCGGTCCTCATAAATGTTGGATACAAAATTATTGCTCAACGAACGGGGATTATCCGGCTCGTTTTTGTAGTGAATGAATTCTCCCGTTGCATCATCAAACCGGTCAAGCCCATTGGTACCAATCCAAAGATTTCCTTTCCGGTCCCTAAGTATTGCCCCTACTCCATCACCCCCCAGGCTTTTCTTGTTTGCCTCATCGTGCCGAAAGTGCGTGAATGTATTGGTGGCAGGATCAAATCGGTCCAATCCCGTCCCTGTAAAGCCTACCCAAATCATTCCCTGCTTATCCGCATAAACTACGTTGATGTCTGTTCCACCCAGTGAGTTGGGTTCCAAAAAGTCCGGCCGGTAGATGGTCATTTTTTTGCCATCATAACGATAGAGACACTTCTCTTCCTCGCCCGAGAACCACATATATCCGTGTGGATCCTGCGTAATATTTCGAAGACTTCTCAGCGGTTTGCCCGCAACTCCTTCCACCTCATGAAAGGTGAACGAATAATCCTGCCCCAGAACACCCGTCACAGAAGTGAGGGAGGAGGAAGCCATAAGAATCCACATATTAAGTCCCCAACGAAAACCGCTGCTTGATTTCATGTATTTTCATTTTTGATATCAACGTACCTGTTCATTAGTTATAACCCGGATTTTGTCTGAGGTAACCATTCTTGTCTAACTCCGCTTTGGGTATTGGAAAAAGGGTCCTGAAGTTTTCGGAAATTTCCTTTTCAGGTATGCGCGCATCGGTGAAGCGACCAAAGCGTATCAGATCATTGCGACGCCAACCTTCCCAAGCCAACTCGCGGGCTCTTTCCTTCAGCAGGCCCTCGAGCGTCATTTCCGCTGCACTGAAATCAGGGAGGCCAGTACGGCTGCGGATAGAGACTCCGTTGATTGTTTTTTTATTGATCGTTGTTAAGGCACCAGCGACATCTCCATTTCTGAATTGTGCTTCGGCTTTCATGAGAATAATATCTGCAAGCCTGAAGATAGCAAAATCATTGCTCATCAAATCCCCTCCGGATTTGTTGAATTCCCATTTCGCGCAGCGGGCCCCGGCCATTTGGAATTTAGGATCAGCACTGGAGAAGGTCCTCATGTCCGGATCAAAAATCAGCCGCAGACCTGAAACGTATTGTATTTGACTGGAGTCAAAAACCTGGTCCTCGTATTGTAACTGGCCGTAATATTGCTGCCCAACCAGGAACGTTTTCCGCCGGATGTCTTGGGAATCAAAAACACTCAAGTAATCCGCAGTGGTGCAGAATCCATTGTAACCTCCGAAATCAAGACCGAAAGTGAACTGGCTTGCATAATGCAATGTAGTCGATTCCACCCAAAAATAACCTAGGTTGGCCTGCACGTCGAAGGGGATTACAAAAATGTTTTCGGCGGAGCCTTCATTGGCTATTTTGAAATTATCAAAGAAGTTGGCTTCGAGGGCGTACATACTTGAATTCAAGATGAAATCACAGGCTGCAATGCACTCTGGCCAGCGCGGAGTTCCCGTGTACACTTGAGCGTTCAGATATAACTTGGCCAAAAGCGCCTGCGCAAACCACTGGGTGGCCCTGCCATAGGTGGATGCGTCGACTTCTGCAGGTAATGCTGCAAGGTTATTCTTAATTTCGTTTTCTACAAAGTCAAAGACTTCGGCGGGAGATTGATTGCTCAGCTGGGACAGCGGTGTATTGGGGCTCTCTGCGATGGGAACATTCCCAAACAAGTCAAGTGCCAAATAATAATAAAATGCCCTGATCATCTTTAACTGTGCTTGAGTGGATTCAAAATCATCGGGTGGGGGATCAAGTTGATCAATGTTTTGCAAAATTAAATTCACGTTATCACTATTGAGGTAAATAAACTGCCACGCAGATATAATATTACTATTGCTGGGTCCCCATGTATGCTTCCACAATTCTTCCCACACACCGTTATCGTACCAATCGCCGCCACGGGTTGGAACAATTACCTCATCTGTACTACATTCATTTAAGGAATATATTCCAAAGGGTTGATAGTAACCTCTTAATCCCATGTATGTGCGTCCGACACCCGCGGCAATCTGGTCTGGTGTATTCCAGAAAGTTGTTACACGGTCATAGACCTTTGGATCGAGTTCTGTGCAGGATAAACCACCCATGCCTAGTGGAATACTGACCAGTAAAACTTGCAACAGTTGTTTCCTTTTCATGTTCCAATTTTTAGCCTTGCCCTATATTGTATTAAATATCAGGCGAGTATGCCTAACACTTAAAAACCAACGTCAACGCCGAATGTAAAGCCCCTTGACTTGGGATAGTAATTCTGATCAATATACCTCTGCGTTCCTTCGGTTTTGATTTCAGGATCAATTCCATCATAGCTGTTGATAACGAAAAGATTTCTTGCCACCAGGTATAACCGTAGCCTGCTCATCCCTTTAAGATTTTTGAAATTGTAGCCCAGCGTAACATTTTCCAATCGGGCGTAAGAGCCATCCCTAAGCCAATACGTGGAGGGTACTGGTTGTCTTGTAAAACCATTTGTCAGCGCCTTCTCGGTTACATTAACGCTTTGTGCCAGGTATACGGTGGCTTCCTGCGTCAAAAGAGAATTCGCAAATATTTTTTGCCCCTGTACGCCCCGGAAAAAGAAGCTTAGATCAAAATTCTTATAAGTGAAAGTATTGGTAACTCCCCACGTAAACGAAGGAGTAGGGTCTATATAGATCCGGTCATTATCTGTATAAGATGTGTCAGTGCCAACGAATTTGCCATTGTCGTCGTACTTATTGAACAGTTCGCGGCCTTTGGCATCAAGTCCTGCGTGCTGCGGGAGCCAAAAAACACCCGCTGGGTGTCCAACAGCTAACTCTGAGATATAGGCATTGCTCAATCCCCTGCCATCTGCATATCCGTAGTGCCGGTTGGTTATGCTAAGGTCAGCGCCCTTGAACTGTCCGGAAAGATTCGTAACGTAATTCTTAAGTGTGCCAATATTCGTGCGGAGATCCCATTCAAAAGCACTGTTTTTCAAGATCGAAACCCCGATGGTTACTTCAACTCCTCGGTTGACTGCATCAGCGGCATTGGCAGAAACCTGAGGAGTTAGGAACGGAGGCACCGGAAGATCATATTGATACAACATATCGCTTGTCTGGTCATCAAAGACATCTACTATACCGTTTATGCGATTATCAAAAATGGAGAAATCAAGTCCCACATTTAATGACCGTCTTACTTCCCATTTCAAGTCCGGATTATTCTCTTGAACCACTCCATAACTTTGCTGAAACTGTCCACTATATAAGTATGGCCCAGTGGGACCATAGAGCAGCTGGTGCGAGTAGGGCGCCAGATTTTCCTGGTTGCCTGTGAACCCATAACTCATCCGCAATTTCAGGTTGTTGAGCCAGTTGAAGTCTTTCAAAAATTTTTCATTATTAATTCTCCAGGCCATGGCAAGGGACGGGAAGTTTCCCCAGCGTTGGTTAGGGCCAAATTTGGAAGAACCATCGCGCCGGAAATTGGCCGTGAAAATGAAACGGTCGTCATAATTATATACCACCCTTCCCAAGAAAGATATGAGCCTCACCTCATTTTTGAAAGAGGAGAGGCCACTGGGGTTTACAATAGTAGCAGCTCCGAGGTTATTGTTCAGCAGCTCAGGGACAAGAAAGCCGATAGCATTTACAGAGAATCCATCGTTCACAAACTTGTTGTATTCATAAACGCCTATTACATCAAAAGAATGCCTGCCAAAATCTTTATGGTAATTGAGATGAATGTCTCCAGAAAAAACCTGTCTGTTGCTGTTTGACTTTGACGCCGATGGTAAAACACTAAACATCGCGATGCCAGGAAAGAAATTATCGTATACATCATTTCCCCTTGACAAGGCACCCCTGACGCCGGCTTTTAACCCAGTGATCACCTCATAATCCGCTTTTACAGAGCTTTGAAAAAAATTCTCCCTTTTTTTGCTGTACACTTCTTTTAAAAAGTACAATGGATTCAAAAAAAACGGCACTTCGTAGAGGGATCCAAGACTATCATAAGCAGGAAAGACAGGTAGATAGCCCAAGGTCTGAGCAAAGATGAAACTTCCGCCGCCAAAAACCTGACTGGTCGATGATTGATCAGGCAGAAAATCACGGTTGATCACCGACGTATTGATGCCATAATTGATCTCAAGCTTGTCATGAAAGTTTTTCTGAACAACACTTAAACGGGTAGTGATCACCTCTTTGCCGGTATTGATGATAACCCCATCCTGTTTAATATAACCCAGGGAACCACGAAAACTCAGCTGATCCTTTCCTCCACTCAAACTCACCGAATGACTTTGAGAAAATGCGGTTTGCGAAATCTCCTTTTGCCAATCCGTATTGGCGCCTTTATCCAAGTACTTCCTCGTAAGGGAATCAACGAACACATCCATTGCATCACGCCATTGGTCAGCACTTAAGACATTTAACTGGTTGGATATTTTCTCCATACTCACAAATCCATTGTACTCAACCAACGTTCTTCCAGCCCTGCCTTTTTTTGAAGTAACCAAGATCACGCCGTTGGCACCCCTTGCTCCATAAATCGCTGCGGCAGCCGCATCCTTTAATATATCATAGGATTCAATATCCGCTGGGTTCAAGGTGGTGATGGCCCGGTTAAAATCATCAATGGCCACTCCATCAATCACCAGTAATGGCGGCTGACCTTCTAGGGAGGTTGCGCCCCTAATTCGAACGGTGAAATCTCCGTTGGGGTCACCACCAGGCTGAACGATTACCACACCGGCCACTTTACCCTGGATCTGTTGCAGCGGGTTGGTGATGTTGCCCTTAATGAATTCGTTTTCTGCTATACTGGCAACGGAACCTGTAACATCTTTTCTCAGAGAGGTTCCATATCCCATGACTACCACTTCATTCAGCATCATGGATGACAGTTGGAGGGAAATATTCAATTCGGTCTCATTCCCCAACGTAATCTGATAAGGATCGTATCCCAGAAATGAACACTCAATCAATTCGCCTGGGTTTGCACTTAAGTTAAAATGCCCGGCAGCGTCAGTAATGGAAAATTTATTTGTTCCTTTTATCACTACAGTTGCGCCGGAAAGCACCCCACCATCACTCCCTGTGATCGTACCGCTTATGATAGATTGGGAATATCCGGAACCAGTAATAAAAAGGAGAAGCCATGCAAAGAAATAAACTGACCTTCGAGGTGCAGGCAGAGAGTGGAGGCTTCTCATAAGCAATTGCTTTACTAAAGTAAGGTAAGAAAAAAAAAGGCAAAACAGAATGCATTTTTATTAAAGATTAGCTGATCAATGCAGGCTCAGGATTTTTCTACTCCTTGTTTGCATCTCCTGCCAAGCGGAATTCTTTTTTTGGAATCTCGATCGCTATTGGATCAATGAAATTTGTGATGAAAATGTCTCTAACAACGTCTCCACCATCGTGGAAATAGATTTCTGTGATGATACCTTGTGTTGGGTGATTTTTTCCGCCCCTCCCTGCTTTCAGGCATTTGGAGTCCTGGATAGAATACTTAAGCTGGCATTTGGTTACGGCAGATTCGCTCTTATCTTCGAGAACCATTAACCCACCATGATTTACGGGTCGTATTTAAATTTACTATTTGTTGCCTGTTTCGGCCAATTACGCTTACCGTAATCATTTTTTTTGCTTCAAGATCAGATTTCACTTGCAACAAAATCCAGGCTAAATCAGCACTTCTATCCAGGGAAATTTCTCTTAGCCCGTCAACAAGTTCTTCCAGTTTCATGGCTTCCCTTTCTTTCAACTTGGAAAGAATAAACGTACTAACAACATCGTAATGTTTTTTCATTAAGTAAACCCCATGTTTATCCCCAAGGCGCCAGGTTAATATGATATTACTTTCTTCCGGCATGTGACAATTTTTATGGATGAAGCAGGTGTTAATAAAATTACCTGTTCCCTCAACAGATTGATATGATTTAGCTTGTTTGTAGACGAGGTGAAGTCATACTACGGTTGTTTGTCTATGAGTGGCTTTCGTCGAAGAAAAAAACCTATTGGTCAAATGTCCTAACGGCAGTGGTAAGGTGCCACCCAAGCCTGAAACGCATACACTGGTGAAATATTAAAAAATCCTTGTACCACTTTTTATTGCGTGGCACAAGGATCATAACGTGGATCAAAATTCCTACTTTCCAATTTCAGTCAACTTTTCAATATCATTATTGATAGAGAGTATGAGTAAACTCGTTGCAGTACAAAAAACGGGGCTTGTAATGCAGTGATGCCCATTCCAGCTCCCGTCATTATTTTGAATTTTCAACATACGGCCGCTAATGTTGTCATACCAGTTTTTCCATGCATCGTCTTTCCCGATGACCATGCTCTCCCCGGTCTGGAGGTAGCTCAAAAATTCTTCACCACCGTTGCTGCCGAAGCCATCCATGACATCTTCGCGCTGTGCTTGTACTTTGGCAGACTGATAAACTTCATACGCGGTGGAATATTTCATGGCATCATCTTTATCGAAGCCGATCTTTTGAAGATTTTCTGCCGTGGCCGGCGCACTTTGGGCAAGCCGTCCGTCGCGCTTGGCTTTGGAAATTTCTTCTTCCACCTTCCGGGCTTCTTTCGCGCTGGCGCGTGCTGAACCGGAGACGGAATATAACATCACACCTGCACCGAGCTCTGTTTTAACATCACCGGTTTTCGCATTGTAATTATTTTTTTGCGATTCGCGTGACCGGTCCAATGCCTTCTCATCAACATTCGCGCCTTTTGTTTGTGCTGACTCCAAGGCGTTGGTAGCAAAGGAAGATTGTAATACACCTGCCCAGCCCGCTCCGGCAATATTGCCACTGCTATCTTGCGCCCGCTGAATTTTCGCTACACAGGTATTCAGATTTTTTTGAACTCTTGCTTTCAATGCGGCATCATGTCCAACATAGTCCATCACATTAGAAAAAAACTGAGCGGTAAGGATCACATCAATATTAGCGCCCAGCTTGGTTTGAATTTGAGTTCCAGTTTGATCCGTAATATTGTAGCTGCTGACCTGCGAATTTTCTGTGGCCTGCATCAAATAGTTTAGCGCTTTCCGCAGTTGAGCGGAATATTCACCTTTTGTTAGCGTAGTTCCACTGCGCAATAACGCCATGGATACCATCGCTGTCGTTGCAGGGTCAGCTGCCACGGCATGCGGATCGGTTATATCCTGTCGTGAATGACTGCCTGCACCCCATCCTCCATTTTCATTTTGGGCGCGGGCGATCCAAGAAAGGCCCCGATCGACGGAGAGCTGCACTTTTTCTGGTGTTTTATAGATCGAATTTAACTCGGAAGATTCTTCACCCATTACGGTGCGGAACACACAACCCTTGGGGGGTACAAACGGAGCAGTTTTCTTTGTAGGAGTTCCTATTTTACGGAAGGTGAACCCGAACAACAAAATGGCGCTTACGGCTATTAAAGTCATCAGCGAAAATTTCCATGGTTTCATAGCAAAGTATTTTTGTTTACTGTCCTTATGATGATGGAAGGAGGAATAATTCATAAATAGAAGCGATATTTTTTTTGTAAATCATCCGTTATCCTCCCAAAACCGGGAATTTTTTTTTGGTGCCTTTCCTTATCTTTCAGCTATAAACCTCATAAATCATGGTGTCAGGGCGTTTTATTAAGATCAGCTTTCCCATTCTGCTGCTCGCTGGTATTTATTTTCTCGGCCCTGAACCGGACAAACCAACATTCAATTTAGTAATGCCTGAAGTTCCAGCGGCTTCCGATGCTCTGGAGACGTATGTTGCCAATCAGGAATCAAAGCATAAAATTAAGCCCGGTAACGAAGCGCATATTATCTGGAATGACAGCAGCCGGACAAAAACGGAGTATGCCGTTGTATACTTGCATGGATTTTCAGCCAGCCAGATGGAAGGAGATCCGGTGCATCGCCGGTTCGCTAAAGAATTTGGATGCAATTTATACCTGGCCAGGCTGGCCGATCATGGGGTGGATACTACAGAGGCGTTGCTTCTATATACACCCGATCGTTCCTGGGAAAGTGCCAAGGAAGCCCTTGCCATTGGTAAACGCCTCGGTGACAAAATTATTTTGATGAGCACTTCTACCGGTGGTACACTGGCGCTCAAGCTTGCCGCAGAATATCCGGATGATGTCTACGCGTTGATCAACCTCTCGCCTAACATTGCATTAAAAAATGGCGCTGCATTTATAGCGAATGATCCCTGGGGATTACAGATTGCGCGAATGGTTGTAGGAGGGAAGTATAACATTACGGATGCTACAGCAGAGGAAGCAAAGTATTGGAATAAGAAATACCGCCTGGAGGCAGTTAGCCAGTTGGAACAGCTGCTGGAATCAACCATGACAAAAGAATTATTTCAAAGAATAAAGCAACCCTCGCTGACGCTTTATTATTACAAAAATGATGAAGAACAAGATCCCCAGGTGAAAGTAAGCGCTATGTTGGAAATGAACGGTCAGCTATCCACACCCGATGATTTAAAGGTTACAGTAAATGTTCCCAACGCAGGTGAACATGTTTTAGGATCTTCATTAGTATCAAAAGATGTTGAAGGGGTTTATAGGGAGGTTGAAGCATTCGCTATCGAAAAGTTGAAGTTAAGGAAGGTGAGTGATTTTACTCCCTAAGCGTATTGCTTTCACTTTAGGCGTAATGAATCAGGCTGTCAGATATTCAATTGCTTTCTGCAAATCATCCGGTGTATCAATTCCAATAGTTTCTGTTAACGTCTCAGCAATGGAAATCTTGAATTCATTTTCCAGCCACCGAAGCTGCTCCAGCGACTCTGCCTTCTCCAGGGCAGACACTGGAAGTTTGGTTAACTGTTCAAGAATATCTGTCCGGTAAGCATACATACCGATGTGCTTGTAAAATTTATGCTTGCTAAGCCAATCCGACTCAATTGTATTTCGAATATGAGGAATAGGAGACCGGCTAAAGTAGAGTGCCTCCATTTTTTGGTTGAATACAACCTTCACTAAATTGGGGTTAAAGAGCTCTTCCTTTTTTTCAAGGCATTTGATTAAAGTTGCTATTTCAGTTTTGCCATCAAGTTTCGTCGCTAGCAGATCAATTTGATCAGGTTGAATAAACGGTTCGTCACCCTGGACATTAATCACATAGTCAAATTTTTCAGGCAGTAGGGTTAAGGCTTCAAAACAACGATCCGTTCCGCTGATGTGACTTTCTTTTGTCATACACACCTCACCACCAAATTTTTTGACATGATTAAAAATTTCCTTATGGTCTGTAGCCACAACCACTTTATCGAGCGCGTTAGATTTTTGAGCTTGTTCATACACACGCTGAATCATTGATTTACCTTTAATGTCCACTAAAGGTTTAGCATGAAACCGCGTGGAGGCATATCGTGACGGTATTAGTCCTAGTATTCTCATGCTACCCTTCTAATTGTTTTACCTGCAAACTCGACCCAGCTTCACTGATGACTTCTACACGTTGACCTTTATCAATATATTCCCCGCGGGTGAATGCATCGTAAAGTTGTCCTTCAATCATTATTTTTCCGCTGGGGCGAAGCACAGTTTGTGCTGTACCTTTCTTTCCTTTCATGACTTCCTTGTTAAAGTTGGAGGTATACCCCTGGGCCCGTTCCTGCGTATCGGTTAGGGCAATACGTTTGTAAAATTTAGTATTAGCCAATCGCGCTCCTCCAACAAAGAGTAACACTACCCCACCCAGTATACCGCTCATGGCAGCAGCAAATGCCAGCAGGATATCATTCATGCGAACAAACTCGAAGTCAAATGCATCATTGTTGATCATGATTAAAACCAGGGAACCCACGGTGATGGTAATGCCTGCAAAACCGGCAACTCCAAAGCCGGGGATTACGAATATTTCCAGGGCTATCAGTACGAGGCCGATGAAGAAGGCTATGATTTCCCAATTTTCTGCCAAACCATTTAAGTAGTAAGGCACTAAGTATAATATGAGCGCAACCAAGGCAACAAGGCCAGGGAATCCCATTCCTGGCGCTTGCATCTCGAAGTAAATACCACCGATGATGGCAAGTATCAATATTCCACTAATGAAAGGATTTAGAAAGAAAGCAACAACGCGATCGGTTGTACTAAGATAGAAGCTGTCAATGCTATAGTCTTTGACATTGTTCTTCTTCAGGATTTCGTCTATCGATTCAACTTTTCCTTCGCAGTATCCATACTTTATGGCTTCTGAAGTAGAAAACGTAATGACTTGTCCTACTTTTTTCACGCTATCAATTTGGACCTGTTCATCGACCATACCTTCAGCAATTGTTGGGTCGCGTTTATTTTCTTCTGCTGTCGAACGCATGATGGAACGCATATAGGATTGATATTTATCCGGCGCTTTAGCTCCACTGGCATCCACTACAGTAGCGGCACCAATGCTGGCACCGGGTGACATGTAAATACTGTCGCAAGCTATAGATATTAAAGCTCCTGCCGATGCAGCGTCGGAGTTGATGAATACCCAAACCGGCTTTTTGAAGCCCATGATTTTATCTACAATATCTTTTGCATCCGTCAGTACGCCGCCATACGTATCCATTTCAATGATCACAATGTCTGCTTTGGTTTCTTCGGCGTGCTTCAAGGCCAACTCAACATACCGTGTCATCCGCGGATCAATTTCATTTTTGATCTCCATGACCATGACCTTTTTCTGCTGTGCAAATGAGATGAGTGTCAACAAAAGGAAAAATAGGAGGGCCAACGTTGTTTTTAAAATGTTCATAGTGGTATTATTAAGCATCAATCATTTCCATAAATTCTCAGCCTTCAGAAACCAATTTCGTTTACAACCCTTCTGACTACGCTCCTTTGGAGTGGCTGCCTGCATGCCTGTAGCAGGGAGTGAGGCCAATAAAAAGAAAGGCTTACGTAGGCGGCATTGATTCAGAAATCCTGTTTTACCTTGCATAAAATTAAGCTTTAAACCGGTTGGCGCGTAGTATTGATTTTAACTTTTCACATGTTTTTGAAGGCATTGTTTGGAATACACTTGTATCTCCCGAAAACGATGTTCTCTTGTTAGAGGTTCGGAACAACGAAAAGAAGCAGGTAACTTTCTCTGCGCTGGAATGCCGCACCGGAAAATTTCTTTGGCGCGATGTTATTTTTGATGAGCCCTGGTGGGTTAGTCTGGGCGCAACCTCCAACAACATCGTTCTTTTTACAATTTACCTTGAAACGAATAATCCGGATAAGAAAGGAGTATTTGCATATCACCTTTTAGATGGAAAGATTATATGGTGGAATAATGACTTTTCCCTTGTGTCCGTTTCAAGCAGTCAGGTAATGGGAGTATCCTCAAAGTATGGAACCCGGTCAATAATATTAGACCTGGACTCCGGTATGGAGGTATCCGAGTCAAAGGATTCCAACAAAATACAGGATCAAGTCGTGCGGCCTCATCAATATCTGGCCGACAATGAGTACTTTGCCACGGTAAAAACATTTTTGGACCGGAAATTCAATTTATTGCCGGTTACGGCGTTGGAATACCTGGAGCATGATTCCATCATTTTTATTTCTTTTTACATTCAGGAGGGCGAATTGGCTAATTATTTGTTGATCATTTCTGATGAAGGTGAAGTGTTAATGAAAGAAAAACTAGACGAACACCTCAAAGGAATCGCCCTGGACACTTTTTTCGTCTTATCCGGTTGCGTATTTTTCGTGAAGAATAAAGTAGAGTTGTTTAGTTACAAAATTGTATGATTAATGAATTGATATTCGCGGGTGTTTCATTTTTTCATCCGCAGGTGCCGCAGGATTCTATCGGGAAAGAAACCATTAATGGTAAGGTTTTCGTCGTCCACCAGGTAGGGGAGAAGGAGACGCTATATGGCATATCTAAACGATATGGCACAACGGTGGAAGTAATTCTTCAATACAATCCTACCGCCGATGCCGGATTAGAGATTGGCCAGATTCTCAAAGTTCCATACACACCGAAACGGATTGTCCGTGCCGGTGAGGGTACTATGCACACGGTCGCTGCGAAAGAAACAATGTTCTCCATCTCGCAAGCCTATAATGTTACCATCGATGAAATTAAACAATGGAATAATTTATCAGACAATTCCTTGTCAATAGGCCAGGAGATCGTCATTAAAAAGGGTAGTACCGCTGCGCATACGGCCGTGACTGCGCCCATGGCGAATAACAAAGGCCTACATATCGTTGCAGCGAAGGAGACGATGTTTTCAATCTCCAAACAATACGGTATCACCATGCAGCAGTTGAAGGATTGGAACAAGCTTGAAGGAAATGAAATTAGCATTGGCCAGGAATTGGTTGTCGCTCTTCCGAAAAATGAGGTTGCCAAGCCATACACTCCTCCTGTCGTTTCAGAAGTAAAAAATAACCCGCAGCCTGTTCAACCAACGCAACCAAAAACCGAAGTAAAAGAACAAACTATACGGATATCGGACTCCGTTAAGAACAGTGATGAGATTACACAGACGGGACTAGCTGAATTGATTGAGGGAACAGAGGGAAACAGAAAATACCTGGCATTGCACCGAACCGCCCCGGTGGGTACCATATTGAAAGTAAAAAATGAAATGAACAACCGTGAAGTGTTTGTGCGCGTTATGGGAAAGCTTCCAGACACTGCGTTAACCGATAAACTTGTTATAAAAATTTCAAAGTCCGCATACGACAGGCTTGGTGCAATTGATTCCCGCTTCAGGGTGGAAGTGACCTACTATAAATAGAATAGAAGTACGCGCCTGTACAATGACATTGGAGATCCGTCATTGCGAGTTAATCACCTTGGGCCAAGGAAAAAATTGGGCTATGACGTAAGTTGCTTACGCAAAAAGCATAGCAGCTACAAAACCCGTTTTTCCATTTGGTGCCTTCGAAGC
>Ga0184629_10000772_pt1 | contig 13879 bp, 29 predicted proteins | sample PLM4_32_b1_FD_133158 | JGI IMG/M metagenome (GOLD analysis project Ga0184629, IMG submission 133158) | Groundwater sediment microbial communities from an aquifer in East River, Colorado, USA - PLM4_32_b1 | ecosystem: Environmental > Terrestrial > Soil > Riparian zone | place: USA: East River... | reverse complement strand
CCTGTGGTGTCACAGTAATGTAGCAAACCTTCCCACAGAGAGATACCCCGGTGCGCGGAGTATTCCCTGAGCATCAAAGAGAAATTCTGTATTTCTTCCTTCGTCGGCATTATTTAACCATGGACTTGTAGAGGTCCTCGAATTCGTTGTGGATGGCCACTTCTTCCTCGAAATTCTGCTTATGATACACCTTGACAAGCTTGCTGATCAATTTCTTGGAGAGCTTGACGTCGTCAGAGATTTTCTTGGTGGCCTCACTGACATATTCTCTCTCACCCTCGGCGCGAGCTAAGGAATTCGACATTTCATTGACCGCCTTCATCAAACGTTCCTTTTCTTCCTGTGATAAACTTCTCACAACTGCTGTTAATGCCATGATAACCCCCTATGGTAAATAATGAAAATAAAACGCCAACCGATACAACACCGAAAACGCCCACAACTGCAGATGAAAAAACACAAAGGCCAACACAGACACTATCGCTGACACTGGGGCCCAATAGAATACCTGCTGTTTGATACTCATCGCTTCCTCTGTTCAGCCTTGGCCAATCGACTCAGCACATATTCCTCGATGTTCTGGAGTATAGTCCCAAGGCGATACAACTCCTCTTGTAACTCTTGGTGTTCTGTATCACTCACATCGAGGGCACTGATTTTCCTCCAAAATGACGTTGAAGCATTCCCAGAATATTTTGGTTTGTTGTTCATCACCGTTCCTTATAGAATAAATGGTTGTCGATCTTGCCCAAGAACTCTTTGGACTTGCGCCACTTGGGTCTCACATAATCCGCATGGAAATACGTCGCTTCACCATATTGATCTATTATAGCATGAATCCCGACATTTTGCAAGACCCTTCGTGCAATTTCATTCGATTCTTTCCAGATGGCCTTGTTGGGCTTGTAGCGAGACTCGCACCAAAACGAAAACTGGCAGACTTTGACATCCTCCACCCTGCGAGCCTGAGCAATAACCCCACAGATACTCTTAGGGTACCCACGACGACCCACACGGTTTACCACGACCCAGGCGACCGCTTCCTTACCCATGATCGATTGGTTACCCGCCTCGTAATAGATAGCCTGCGTCAAGCAAAACTCATCCTGGGAAGTAGGGGTGTATGAGGTCGTTTGAGACCTCTCACGGTACGGTGAGGCAGCGGTATCGAATGTAGAGATTTCAGCGAGCGGATACGCTATCAAGAATAGGGCCAGTACAACTCGAACCAAATGTAGTATTTCATGTCTCATGGGAGGCTCCTCCTAGACAAATTCGGAACCGTTTTCCTTGTAGTATTGGTCGATGCACTTATGAAGAATCGGCAGATACTCTACCTTGGACTTGTTGTGAATCACCGCATGGGTCTCGCCTTCAATGGCCGTTGCGAGCACGATTCGATCAACGGGCATTCCTGTGCGTTCCTCGAACATCTCAGCATACGCAGAGGTCTGCACAAAGTAATTCAGTATCCACTCATCAGGCTTGTGACGATTCGCCGTCTTGACGTCGAGAATAGCCAGCATTTTGTTCCAGAGCACCACCGCGTCACAGCGCCCGGCAATCTTGAGTCGGTCAGAATACAGAGGTTGCTCAATCGCATACACCACAGAAATATGTTCGTCAAATTTGTCTTGGAGAGACAGAAACATCTCTTTGATCGTAGGCATCATACCAAGTTTTTGAAGTGTCGTCAGAGTCCCGTCGAGGTATCTCTCACACACCGCGTGAACTGTGGTTCCACGATCAGCACCACGCTTGGACTTTCGATCAGCCTCTTCGGTGCCTACACGGGCCCTCCAGGCTGTGATACCATCACGAGTCAGGAGTCCAGCTACAGACGATGCTGACGGATATTTATTTCCAGCAGGTGTCACATAAAATCGGCTGCCTGGGCGAGTCACCACAGGGAGTTCGAACTGAAGCCCTGGGACCTTGGTGCGTTCGAAGATCATACTTGCTGCTTGCTGGTTCCGAAACGAGTCTCGCGGCGTTTCTTGAAATAATGTTTTTCTATGGGAGCAATGATGTGGTTCGTGAAATCGCTGGGTACCTTTTTGACACCCAGCAACACAGGGTCACCCACATTCAGCGACAGGAACACCTGTTCGAGTTCTGGGTGTTCCTTGGTGAACGTGGCGAGTCCAGAAATCGTCATCGCATGTTCAGAGACCTCACCGGTCTCTTTGTTTTTGAAGTCGTAGCGAGGCATCAGTTCACCTTGACGAACGCGGGCTTTGTCAGGACCTGCTCGTAGTTCGAATTGTCACTAAGGAATTTCTGGAACTGGTCCCATGACATCAGGGGCAATTCAGACACCACATCGGTCTCAAGATTCTTGACGATAAACTGGGGCATAGCGTTCTCCTATTCGACGTCAATGACGGTTATTGGATTAACTGGCTGGTATGATGCGTCACACACACTGACATTGTAAAACTTGGTATCCAAATGTTCACGAATATGGGAACCATAACCCTCGTGGATATGACCAAACAGATGGATCTTCGGCTTCACTTCATTCGCACGGTACAGCAAATTCACATCACCCACATTCGGACTTTCACCTGGGTGTGGATCATTCACGAGGTCCAGAATGCCTTTAGGGGGTCCATGAGTAATCAGAATGTCGATGCCATCTGGTATCTGGTCCCACAGTTCCCTTGAACGAGGACCTTGCTGATAGTCAAAAAACCATGGTGACGGATCATAGATGGCTTGCGTATAGGGAGACCCAAAGATACGATACCCCTCAACGCGCCCTGTCACACTATGGTCCAGGTAGATCACCCCACCCAATTCCTGGCGAGCCCAGTGTGGATCAGTCTCGCAGATCATGTCATGGTTGCCCGGCACAAAAATCTTGTGCTTGTGTGGGAGCGCCTTGAACCACCGAGCAAACTCAATGAGGTCGTGGTGCTTCGCTCGCATACTGAAGTCACCACAATGGATCAACAGGTCACCATCGGGAACTGTCAAACGATTGTGATACCCATGGGTATCAGAGAGCGCAACGATTCTCATATTTTCCATTAAAAGATGGACGGTTGAGTGAGCATTCTTCCCTCAGCAAAACACCTTTTCAATATGGTGCCGCCAAGGGTTGTGAATCCCACCCAACTCCACCTGATGGTAGACGGTTGAGTAAGCAGATTCACTGTGCTATATTTTAGCTAATAATTTGTGACTCTCTCGCCCAACTCCACCAAAACGAGGTACGCCACCTTCTGGTAATCCCAGATTACGTCCGCTTATAGGCGGCTGTGGCGCACCCCCAAATTAAACGGAGGCGACCATGAGGTCCTCAGCTTTGAGAACCACAGGAAGGGGTGCGATGATACCCCGGGTCCTCGAATACTCCACCATTGCCTCGGTGTTCAACAACTGCAATGACACGACTTTGCGACCAACCTTATTCCGCTTGACGACCGCACTGACCTGCTTCAGGTCCCATAGGTACGCCGATAGACGAGCGAGCACGATCTGCCCACCCAGGAGAGTTTCGATCTCTCCAATGGGAGCTTCATGCCCATCCAACAACACCAACAGAATTTTTTCTGCCTGAGAAACTTTCTTACTACGACCACGTCCTACTGACATCATAAACCTCCAAACATGTTATTATAGCACACTACCGCACACTTGACAAGCCCTATTTCCACTTTTTCTTGGACTTGTCCTTGACCTTCTCAGCCTTTTTCGCGGTCACAGGCTTGGGAAACCGACGCTTTGACTGGGATGGATTATTCTCCAACTCAGCCGAACGAAAATTCAATGCGACCCCTGGGGGGCACATGGTTATTTTATGACCTTCAGCGACCCACCCGGCCACCAGAGCCTCTAATTCCTCGCGGGTAATTTCCTTGGGGGCCAACAATTCTTTATTCACCATTATCTATAACTCCTCGTTCATGGGCTGAGTGTTCAGCTTTGCGTGATTGATACGACCGATTTCCTTGGCACCACGGACAACCTTTGTGGTTCCGACACGAAGGGTCAAATGACTTCGACTTTCGATACGGAGACCTCTGTTCCTTCTTGTGCTCTATCGCTCTGTCCAGACTCATTCTTGACCTGTACTTTCTTGAGCCCTGAGCCCACTTTACGAGCCCCATATTCTTTCATGATCTCTAGCTTTTCAGCCGGCTTCATGTGGGAATACTTGGTGTAGGTCATGTTCTTGACCGTTGACAACCAGGAACGAAGTACCGCACGGGTACCCTGTTGCTGTTGAGACTTCTGTTGCTGTTGTGCCATTATTTATCCTTTCAATTACCAATCCTCGTTGATCTCGCCCACTGAACCATCCACCACACCCAGTATATCCTGCTCATCTGTCACACCAAAGAGATTGTAGAGATTATCCAAATCATCACCTTGATCCAAAAGAGAAACCACCACAGGAAGAGTCAATGGAGACTTTCGCTTTGGCTTCTGGGAAATTTTCTTTTTAATTTTTTGCTTCATCAGACATTCTCCACGACCGTAAGTTGTTTATGGGCTCTGTCCAGAAGGGTACGGTCACCCTTGGTGAGCACCTCCAACAATTCTCGTTTTTCGCGCAAGAAAGTTTTCGCAAAATTAGGGTCATGGAACACAATCGAGGGGGTATTCGCAATGAGGTCGGCTAACTTGATCGTCTGGACCTCTTCGGGAGCACCATAGAGGCGTCTCAACTCGGCTTCTTTACGGACTTTGCGATTTCCAGGGACTTCAACCTTGGTGAGCCACACGACCATATCGGTCACAAGGTCACCAAATTCCGTTCTCAGGACCCACTCAGGAACCTTGGTATCCTCAAGGACATCATGGAGGAGGGCCGCACAAATCATTGCAGGGGTACCACCAACGGACTTGACGATCTCAGCGACTTGGATGGGGTGAACAACATAGGGCTCGAAGGTGTATTTTCGTTTTTGTCCGATGGCCGCATGGGCCGCGGTCGCAAATACTCTCGCGTTCTCAATCAGGTCTTGGGGGGTCTTATTCGTATCCATGATCTAATTATGTCATAAATGGCGGGTATTGTCAAGCCCTAAATTTTCAATACAATCAAGGGGTTAGCGGGTCACTTGCACATGGTATGCTTGGTATTCTTGGGTTTTCTCTGAGGCCAGGATAGACAGTCCAGCAAGGTAACAAAATCGCTTAAAGTCAGTGGCGAACGTGGGGTCATCAGCAAGAATCAGCAACTCATCACCCTTGTTCAACATGTTCAGCTTGAGTCTCGTCTTGACAATGGGTAGGGGGCACAAGAGACCCCTGCAATCCACCAATGGGATCTGTGAGACATCCGTAACCATGTTATCCATTCAACAACGTGCGGTCATCGTGCTTGTTCTCGTACACTCCAGGTACCGTCTGGCGAATCAAGGACTCTAGGTGCCGCTGGACTCGGTGGTACTCTAGTTGAGCCTGAGACAACGCTACTTCAGCCCGTCGCACGTCCGATTGGGCCACTGCAATTTCTGTAGACAAATCAACACCCATCACTCGATACCTCCTCATCCTCCCACATATCAAATCCGCGAGGCTGAACACGCCCGGAATTCTTGGGAAGGTTTTTTATTTTCTCGACTATCTTTTCTTCCGACTGAGTTTTTCGAAACTTTGTCTTGGGAGTCTTTTCCAGGTTTCTGGACATTAGCACGGTCGTTTCCTTTCGTTAAATAATACTTGTCAGTAATTTATCAGCCAGGTGATACTGAATTGCCTCTTGGGCTGTCATCCACACATCCGAGGGATTGAGGAGTTTTTCCCGAACCGTCTTGTCGGTGATCTTACATTGTTTCACCAACAAATCATTCACACGCTCTCTGCACAAATCCATTTCGCGCATTGAAGCCGCAATCTCATGCTCTTTCCCCTCAATGCTGGTGGTGAACTGGTGAATCATGATACCCGTGTGTTTTCCTAAGTATCGATGCCCTTTCGCACCACACGCAAAGATCAACGCAGCACCAGACATGACATTTCCTATACCCACGGTCCACACTGGAATTTTTGAGTTCAGGATAATGTCAATGAGCGCGAAGGCATTATACAAATCACCGCCACCCGAATTCATATACAATGTCAGGTGATCGGGTTGATCGGTGTTCCGATTCTCATACAAAATCCATTGAATCGCACGAGACACATTTCCATACTCAATTTCCCCAATCAGAAAATGAGTATGGTGATTCAACAGGCCCAGTTGAATGACATCCTCAATCTGCATGGCTCCGTCAGGAATCATGTTGATTACTTCTGGGGTGTTGTCTGGTAGTTCAGGATCAACGGCTTTCGTGCGCGTAAGATTCGCCAAGGGAATTCCCCCTTATACATGTCGGTCGTGATTTTGTTCCCATGAAGAAACATCTCCTGGGTCGCCATATTCGTCGCGCCACCCAAGCGATAATTGAGGGTGTAGTGATTGGTACACCCGAACTTTGGCGCAAAGTCTTTCAGCGCACCAAAGAACTGACGATCTGCTCCCCACTGTCCATACCAATTATGCCCCACCTTCAACGCAATCGCTCGCGGTACCGCAAAGCACCCCGTATCGATATGGTGCCGGTCCTCATTACCCATAACCGCCCAGTGACCCAGGCTCTCACAATCATCATGACAAATATAATTACCCTGAGGGTCCACAACCCTACGAAGTGTATAGGCCCACTGATACACGGGGTCATCCAACACTTCACGAAACGCCTCAACATAACTCTGCTCAACCCAGTTATCAGGATCAAGGTAGCACAACACGTCCTCATTCACCAAGAACGATGCTGCAGCGAATGCCCTATGTCCATACCAATTTCCACCTACACGACCAATATTCTCTTCCAGGTGTATGGTGCTCACGTTGACGTCCGCTGGAAGATTGTCGATAACATTGCTGACTGCTGAAAAGTGTGCTCGCCCGTCCACCACAAGGTACTGCTTACAGTCCTGCCCGCGCAAAGACAGAATACACCTTTCTAATTCAGGTCCCCCAATCGTAGGGGTGATAATCGCAAAGGTTTTCAAATTCTCACCTTATATCGTTCATCAAATTCTCGTTCAACTGCTGCCGCGAGGGAAATATTGAATCCTCGCATCACGTCCTGTGCATCCTGCTGTCGTGCGAATCGCACCGCTTTATAAGGGTCCGTGGTCCAATACTCCTCATCACCTAACTCTACACTCATTGCATAATACAGGGGACCAGAGTAATGATCCTTCTGACTTTTCTCAATGACCCATGCATGTTCACTCCACATCACACACCAACCCTCTTCGTTCTGATTGTTCTCTTGGGTCCTGTGAGTACCACAGGGGTCTCTACCGTCGGTTCACCCTGCTCAATCAGAGGCTCAACGATGGGGTCATTGACCTCAAATGGCAACTGAGGAAATGCTTCTTTCACCAATCGTGCTGAGAGATAGGGCACCTCAAGTTTCTTGGCGAACAATTTCACCAATAACTCCGCTTCATCGCGGTGTAGGGAACTGAGTAGCGTATGGAGAATACGTGCTTCTCGCTTCGCATCCAATTTTCCAGTGCGCTTCGGGTGACCAATGATAAAAATATACAAGCGTCGAATCTCGTTCGTCAACGAGGCATAGTTGAGTCCCGCTGGTTCCACCGCGGGCTTGTAGTTCGGAATGTTGTCTATGTCGAACTGAATCCTGGGGTTGAACGCATAGTTCAAAAATTCTAGGAACCAGCGGTTATCCCCATACTTTCGCAACACTTCAACGCGCTTATCACGCGCTCGGCACTTACTAAATTCCTGAAAAATTTCACTGAAAAGGACATTACTATATTTCATACAATCTCCAATGGTTAAAAATCCTCTATCAATCTCGTCAACTCTCTCAATCCAGATGCAATCAAATAATTTAGGAACTGGCTACGAGGGGCATGGGTCGATGACTCATACGCCTGCAAGACCTCACTCTTCAGGCTCACGGGTATCTGTCTGAGGTCAATCAACATTTCATTTCTTCGATAGTTCCTCAGCATGTCACCCGAGGTACAAAATTCCTCTGGTGTCTGTGTGAGCCATTGTGCGACCTTCTTGGACTGAATGGGTTTCTGACGACCTCCAGAGACAAACACGTCGTCAGGTGAGAGAATATTCGGTATCCCGTCACCACTATCACCGCGGATCACATGTTCCTTGAGGGTCATCATGGGATTCTTGTCGTCCATCAATTTCTCAAGTTGCGGAGAATACTGTCGGACATTCGGGTACATCTGGCACTGAATGAAATCTTTGTCACCACTGACAATCATGACAGGCTGTATCGCAGCAAACAACGGCACCAAGACACCGATAATGTCATCAGCCTCCGCTCTGGGTACCCGCAGGACTTTATACATCAGGTGCTTTTGAATCTCTCCTCGCAGCGTATCCATACAGTTGAACACCGAGACCCAGTTGAACGGCGACTTCTCGCGGTCACTCTTTCGATGGGCCTTGTATTGCGGGAACACCTCTTTGCGCCAGTAGTCTCTGTCGTCACAGATCACCACAACCTCACCATACTCTCGCTTGAAGCGCCTGACAGTCGCCCGCAAGCTGTTGAGCATGAGGTGCCTGATCATATTTATGGACGGTTCCGACTGCTTGGTATGGGCCAGGTGACCGAACACCGTGGCATAAAATATTTGTCCCCAATCAACGAGAATCATTTTGTTTTCTTGTTCTTTTTCTTGGGTGCCTTGGATTCGCCCATCACTGTCAACACATCCGACATGATCTGGTCATAGAGCTTTTCCATTTTTTTCAATTGGGGCACCGTGTAATTGCTATAGGACTCATTCACCTGGGCATCGGTACCCTCATGAGCCACTGTGAATTCATCGCGGTTTTTCTTGAAAAAATTGATAATCAATGGACCATGGGGTCCTTTGATTTCATGTGAGCGAAGCAGAGAGAGGAAGTTGGGTTGAGTCTTGAACTCAGAGAGAATAAATTCATCCACGAGACCTTCGAGCGCCCCGATACACAAACTCGATTTCGCTTTGAGGCGGTCCTGAATCGTGGTAGGCTTGACAGTGGGGGGTGTCGCATGGGTTTCTTTTTGCTCATTGAACAAAGAATCCCGCACCAATGACATCGTTTTCAATCGTGTATTAAGCCATTCCTGAGATTTTGCATCGAGAATAGCACCGCGGGAAAGCATCCGGCATACAAATCCTAAGGTAGATACCTGCAGTTCCAGTTGCCTTTGAGAAACTTTTATCTTCTTGGACTTGCAGTACTCTGCGAGGTACTTATGTGACTGTTCTTTGTCTTGATTTTGACTATACCAATTTAGGGCAAGAGCAATATCACTAGACGATAATTCCGTAGGGAGGCCTGGGTACGTAGGTTCCTCCGTGCTCATGAGTTGATTCACGCGCTCGGTTGTGGTTGAAGTATTTTTCACCCGCATGATCGACGTCCTTTTATATCCAGATCATTTGCTTCTGTCCAGAGAGCCGAAATCGCCACAATCTTTGACTTCACATAAAACAATGCACCACACTTTTGACAATTGTAAGGTGCGTGTCTATTCACATCACCTAACACTAAGTCAGGAGCATTCTCAAGGTCATATTCCTCAAGTGAACACTCACCAGACTTTGTTTGAAACGGTTCTCGATTCCCACACGAAGGACACGGAACCATCACTGTATCGTAGCAACCCATCAGTCACCTCACTGTTATTTATGCTCGTCCGACATAGAATGTGCTAGGCAATATCGTTCTGTGATAAGCCGAATCAGCACCGGATCACGGTACGCGAAATTATCAGGTATATTGAGGCATGTCACGGGTGTTATTACCGCTATGTCCCGAAGTCTACCGGTTACCTCAGCGGCTTGGTCCTCTGTCATACACACAAATTCATCGGCCCACTCAAGCAACACACGGTCCAGAGGCACCAACGCGAATTGTGGTACAAGGCCCACGGCACGGGTATTGAAATTCCATGGTTCCTGAGACAACACAAACGCGGCTGTAGGTGACCTGAGCATCCCGGCGGAACACACGCACACCACTCGGCGATGTTGGTCGATCTGCTGAAAACGATTAGTGATATTCCCCAAACGATTCATGAGGTATGGGTCTTGATCTTCCATGCTATCCTTTGACACACAACACCTGTCGCAACTGAACGACAACCTCAACGAGGTCTTTCTGGTTCTCCATCACACTGTCGATGTTCTTATACGCACCTGGCAATTCGTCAATGATACCCGCGTCTTTGCGACACATGATACCCGCGGTTTGCTTTTCAACGTCCGCTAAGGTAAACGCTGACTTGGCTTTGCTGCGTGACATGACACGGCCCGCGCCGTGTGAACACGAACAAAACGATTCAGCATTCCCCAAGCCCTTGACGATATACGAACGGGTGCCCATCGATCCAGGAATAATGCCCATGTCACCAACACGAGCCCGCACAGCCCCTTTACGAGTAACAATGACGTTCTCCCCATAATGATTCTCCCTCTCAGCATAATTGTGGTGACAGTTCACCATAAATTCTGGAGCAATGACCGTGGTCTTGTCACCAAAGATCACCTCAGCCACAGACTGCTTCACCAAGGCCATCATGACCTCGCGGTTCTTCATCGCGTAGTTCTGTGCCCACTGAAGGTCACGCCAATAGTCTTTGAACAACTGGGAATCCTCCACAAGGTACGCCAAGTTCGGATCAACGAGCTTGATCATATACTGAGACATGATCTCTTTCGCTCGGTCAATGTAATAATTCCCGATTTTGTTTCCGATACCACGCGAACCAGAGTGTAGCATGATCCACACATTCTCGTCAAGGTCCAGACAAATCTCAATAAAATGGTTTCCACCACCCAAGGTACCTAGCTGTTTGGCCACACGCTCAGGAGCATCTTGAAGCTTCTTTGGCAAATCCACCACACTACACGACTGTTGCCAGACTTGCGGTGAATGCTGGTGCATATCCTGTCCCACAGGAACCGCCTTGCTGATTGAATCGAATAATCCTTGGAGGTTGTCAGGTAACCGGTTGGACTTGAACGGCATCTTCGCCGCCATCATGCCACAACCAATATCGACACCGACACACGCGGGCACCACAGCACCCTTCGTGGCCACCACAGAACCCACAGTCGCCCCGATGCCATAGTGGACATCAGGCATGACTGCAACATGCTTATAGATAAACGGCAAGGACGCCGTGTTCTTGAGTTGGTCAAGTGCCTGGGATTCAACCTCGTGGATTGGTGCCCAAACCTTGATCGGCTTGCGGTTCTCACCCGTCACAACATTACTGGGCATAATACGCTTTCACTCGTTCTTTGTCTTTCTCTACTTGCTGGTGATACTGGTTGATCGAATAATCATACAACGCTTCATCAGGGGTCTGGTCAACCTTGCCGGAACCCTCGCATTCGGGGCAGTCATGGTCGTACCCCATTTCACATTCCTCAACACCATCACCATCACACATCGGACAATCCTTGGTGTCCTCAACAAAATTCAAGGCCTCAAATACATTCTTGAGGTCCTCTCGGTTTTCCTCAAGCCACACATTAAAATGAATAGGAACATATTTTCGAACCATTTTCAACTCACGCGAAAACATATTTCATCCGTTTCTGCTGGTGATGCTCTGTAATCCATTTCACTTGTCGTGCCGAGAGCAACGGCGAGACAAATCCTGTCGCACTGTTATAGAGTGGGGTATTAGGCACTGAAACCTTCAGGTGTTCCTTGGTTCGGTTCCATTCGAGGATTAGGCTCATATCGGGAATTTCAGTCAACATAGGTGCTCCAATGTCTGTTATGATAACACAGTTGGTAGGGAATGTCAAGCATTATTCTAGGCAGTTGGGCCCGAGGGGTATTGAGGGTCTTTGGCGTCACAGGGTGCATCATACACTGGAGGATACAGGGTAAAGGTAAAAGAGGGGCTGCAAGGGCATTGGAGGGTCTGTGGTGCGTTCACCGCATGGCACCTGGGGCAGACCCAACCTTCTCGGCCTGTGCTCGTGCGTTGCTCACCAAGTTTGCCGGGGTAATCATGCAGAGGCCAAGGCATTGAGGTGGCTTGTCCAATGGGCATAAAGGGTATACCCATGGGTTCGCCGAAAATAGATGGACCTCCTGCAGATCCACCTGCAGATCCACCATCACATCTCCCCGTTTTATGGCAAGCACCCGTGCAGTTACAGTTCATAATACGTTATTTAGCACTCATTCATAGTCTCGAACAATGATACCCACAGGGAAAATCGGAATCCCCTCGTCGCTCAAGCACTGATAGCGAACGGTCAATTCCTGCCCCATATACTTCTCACGGTTCTTCCATTGCTCTTCGCGCACCGAATCAGCACCCTTGCAGCGCACATAAAATTCAGCACCAGACTTGATTTTGCAACGGAAAATCGCCTTGCCCTCGTCCTTGCCCACACCCTCTTTGCATCCAACTATTATAAATTCTGCATCCTGGAAATCCTTAAATTTTAACAAAGAATTATCACGATACTGAAAATTGTAGGGCTCATTGCCACCCGAACGAATGATCGATCCCTCGTAGCCCGCTTCCATAAACTGTCCGTGATATTTGTCGACGTCTATTCCATTCTTCACAGGAAAAGTATCAACCAATCGCAGGTAATTCAATCCATTGGGAATATCATAACGGTGCTTGATATAACGCGAGGAGAACCCTAGCGTCCCGCATGGTCGATCATAGCACCAAAATTTCACATACTTTTTCAAGCTCTCAAGGTCAGGAGTTTTCTCGTCCTTGATCAGCGACATAAGTTCCTGGAACGTGACGTCACCATGGTTATACATTTCACCATCAAGAATGTCGCCATCCTTCATGAAGCTGAGAAATTCCTGCTCCATATAGAGGTTGAAATTCTTATATAGCTTGGACTTGCGGGACCAGAAATTGATTGTGTCACCTTTGCGCTCAACGAGACACCGAACCCCATTGAGTTTCGGTTGAATATACGCTGGCCACACGAGGTGATGCTTTCGTTCTTTGTATTTCTGTGCGAGCATCGGCAACAACTTCAATTCAATCTTTGCATCCAGGCTCGGCATCATTTCTGTATAATTCTTATCCAATTGGCTTTTCCACTTGGATTCAGCTTCAAGGACCGCTTGCTCATAGGCGCTCGTTTCGTTCGCCTTGCCAATGTTCTTACCTTCACGGATGGTCTCTGTGGCTACTTGAATTTTTCCAAGAAACTGACCGTGGCTCACGATGATCGACGAGTCATTCGCGTTCTTGGTGACAATAATCGACCACTCTTTCATGACACCCTTCGAGGAAACGCCATACAATTTAGGGAATGATTTGGTCATGTTATCGTGCTCCAGTCCATGAAATACGAGAAAAATCCTGGGTCACAATGTTTCCACGAATAAAATTCTTAGCAGGGGCTTTCCAGGACGCTGATTTCCAGATATTACCCTGGGCATCAATGAAGGAATGGGATGAGCGAGAATTTCCATTGTTGGTCACCACTCGAATAAACTTGGAACCGGGTTCGAAAGTCACTGAAAATTCATATTCAGGGCGACCCCATGCTTTATCATAATCCTGAACAATATGGCTCGCGTAGGCATTGAGGTGGGCATCTGTGAATTGCTGGTTTTTAATGGGTGTCATTGGAATCTCCTGTTTCTATGATATAAGTCTATCATACCAGGAGGTCGGTGTCAAGGGCTATTTGAGGTTGTAAGTGGTTGATTTTGGTGGGGTTTGGTGGGCCGCATGGGAGTTGCACCCACATCTCTCTGCTTAAAAGGCAGATATTCTCCGTTGAACTAACGGCCCGTTATGGTGATCCCTGGTGGTTCTGCCCCACCGTCTCCGCCGTGTCAGAGCGACACTCTTCTATTGAGCTAAGGGACCGT